>Ga0099848_1000300_pt1 | contig 22362 bp, 30 predicted proteins | sample CB_VirMetaG_3_FD_78179 | JGI IMG/M metagenome (GOLD analysis project Ga0099848, IMG submission 78179) | Freshwater to marine saline gradient viral communities from Chesapeake Bay - CB_1508_1S Viral MetaG | ecosystem: Environmental > Aquatic > Marine > Coastal | place: USA: Chesapeake Bay...
GAGTTTTATCATAATCTCTTGTATTAGCAGCAGTTGCTTTAACTTTCTGTCTTGGAGCAGGTGCTGGAGTTGGCGCTGGAGTTGGCGCTGGAGTTGTATTCATACCTGAGTCGCCAGCTGATGGATCATCTGGATATTGTGTTGGTGGTGGGGTATTCATACCTGAGTCGCCAGCTGATGGATCATCTGGATATTGTGTTGGTGGTGTCGCTGCATTTGCAGCGTTAGGACTAACGGAAAGTCCAGATGCTGGCGGTGTCGCTGCATTATTTCCTGTACGATTACGTCCTCGCGCCATATACTGTTCTCTTCGTCTTTGATTTCTTATTGTTGCTTCTGCATCTTGTCTTGCTTGTTCTTCTGGACTATCCATGAAGCTAAATGGGTTTTTAGGATTACTAAAAGCACTGCGAAAACCTGCGCCCATTCTATCAAAAAAGTCACCAGTGCCGCCTTGACTTATAGGTTTTCCCTTGTCGAGATTCTGCTTAGTTAACTGATCGACCCTGGAATCCTTCGGCGCTTCTCTTAATCTAGATACTGCGTCTTCTTTGGTTATTTCGCCTTTGCAATAAGCTAGAACAATCTGCTCTTCGGTTAATTGCGGTTTAAATTCATTAAATTTCATTTTATTATTCCTTGCCAAGAAAATATTAATAGTATTTATCTTATAACGCTGCCAGTGCAGTGTTTTTGTTACGCTTAAGAACCCCGCCATTGAATAGGCTAGTGTCAGCATCAAGGGCATTGTCAGTAGGTTTTTGCATCTTGGGTTTTTCCTTACTATGTGCAACTGATGGGTTTACAACAGCAGCTATATTACCAGAACTAGTAGCACCTGCACTAGCTGATTCAATTATTTCATGTATTTTCATTGTAAAATACTCCGCCATTGTGATTAATCTTACTATCACCTAACCAGGCATTGCCCAGTGTAAAGACAACATCACCTACACTCTGAACCTCAAATTTGTTTTCGCCAGCTGGCAAATCTAGATCACATGCAAACTTATAGTGTGAAAAGACTGATTCAGGAATAACAAAGTCCCGTTCAGCAAGTAGCTCACCATTTACCAGTATTCTGTATGCTGGTTGATTGCTGTAGTCTTCACATTTTACTTCAAAACTTAGTTGCATATTAATCTCTCATGTTAAACGCAAAACTTACTTGGCGAGCTAGCTGAATGCCGCGATCACGCTCTGCTTTTTTGCTGGATTTTTTCATCTTGTTAGCCTTGGCTCTCAATTTTTTTAGTTCACTTTTACTTAGTGACTCGCCAGCCCCCTTGCCCAAATACTGGGCGGCTTTGCGTTTTAGACTACCTGGACGACTCCCTGGCTTGGCACGACCTGTGAGGTCTTCAACAATGTTTTCAAGTTCTCTAAGGCAGTTTTGTAAGTTATCGTCATATAGTCGCTCCTCATTAAGACTTTCTAGATTTCTTGGTTCTAGGGTTTTCATAATTGTGCCTCCCCATGGTGGATTTTTTAATTTTTAACTTTCTGTGAGGCGCAATGTTCACTGTTAAGCCACTACTTAACGGAACGCCTATGCTAGCTCTTTCTTGCAACCCCTCGTATAACTTTGGATATTTCTTCCCAAACTGTCTCATTAATTTTCCTGCTAGTGCATTAGCTTGATTTTCGTGATCGCTACCGTCACTGCCATCTAACTTTGAATATAAATGTCTCTGTTTGTGATGCACTAGTTCGTGTGCTAGTGTTCTTAGTACATCAACAATGTGCCTATCTGCTAATTGAACAGTAATGTCTTTCTTTACAGTGTTGTATTGTCCGAAAGTTTTACCACCAATTCTGTCTACTAGAGTAATAGTTGGAATATTGGGTAATTCTAATTTGTCCTTGCAATGGTTTACAAATTTAATTACGACAGCATGTGATTTATTATTTTCGCTTAATTTTCCTTCCGCAAGTCCCAGGTTGAACAGCGTGTTTGTATCTGAATTCTTTGCCGCTTTCTTATGCAATAATGGCGGACGCCCATCCTTGTCTACCTTGCTGCCTAACTTAGCTGCTTCAATTTTAGTTTGATTAACGCCTACATCTGGCGTAGTGTTAACACCTTTTACTATTCTTCCAACGCCTTCTGTTAACGTACTCGCATCCACTAACCAAACTTGCGCTTCGCCTTGTGTAGAAATAAGTCCAATTAACCTAGTGTTTCCAGCAATTAACTCTAGCGAGCCGTCTGGTTGTTTAACAACTATAGGCATTTCAACTGTACCTGAGTCCATTGCTTGTTTAAGTCTAGCAACTTTTTCTGGCTCTAGATCATCCAAGGACTCACTGCCGTCAGCACCAGTGTTTCCTATCTTCTTTACACTGTCCGTGGTAACTCTAACTGCTCTGCCAGTTTTAGCAAGTTCTTTCCAGCCCTTAGGCCCAAGTTTCTCTAGATATGGATAGCGATTTGCTTCTTCCCACTCCACATCAAACTGTGGATTAGTATAACTAATTCCCTCGTCAGTAATCTGGTTAAGTTCCTCACGAGCTCGTGGACCATCCGGGTGGTTAGGGTTAATACTAACAACGTCACCGTTCATTAAATCGCTTATGCTTGCTGCTTTGCCAACCTTATCTAGCATTTGGTGCAAGGGATCCGTAGCATCATAGCCATCTAATTCATAGCCTGGTTTGCCTCTAACTTCTGTGCGTTGTCCTGTTTTAGTATTTTTAATGTGTAATACTAGCAAGTCATTGTCACGCTCTAACTGTAGTAGGTAACTTCCTGACTTCTTAGCCTCATTCATACCTGCATGCATTGCAGCCATGTGCTTGCGATACTTTTCAGTACCTTTTTTATGATTGTCTGCTTCGGTAATGTGATTTAGAGAATTTAAATTCACAATCAATTCTCCCTCCGCTTCACCGCCTATAAACAGAACATCAGAATTTTGAATAATGTACTCTCTGCCATAACTGTCTAAGATTGATACTGAAACCATATCTTTAGTCGCACCGGTACCATGCAAACCTTTAGTCCGATAGACTTTGAGCTCATGATCTGGGTTTATTCTATTTAGAATTCGTTGCAAATCAGCATGGTAATCTTCGTATTCATATTCTTCGAGAGCAAGTTCTAAAGATTCGTAGTCGCCATCATACATCCAATCCTCTAATCTCCCCCAGATTGCTGGATATGAATCTTGCAATCCTTCAGCAAGATGGAATAATTTAGAATTGATTTCTTTTGTCGTTTTCAACACCGGTTGTCCATGGTCGTCAGTCTTAAAGCCTTTCACTTCGGCTTTGCGGTTCTTAAACTTGCCAACCATTAGTTCATCACCAGTCTCTAAGTCCGGGAGATCTAATGTTGCTTCGTCTACGCTTACTGGGTTAGTGACATACTTCTCACCTTTGACATTGGTTTGATATTCCTTGCCCTGCCAAGTAAACTTACCACCTGCACCACCATGCTTTTTTCTAGCTGATGCAAACGCCGCACCAAAGTCTGAAGGGCCACTGTTATCCACGCTTGCATCAGTTGCAATGTTTCCTGCGTCTGCATACTGTGTGCCGTCGATACCATCTCTATCACCAATGCCTGCTTTAGCTGCACCGTACCAGGGCTTCCATCCAATCTGTTTAGCTTTACCTAATGCAAAATCAATCTGTCTCTGTAAACCTTCTGGAGAGTTGTCAGCGGACAAATCAACACCGTATTTTTCCTGATATTCGTTGCCTAGCCCGCCGCCTGTGTATAACTGGTAAGGTCCATAACTTGCTTCTTGACCTCCTACGCTTCCTTTACCTGATCGTTTAATTTTACTCTGATAATTTTTACTACTGCCGCCTTCGCTTCTCCAAACCCGTACAGCAACATTAGGATCAATGCCGTGCTTCTTAGCCGTAGCACGTATTTCTTGTTCAATCCACGTGTCGTCAATTTCCGGGGAATATGCTTCGCTTAGATCTTTATCTTTTTTTTGAAATGATAAGTGTTCTTTAATTATAGAAACTTGTTCTAGTATATAGGTTTTAGTTTCCTGATCAAAGGGATTTATACGATTAAGATCACTGAGTGTCTCTATAACCTTTAACATTCTCTGAGCATGGGTTGTTTCTGTTATTCCCATACCAGAACGAACAGCATCGTACATGGGTTTAGCAAGTTTAGGATCTGGTGTGCCACTTGCAAATGCTTCAAATTCACCAGCGGCTGCGGCTGCTCGCATCTTACTTGCGCTCATGCCTTCAGCACCTTCAGCGTCTGGATCACGTTCACCAGCACTTACTACTTGAATGTTATTGAACTTGTATGCTACATTGCCTTTTTTATCAGGTTGACCGTTATACTGGTTGAGTAGTTCAGTAAAGTCTGCAATACGGTCACTGCCAGCGATATAGATAATATTATCATATCCCAGTTGATCTAACTTGGTTAAGGCTTGGATAACAGTTTTAACTTCAGGATTACCAACTGTAATTCCTGGAAAAAACTTTTGTGCAAATTTTAATTTGGTAGCAAAGTCCAGTGGATCTGTTTGAGGTTTCTGTCTCTGACTGAGGAAGATATAAGGATCACCAGCCTGTGCTAATACAGCATCGGCTAACTTTTTATGACCAATAGTAGGCGGGTTCATACGCCCAAAGGCGAAAACTGCTGTTTTTCCTTGTTCTTCAGTAATACTTGTAAAATCTGATATGCGCATACAAGTATTTATCGGTTACATATTTTCTAATAACCAGATATAAACTGGGCTGGAAAACGTCATAGTCCAGGTACTATTCCAACTTAATACTGCATCTTCCTTTCTAGTTCTAGGAAGGTCACTGGGATACATGTCTTCGTACACTTCTACCACACCGGTGTTGTAGGGGATTTGTCCTAGGTCAATGTCATCTACTAGAATGTTATCGATGTCAATAGTTTTATCAACATATGGCGTATCGTTTGCAACTAGTATTACATCCTTGCGGTAATCTTTGTTGTAGTAATCAATGACCAGTTTGTTCTCACTGTCGTCCTCAATATCAACATCAAATTCAACAAGAGTTTTTCCCTGAATCTCTCCATCAAACTTAACATCATCGTTAACTAACACACGACATGCTGGCCAACGATCACCACATGGGTTTCCATTTAAGTTAATTTTAAAGTTAATTTGTTCCATTTGTTACATACTCCTGCGTAGGCATAAATCTGTGGGTCCCGACATGTACTAGAGGGATACTTGTGTCTGCCCAAATTTCACCACCCAGTTCACGCCACTTACGGCAGAAACTCCAGTCTTCGGTTAAGTATCTTCCCTGACTGTCAATTGTGCAATTAAAAAAGTCGTACTGATTGTTATTTTCAGTGTCACTTAACCCAATAGCATCAGTATATTTTTGTGCACCTGATTGAATCATCTTATCAAAGACACTGCGGTGGATCATCATAAATCCTGTTCCCAGTGTACCAACTTCCAGTAAATCACCCTCTTGTTTGCCGTCCTTAAGAGTATTTACTACCATTTTTGTAGGAATGGTTTTTTGTGGATATACACCACCTACAATAGCTTTGCCTGCACCCGCAAGTTTCATAACATCCGCTGCACGAAACTGGATATCAGCATCAACAAACATTAGATGTGTAGCGTCTCCACTTAAAAACTTAGCCGCGCAACTGTTTCGAGCACGATTAACATTGCTTTCGTTTGTGAGTGTATCAATTTGAAAGATAGTATTGTTTTGCATTGCTTGAATAGTAAACTGCAAGTAACTACTAAAACATGCTTCAGTAATCTGTCCACCGTAGCAAGGAGTCATAAAATGTATTTTCATATTAGTATTCCAATTTATTTAACAGGTTCATAATACGACCAGTCTTTGGTGCTAGGAATCTGTTTTGATTATATTCTAGCGTAGGCGCCATTAACTTCATCATATGGCGTTGATCTTTGTGTTCTCTAACTGCAATACTGTAACTTAATTGTATCACATCATTCATTCTATCGTAATAGTCATATTCGTTATCATAATTCTCATTGATGATATCTGGAAATGTCTTATACCCAAGGTGATGTAACAGTTGTAAACTTCCAGGATTACCTATAATTATAAAAGGCTGTAAGTTTAATATACACTTAAATGTCTTCTCTGTCAAGAAACAAGTATCCTGATCAAAGTGTGTTTCTACAACGAAGTTCCAATAACTGTCAATGTGATGTTTTGCGTATATTAGATTGTGGTCGTTGTGCTGTGCATCAGTTAGTGTGTCACATTTAAAGGGTATTTGCATACTAAAACTTGAATAAATTTCAAGTTGATTTTCTACAATAGAATTTTCTAACCAACCATTCAGATCTTCTTCATTTTTATTTGGGGTTTCGTATTTGTAACCAGTGTAACTAAACTGTGCTTCACTGAGCAATCCAAGAGCATGCAGGCTGCTGGCATATATCCTACGCCAGGTCTTGTCAGCACGATTTAAACATGTAAACTTGTACGGGCGTTCTCCTATGTGAACTCTATTAATCCAGTCTTTTCTATTAATGTGTAACAACCTGTAATATAGTTCGTCATCAGGGAAATAAATGAACGGATGAATTCCATCAATGTTCCAGTTAGCGGTAATAAACACCACATTCTCTTTGCTGACCCCGTGCTTCTTAAGCATGGCATCCAAGTGAGCATTTATTTCCATTTGAGGATCATCACCCTCACTGTAGTAAAACAGGAATTTAAACTGCCCTTGCTTTAGTTTTTCTAAACTTGTGGGCTCCATAAGACTAAAATAGTCTATCTCAGGATCGTAGAAATTTAAGTTAACAGGATAATATGCTGGACCTTCCCAGATGTCATTGACACAGGCAACTGATTGGGGTATTTTTTCCAGTGCACAATACTTTAAAAATCTAAATTCATAACTGTAAGGTGCCTTGATGCACAGGTCCCACCATTCGTCGGATCCTGGCTTCAAAGACATATCCTTGACCAGATTAGGAATAACACCCCACTGGTTACGATTGTCAAATAACCATGTTATCATTTATTTCTTAGTGTGCTAAAAGAATTGTGTTAATAGAGCCAGCAGTAAAGTTAGTAATGCTTGCCCGAATCCATACGTAGTTGCCAGTAAAGTTATAGATATAACTATTAGTGATTAGACTACTGCCGTCTCCAACGAGTGCAGCGCCAGCAATGTCTACCCAGTCTGTGCTTGTTGGTGTGGTTGCTAAACTACCCTGAAATTTAATTGTGCCAGGGAAACCAGTAACACGCACTTGAGCAGTGTGAACACCGTCGCTGAACCCATAGTATCCATCGCCTTTAGTGTTGTCACTCTCGAAGCTGGTAGAAGTTCCGTCGTAATTACCCGTAGCTGAACCAAAACTGGTGCTTGGGATCATTGTTATTGTAGTCGTTGCTGTCATAAGATTTACTCTTTAATAACCTCTACAAGTTTATCTGCACCTGCTAGTTCTTGAATGACTGCTTCTAGATTAGCTGTCATATCAGCATCTAAAATTACAGTAGCTTGTTGATCGTCTTTAAGAAGTTCACTGATTTTAATTACAACCATTTCTTCATTGAGTTTTGCCATGGTAACACTCCTTATACATGGTATTTATGCTATTCCGCGGCGGCCATAACTTCTTGTTCAGCTATAGGCATAGGATTAGCTGGATCTCTGCCCATCCAATTACTCCACTCTCCATAAAAGTGTCGCATACCTATTTCATCATGAATAGTATCGTCTTCATGACGGCCGTGTAATATGTTTCTAGGTTCTGTGCCAGGACGCATGCTTGCACCTTGACCTGTAATGCCTAGAAGGTCTTCATGTAGATTACGACCAAACGGACCCCAAATCGTGTTATGATGCTCTATACGAGTTTTACGCTCTTGTGGTGTGTCTTTCTTAAGACCAAATCCACGGAACTCTATCATAACTTTGTTAGGTCCAAGTGGTGTGACAATGTCTGTACGTAATGCACTGCCGCGTAGATTAAAGTTCATGCCTGGGAATAAATCAATCATGTACCACTGGTTAGGTGGAAAGCCTGGGAATGAAAGTTCTTCTCTGGATCCACCTAGCTCAAATTCACCATACTGTACTTCAAAGCTGCCCACGTTAACGTGGCCATTTTTAAATCCAGTACATTTACGTGCAAAGTACTCATCGTTAAAACCCGTTACACGATTAAAGTAATGCATGTAATCATGATAGAACTCACTATTGGTATCATGCCATAGCTTGTAGTTGCTGTCAATGATGGCTTTATGGTAATGAAAAACTTCCAATGGCTCTGTGTCAATAGCTTCTCCAAGACAATCAAAAGCACCGGCTGTCCATTCTTCTACACTTTCTGCAATATCAGTATTCAGTGTTACCCATACTGTACCGCCGTGTTTTACTTCACAAGGTAGTTCTGTATTATTCCAATGTGCATATCCACCATCTGCAGATAAGTTTCCGCTAACAGACATATTCTGGAAGTTGTGTTGAAATGCTACAACTCTTTCCCCGTCACGGATCATAATTATATTTCTACCAGCAATAGTAGATGCTCTATAGTCTAGTTGGTTTACTAGTTCTGATTCATGGCATACTGGTATCCAACATTTAGAGAAGATTTTCTCTTGCTCTTCATGAAAGATTTCCCATTCGCTGTAAATGCGACTGTCAACATATTCTACGTCTGGTTTTTTTATCCAATTTTTATGATTTCGTGCGGGCATAAAGTTTTCTCCTTGATTTATCAAACATATTTATGCCAACATCTTTGGCTTGCGTCCTCTTTTTTTGTACACTGGTACACTGCCGTCTGGCTTAATGTTGTAGGATTTAGCAAACCTTTCTGGATCCATGCCTTCGATATCAATGATGTTGTCTGCTGTAATTGTAGGGTGCCAGTGTATGTCTTTTACTGCCATGTATGTTCCAGCATGAAATCCTTGGGCAGGGACACGAGCCCGAACAACTGTTTCTGTGGTTACAAGTTTACGATCAATTAGTGTTGTGAGAAGATTCTTGTTCATTATTATTACGCCTATGTATGTTAAGTTATTGTTTATAATAAAACGGTTCTAGTCGATGTCAACCGGTTGATGTTGGTATAATATTTCTTCTTTAACATGTTCACTGAATGCTAGCAAGAACATATTCTTTAGTGCTTCGTCTTCAAATCTCCAATTAGTGTAAGCGTATGTCTTAGTTCTTGGTCCAGATTGCCATTTATTGTTGCTTGGTTGTACACCTATATTCCACATAGTGTTTTTTCCAATATGAATTCCTGAGTCATAGTAGGTGTTGTAAAAATTAACCAACGCCGCCGTTGGTGTTCTGCTCTTAACTATTACCTCCCAGGGATATTTAACTGGTGTTTTCCTTAGTCTGACACTGCTAGGCAAACTGTCTGGAAAAAAGTATGCTTCGATAATCAAGTTATTTTCGCTAAGATCAAAGTTTTCAATAATCTGACCCAGCGTTTCTACATTATTAGTATAATACTGAATTCTCTGTCCTTCTACCCTAAGTTTATCACCTTGACTGTCTGCAAACAATAACATACTAAGACGAAATTTCTGAAAGTCTTCTGCAGAGAAAGTGTGTGATCTAAAAATTTTTATAGATAGTTTATAGTTGTATTTTTTGTAATATTTCTTATCACTTGGGTAAATGTTAAAACTATACTTCGACGACAAATTGTCTAGTTTGCCCAGATCCATTATTTTTATCCTTGACTATTTTTATTACCAGGGCATTGTTATCCGCCCTTACCTTTAGTTTACACTGTTTTAGCGAAGAGTCAACCATAATTTCTCTGCTAATTGGCACTCTTAGGTATTTGTCAATGCATCTTGCAACAGGCCTGGCACCCATGTTGTCGTCAAATCCCAGTGACATTAGTAAGTCAATCGCAGTTTCATCTACCCTGAGTAAGATATCTTTTGCAGATAGTTGATCATGTAGCTCATTAACAAACTTAGCAACAATCTTTCTCTTGGTTAAGTCATCAAGTTTGGAGAACTTACAAATCCCATCAATACGGTTACGGAACTCAGGACGGAAGAATTCCTTCATGGCTTTTTCTTCTTCACCCTTCTTATTTTGGTCACCAAACCCAATATTGTTTTTCTCGCTGGCTTCTGCACCCAGGTTACTGGTCATTAAAATAATAGCATTTCGGGCATCTGCTCGTTTGCCATTGCTGCCAGTTACATAGCCTTCGTCCATGAGTTGTAGTAGGACGTTGGTAACATCTGGGTGTGCTTTCTCAATCTCATCAAACAAGATAATACAGTTAGGATTGCGCTCAATATCTCTAATTAGAAGTCCGCCACTTAAATTACTGTCTTCGTATCCAACATATCCAGGAGGTGCACCAATAAACCTTGCTACACTGTGCTTTTCCTGATACTCGCTCATATCATAGCGTAGTAGTTTCATTGTTAGGTTTTCAGATAGCTGTTTGGCAACTTCAGTTTTACCAGTACCAGTAGGTCCCAGGAACAAGAACACTCCGATTGGTCTATTGGGCATGCTTAATCCTGCCTTGCTAACATAGACCTTCTCCATGACTTTATCGATAACTTGATCCTGACCATAAACAGACTCTTTAATACGTTGCTCTATGTCTACTAAGTTTATGCCAGCGTCAATTGTCTCACTAAGTTGATCCAGCGGAATGCCAGTAATCTTACTGCACTCATATTCAATAAGTTCTTTAGTGATAACCGGATTTTCAATCTCCTGCTGACGCTGTCTGGCACATGCACTATCAATAAGATCAAAAGCCTTGTCAGGCAAACGTTTGTCAGTCATGTGTCGGATACTAAGATCCACTGATGCATCAATAGCGTCAGGCTGAATCTTTGCACTGTGGAATTCTTCGTAGTACTTGGCACTGCCGTTTAAGATTTGCTTGGCAATTTTAGCACTGGGCTCGTCTACAGTAATGCGGTAGAATCGACGCATCAGTGCACGGTCTTTCTCAAAACTATCTGAGTATTCTTCCCAGGTTGTACTTGCAATAACTTTAAGTTTGCCACGGCCCAGGTAGGGTTTAAGCATATTAGCAAAATCAGTACCGCCGTTTGACCCAGAACCAGCACCTCGCATAGTATGTGCTTCGTCAATAAACAGAACACACTTGCCTTTGGCTACCAGAGACTCCATTACATCTTTGATGCGCTCTTCAAACTGTCCGCGATACTGAGTGCCTGCCAGTAGTACCCCAATATCTAGATTATATACAGTGTGGTCAATTAAATATTTAGGAACATCTTTATTAAAGATCTTAATAGCCAATCCTTCTGCAATGGCAGTTTTACCTACTCCGGGATCACCCACCATTAACACGTTGCTCTTGTTACGCCTCGCAAAAGTCTGACACATATCGTCAATAATTCTATCTCTGCCAATAGCAGGATCGATTTCCTTGTTCTTTGCTAGCAGGGTGTAGTCTGTGCAATATTGTTGGAGAACACTATCATAGTACTTTTCTGCTTCCTTGCTCTTAAGATCCTTGCTAAATTTTTGGGTTATAAATTTTGCAAAATCTTCTTTCTTAATACCATACTTGGTTAAAAAATATGCGCTGTGTGTATTAGTTTCAGACATCATGCTGATAAAAATATCAAACACCAACAGTTTGTCTCTGCCGCTGAACATTACCTGAGTGTAACTGCGATTAAACACACGTTCTAGTGCATGAGTACGAGTTGGGCTTCCTGTAAATGCTGTTTCTTTTGGGATTTTGTTATCAATGTAGTCCTGTATTTCTTCAATAAGTTCTTCAACTTGAATACTAAACTCTGTTAGCACTTCTTTAAAATCTTCTTCCAAAAGAATAGCATACAGAAGATGCTCTGTGGTGACATACCTACTGCTTCTAGTGGAGGCTACTTTGGTTGCTGACTCAATTAGCTTTTCTAGATCTGTGTTAGGTTTCAATATTTTATTTCCTTTTGCCAGTCTTTAATAATATTTAACTGCTCTTGTTTAAGGTTTTCAGGTATTTTAATAGCAATTACTAGAACAATGTTTCCACGATCAAGTGAATTTTTTTCGAATAGTCCTTGCTTCTTTAAAGAAAACATGGTGCCGTTTTGAGTACCACTGGGAATGGTTACGTTGAGTGTTTTGTCGTCCAGTCCTCGTACAGTAACTACTGTGCCAGTTATTGCATCAAAACAGTCCAGTGTATGTGTGCTGTATAGATGATTATCTTTTACTTTAAATCTTGGATCTTCGTTAACTTTTATAGTAACATACAAGTCACCAGGAGTCAATTCTGGAAAACTAGAATCTCCTAGGGCAGCATATCGTATCTTGTCACCATTTTTAATGCCTCTGGGTATAGTAACCTGCACAATCTTTCTTTCACCAGAAAGATGTTTTACACTTATACTTTTTTCTTGTTGCTGTAGTGTATCAACCAGATTGCATGTTAGTTCGATATTTAAGTCTTTGTTTTTAGTTTGCCTACGGTAGGTCCTGGATTTCGTAAAAGGGCCACCTTGCTCGCCAAATACTGTAGACATATCACTAAATATGTCATCAAACATGTCATGGGTTCTGCCATTAATGTTTACGTGAATGCGACCTGCATTATTTGTAGCGTGATCGTAATGTGCTCGCTTCTGTGGGTCTTTAAGAACGTCATGAGCTTCGTTTAAATTCTTAAACAGTTCAGGGTCACCACCTGCATCAGGATGAAAAGACTTAGCCTTGTGTCGATATGCAGATTTAATCTGTGCGGTTGTGGCACCTTTCTCTACACCTAGTAATTTATAATAGTCCATACAAGTAATTATACACTTGAAAACTACTTGTGTAAATTAATATTATTTTCTGGACATATACGCTGTCATTCCCATGTAAGCACCAACAACACCAGCCATTGCAACATAGAACAGACTGGAAAGATCGCCTAATAGTTTGACTCTTGTATCTGGAATAATTGGAAACATAAGAATTACAGTAAATATAAGCATTGATGCCAGTGCGATCCAAGCCATGCGTCTCTGAGCTGCCATCTTTCTTACTTCAGCTTTAGCTTTTAGATCTTCCTGTTCAATTTCATGAAGCTTTTCAGCCTGGGACATTTCTTCATCTGAAATTATACCATCGCCGTCTAAGTCATACTTTTCAAATTTACTACCCTTTTCAAATTTCTTTTGTTCCATAATTACTCACCCTTAATATCATCAATTTGTTTTTGCAGGAAACCAACAGTTGATTTCAATACTTCAATATCTGTGTGTCCTCTACTAGGTTGTTTGGCATACATTTCTAAAGTTGCCTTTATTGCATTAATAGATGACTGTATCTCATATACTTTCGTATGAGCGTCAATTAACTGTGGTGCATTAGGAGCAACGGTTCTAAACTCATTGTTTAGTTTTACGCTTTCCTGAATAACAGCAATGTCACTTTCTAAACTTGAAATCTTTGACTGTGTGTTAAACACATACCAGGAAGACGAAATTAGAAAGGCAACAACCATTACTATAGTCTTAATGGGCATTGTAAGTTCTGTATCTTCACCAAGTTTCGTAGACATTGTTTTTCCTTGTAATATGTATATATAACTATTAGTTATCTAAAAATTTAAAATTCATGCTAATAACTATGCGTAAATCGTCACTTAAATTTTTAGTAACGTTATGTGGTAAGGTACTATCAAACATGCAGTACCATCCTTGCTGTGGTGTTATTGAATGTTGATGATTTAAATAAGGGTTAGTCTTATACTGAAACACAAAGTCACCACTGTGCTCAGGACATTGTACCCAGAACGCCGCACTTACATGAGCGCCGTTTTCATAGTTTTCTGAACTTTCGTGACTGTGAGTATTGGTTTGGTCACCAGGAGCATGAACGACTGCCCATGCTGCTTGGTTAGGATCTACGTTGACCATTTCACTGTGCCAACACAATGCAATATCCTGATCAAATGCAAGTTTCCACTGTTCACATAATAGTTTTGCCAGTAGCTGTATGTCGCTGTTAAAGTCGATGCGAACATCTTCGTTACGGATACTTGCAATATCCTTGGACATTAGCCTGCCTTTATGGTAATTTTTTAATACCATATCAGCAATAGACCGAGTGTCTATTTCTTCTAAACACCCGGTCAAATACTGACAAGAAAAAAGGGTTTCTACCTTCATTCTGCTATCTTACCAAAACTTTAACTTTTTTAAAGGATTGCTTGGCACTGCTGGCTTTAAGAAATCTGGAATAGATCCAGGACCACCGATAATGTGCTTTGCAGTATTGCTAGCGGCTTCTGCGGCTAGCAGTGCTGCTGACGCCGCCGAGTCTGCGGCTTGCCGAGCACTATCAACGCCAATATCTGCTGCGGCAATTGATGCTTTTTTTGCTTCATCAGCATGAGATGTTGCTAGTTTAGCAGCATTTTCTGCTGCCTTTGCTGCTTGTTTAGCAAGTTTGTCGGCATCTGCCTGTGCTTTTTTAGCTGCTTTTTCAGCATCTTTCATTGCCTTGTCCCAGCCTTTAGGCATTTTTGGTGCCTTTGGAACTTTAATTTTTGGTGTTTTAACTGTCATTTTAATTTACTCCCTTTCCGGTAATTGTGCATTACTTACCATTTAAATGCTTTCTTAAATGCTTTGCCTGTGTCTTTAGCGGCTTTCTTAGACCAGTCAGCAGCATCTTTAGCGGCCTTAGCTGTTTCGGCTGCGGCTTGTTCTGCGGCTTTCTGAGCAGCTTTAGCAGCATCATCAATTGCTTTCGTTGCACTGTTAATAGCATTATTACAGTCATTAATTGCCCCATTACATGCATTAATGGTTTGGTTAGCAGTATTTTGCATACTCTTTGCACTGAATGCTTGGTTTGTCCAGTTTGCTACTTCATTGCCCCAGTGTGCAACTTCGTTAGCGGCTTGTGTGCATGCCTTAGCTGCATCGTTAGCTACTTTTTCTGTTGCCTGTGTGGCTTGCTTTGCATCTTTGTATGCATCGTTGGCTACTTTAGCAGTTTGCTTGGCAGCCTGTTCAGCTTGTTTAGCAACCTTGATTGCTTCGTCTTGTGCTTTGTCAATACCATCAGTTACATGGTTCATAGCTTCGTCGATAGTTCCACCTGCATCTAGGATAGCCTGTGCGCCATCAACAAGTGGGCCAATGTCAACATCAACATCAACGTCAACATCCAAGCCTAGCAACAATGCTGCCTGGCCATCAATGCCAAACGAGATTGTATCATCCTCGTAGGTGGCATGAGCTGATCCCTGTACGCCAACTTGAGCTCCAATACTTACACCAGCTTCGCCGCTTACTTCAGCACCACCGATTGGTGAATCAAATCCAGCAGAACCGCTAGCATCTGCACCAACGTTAGCACCAGCAATGGCACCGCCTTGAACTTCAACGCCATGCTCACCAACACTGGCTGAACCGCCAGCTTGTGCATATGCTTCTGCATGTACGCCTGCTTCGCCTTCAGCTTCACCTGACACTTTAACATCACCCAGTGGTGTTTCAAGACCTGCTTCTGCTTCTGCTGAACCACTAACACCAGCTTCAGCTCTTGCACTTGCTCCAACGGAAGCAGCCACAGTTGCGTCACTTCCGTCCCAGCCTGCACTGCCTTCAGCATGTGCTTCTGCTTCTGCACTTGCGTGTGCTTCAGCAGTACCTTCTGCACTAGCAACAGCATCTACCCCAGGGATAATTTCCTGACTTGCGTGTGCTTCACCACTAGCTTCAGCACCAGCTTCTACACTGGCATGAACTTCTGCACCAGCAGCAACACTAGAGTCTGTTACTTCATAACCTGCACTTGCGCCTGCTTCTGCACTAGCATGTGCGCCTGCGTTATAACTAGCACCAGCTTGATCGTTTCCCACTGACCCGCCAGCCGCAACGTCAACACTTGCAGCAGCAGAAACTGTGTACTGTGGTTTAGAAACTTCAATAACCTTGCTTTGTGCTTCTGCAACAGCGGCCTCAGCAGCGGCATATTCGTCTGCTTTTTCTTTTTCATCTGCTAAAGCAGCATCATGATCAGCTTGTGCTTTGGCAGCGTCGGCTTCTGCTTGCTTTTGTTTAGCCGCTGCTTGATCTTGTTTTTGTTGTGCAGATTGTTTGTTTTGATTAGCTGATTGTTCCTGCAATTCAGCTTGATGCTTTTGATTTTCAGCATCATTTAATTTTTGTTGCTCTTGCTGTTTTTTAGCTTCAGCATTGGCTTTATCCTGTTCAGCACTCATTGAGTTAACTCCTTGTGTTTGATTTTTTCGTCGTGTTCATTTTTCTTAAGTTCGTGTATTGGTTTCTTGGATGGAATAGTATTACCAAAGACAGTGTTATATCCTTTTACCAGGACTTTTCGTGACCAATTGCAGAAACTGCAACTTCTATTTACTATCATTTATTTTTTCCAGATTGTGTAGGCGGGTTTCTAGATCGTCTATCTTTATTGTTATATGCGGATACTTGGTTCTCCATGCATCTGGGTTTGGTGCGAGCCAAGTCCACCCCCATCTCTCTACAAAGTAATTTAGCATACTTGCAAACTTAGCATAACACCATAACCCAGCTGAAGTATCTTTAAACCAAAATACAAAAGCAGCACCAAATAAACTGCCTGCAATACCTGTATAAATCCACACCCTGTCGGTTGCCATATTAGTGATCATGTCCCACATATTATTTCTCCTTGTATGCATTGTCCGAGATGTCCATTTGAATAATTTCATATTCCATGGGTGTTTCACTTTTTATTAAAAAATACTTTCCGTCAATGGTAGTACCAGATAGTTTAGTATCTCTCTTGCTATTAAAAGATGCAACTTCAAAGACTTTGTTCTTGCCCATATGCTTTACTGTAAGTCTATGATCTGGATCAAACCATAATTTAATTCTTCGCCAAATAGACATTATTTTTTCTCACAACTGTTACAACGACACTGTCGGCAAATCTCAATAACACCTAGCCGATTTCCACGACCGCTGTATGCCTCTTCTCTGAGAGTATTACCGCAGTGACTGGGGTGTCCACAATTTTGACAAGAATTACCGTCAACTCCACTAAGTCCTATCATTGTTCCACCATCAATACTCATTAAAATAACCCTTTTAGTGATTTTAAAATACCCGTATCCTGCTCTTTGTTATTCTGTTCGTCTATTTTGTCTTTGGTTTCAGTAATCTGCTTGTTGGCTTGATCAATAGCATCATTGGATTGTTTGTAATAGCTTTCATAGGCTGCAATTATTGCACGTTGTTGTTCTATAAGAGCCCTAACATCACTGAGGTTGGTTCCAAGATTTTCATATCCCTGATCAGTGAGTGCAAACAACGCAATGGGTCTGCCTGTCTTTTTAATTTGTTCAAAGACTTCTTGATAATTATCTGGAGTTATGATTACGAAGTCCACGGGTTTAGTGTTAATTACATCTACTTTGGGAAGTGTAAGAGCAGGTTTAGTAACTGGCTTAGATGTAATCTCAAGTACTCTTGGTGAGCTACATGCACTAAGGATTAGTACGAGCGCCAGGCCACAACCAAGGACATTCATTGTTGAATTGTTTACCAGTTTTAGCATTGATTTCTTTCTCCGTTAGTCGAGCCCCACTTTCTAGTTCGAAACATCGGTTAACATTAGTAGTTGCTCTATTGATAATTTTTTGAACAGTGCTGGGTTTCTTACTAGCCAGTACACCAAGGTCATGTCTTTGTAGCTTGGTTGATAGAACATTATTTTGTTCTCTAATATCAGCAAACTCAGCATTAACTTTTTTAAGTTCTTCAGTGACCCTCTGGTAGTTCTCTTCCATGATCTTTTTAGCTTGCTCGGATTCTTTTGCAGCCATGGTAGCCTTGGCTTCATTGGCAATAAGGATACGCATGTTCTTTTGTGTGTCAGTATAGTACCAATACCCAATGCCACCCATGGCCAGCATTAGTATCATCATAATCCCTGCAAGTTTAAGACCCATTAGGCTAACGCTCTCATTCTAGCAACCAGTCTATCAGCACGATTTGTTACCTGACGATACCAACCTGAATCAACCATTTCGTCTGCTGCACGGTTCCAATCCCTAGCATCCACTCCAGCCTTCATGCCTTTAAACTTGCTCAGTCTTGGACGGCCCATGTTGAACATCATGTTAGCAATAACTAACTGTGCTTCTTCAGGTAAGTCATCAAAATCTGGATACAAGATATTACAGTCTTTTAAAACTGATTCGCAATCAAATTGAAATGCTTCAGTAACACGCTCTTGGCTTACTGGAGTATCTACTTCTTGTCCATACTCTGGATCTGATTCTAAAATTAAATGGCCAATGCCAAATGTAGGGTAACCTAGATGGTCTTTATATACAGCGTATACTACGCCTTCATCAACCTCTAGGTCTTTTTGCAGTTGCTCTAAATTCATTGATATCTCCTAATTTGCGAGGTACTCTCGCAATGTTTAACATGCCTTCCATCACTTGCTTCGCTGCTTGATTGTCCCTGTATTTTTTAGGACTAAGCGGTACGTGTGTTGCAATGTTGTTTTGAGTTAGTTTATACTTTGGATCTTTTTTAGTTCCCAGGTAAGGCTGCATGGCCCAGTCGCTCTCTTCAATGCCAGTAATGTTTTTTAAATCACTAATGAGATCCATAAATTTTTCTGGATAATTACTACGGCGCTCTGCTTCAACAAATACCAAATAATGGCTGTCTTCAATTTCCCCAGCACTTGTTTCAGCATCAAGGATCCAGTTGTAACCTTTTTCTAGAAATGTTTCTAAATCAACAGCCGCTGATTGACCCATAACTTTAAAACTAGCGACGATAGTATCATCATCTGATCCCATCTTTGCGCCAAACTCGTCAAAGTGTACCTCAGGTTTTACTCTGTCTACTAGATCGTCAGGGTCCATGCCTTCACTAAGTTTCATTATACTGCCGCCTCAGGAGCCGGTGTTCCTGCTGTCATGTTGTCTAAATCTTCTTGATAAGCATCGTCTAGGTCAGCCATATCAATCTCACGACCCTCGAGTTCAATAAACCCTTCAACTGCATCTTTAACCAGTTCACTGGGCATTTTAATCTTAACAACCCAAACTGGATCTGTTTTAAGTTTTGGCTTTCTTGTGCCAGGTTGGAAGTCACCGTAGTCTTTGAGCTTAACTGGAGTTTTAAGTTTGTCTTTGCTATATTCAACGATAACATTATAGCCAAGCAATCTCTTGCCGCCGTCGGGATCAGGCATCATTTTATAAGGCCACATAAAACTACACTCTACCCAATGAGCGGTTTTAATAGGACCTTCAATGAGTTCGCCACGTTTCCAATTTTTGAAAGCATACAGGTCAACTTCGTCAAGGACTCTTTCAAAGTCCATGAGAGTTTCCATGCTGCTATCGCTCATGTAGATCTTTTTAGTGTTTTTAATGATGTTTTCGATGTCCATAAGCAGGGCCCTTTAAAGTTATATAATGTATTTATGCAACAAATCACTCTGTAACAAGATCTGATCCAACCAAATCTTGTGTGCAGATTCATGCGGGTGTGTTGTATAAAACTGTTGTTTGGTGCGTTTTGCCCAGTTAAACATGCCTTCATTAGTAATAAACTTGGTCATGTCAATGTCAGCTCTGAGTGCAGTAAGTGTATTATCTATCTTGCCATTAAATTCAAATAAACTGTTGTCTACTTGTGTAAAGACGTAAGGTATGTTATGCTTAACAAGATAATTTTGCAGCATTACTATCTCACACCAACTGTTGTATATTTCCCAATACTTGGTTTGCGCTACATTCCTTACATAACTTTTAGCAAAGTTAGTCATGCCCAGTGCTTCTGCGTTTTTACGATTTTCTATTTGTTTTTCGAGTATATTATCATCTTTATTAAAGAAATGTTCTTCAAAGTTCTCATCGTTATAAGTCCAAGGATTGATACTGTACCATGGACTGTCTAAGTGTCCAGTGTCATATGCAAATCTAAACTCATAACGATTGGGAAAACTCCACATAACTGCAACAAATAAATCCAACTCTCGGTACTTGTGTACTGCATTCATTACATTGCGGCGAATAGCACTGTTACTTGCTGCTGGTCGTGCAGTATTGCATATGTTCATGTTAAGTTTATCAGCAAGTAAATTAGCCCAAGCATGTTCTTGACTGGGTAACTCACTGCCAAATGTAAAACTATCGCCGCCGGCGATTAGTACTGTCATTTAATTTCTCACTGATTATAAAGATATTTATAGTGTCACGACACCTACAATATAATATACACTGATAATGATCATAAAGCGACTTTAAATATCCAGTGAAAGGGGGGCACATGCTCCAATTTACAGATTCAGTTTTTTGGCTGTGTGATGCTCGTCTTAATAACAGGAGGACATCATTAAATGAGTCGGCAAAGATTTAATAAAAAACATAAACATCAAAACAACAATCAAAAAAACAGTAATGTAATTAACATGGATCACTACATTACACGTAAAAAGAGTGTGGTATTAGTTCCGCGAAATCTTAATCAAGAAACGTATATCGAAAAATTATTAAATCCTGGCAATGTTATTGTGTTTGGTATCGGACCTGCTGGTACCGGTAAAACCATGCTCGCAGTGCTTGCAGCAATTAAAGAATATAAAGAAGGCACAGTTGACCGCATAGTTGTCACTCGCCCAGCGGTGGGTGTTGATGATGAGAAACACGGCTTCTTGCCAGGCGATCTTAACAGCAAGATGGAACCCTGGACAAGACCTATATTCGACGTTATCCAAGAATATTATTCACCAAACGAAGTTAAAAAGATGCTGGAAGAGGGTGTTATTGAGATTAGTCCGCTTGCATTTATGCGGGGGAGAACGTTTAAGAAAGCCTACATTATTGCAGACGAAATGCAGAATGCTACGCCAAACCAGATGAAGATGCTGTTAACACGTATTGGTGACGATAGTCGCATGGTTGTTACAGGCGATGTCCAACAAACAGATCGACGTGAGGCACAGAACGGGCTCATCGATTTTGGTAGATTGTTTGAACAGTTTGCCAATAGCCAATTTATTAGAATGGTTAACTTTACACACGGGGATATTGAAAGACATCCAGCCGTAAGTGAAGTGTTATCAATATACGGTGATAAATAACTTTATAAACATGTTTACTAAAAAGGGGAACTCCTGATATGGCGCAATACAAATTTGCTCTAAAATTACACCAAGATTCTGCTGGTGACGACAATGCACTAGCTAAAATTACCATTGGTGGCACAGTAGTAGCTGAATCTTTGGAAATTTCAGCTACATCAGCGACACTTTACACATATGATGTAACTAGTGATACTGACCCAAATACTGACGGAACACAAACTATTCCTGTTAAAGTTCAATTACTCAATGACTATTATGTTGACGATGATAATGACAGAAACATTATTTGGACAGCATGTGGTTATACAAAGCAAGATGCTGACGGTAACTATTACAAGCAGACTGTTACAACTACTGATAACTGGGAAACTAGTTCATCCAGTGCAGCGGAAGTTATCTCAGACTTTACTGAAGATGTATCATTTAACTGGGCGAATGCTAGTGCTTACACCGGCGATGAAAACGGCACAATCGATGCAACCCAGGGTTGGTACCCGATGAAGATCAGTACTGATAATGTTGAAGTTGAAGTTGCTATTAAAGAATCCGTTGCAAAAACTTACGTTTCTAACTAATAGTGTAATTTTAGACTAACAAATAAAAAACAGGGTGTATCAATTAAGGTACACCCTGTTTTTCTGTGTCTGGGGCAACTTAGCTTCAATGCCGTGTTCTATCTATAGGCTCCACCATAGGTCGTCGTAAAATGTTCCAGATAACATTGCCTACTTGGCGTCGAGCTTTTTTTTACGGTTACCACACCGCTTCTCATCATAGGGTAGCCACACCCTACTAGCCCTGGGTTAAAAGGCTCGTCTCTGTTAAACTACCTTTACGTAGTTCAAAACTGTTTCGTTACCACCGTGGTAACTGCTAACCTGATGACGCTTAATACGTCCACGAACATTAACCTGAGTTTTACCCTTGAACTCATGCTCTTTGGAAGTAAAGAATACAATCAGGTTTCCGGCAGCATCTTTGGCGTTAACCACATGGCACATTAACTTTTGAATATAGTTCATGCGTAGGATCTCTAGATCAAGATCCATGGTTTCTCCTACTGCTCCAACAGGCTGGCTATCCACACTAAGAGCCCGTTGCGTTTCTTCTACCTTCTCACGCTCAACACTTCGTGCATAGCTCTTGGGCAGGCTTGCGACGACGCCAATATCTCGTACTGAGACTTCATTATCACGCACTACTTGCAATACTCGCTCTTCAAAGGTGTTGATCTTACCACTGATTGCCTTCATCATCAGACCCTGATAGTAGGA
>Ga0099848_1000301_pt1 | contig 22362 bp, 18 predicted proteins | sample CB_VirMetaG_3_FD_78179 | JGI IMG/M metagenome (GOLD analysis project Ga0099848, IMG submission 78179) | Freshwater to marine saline gradient viral communities from Chesapeake Bay - CB_1508_1S Viral MetaG | ecosystem: Environmental > Aquatic > Marine > Coastal | place: USA: Chesapeake Bay...
CCAGAAGAAGAAATGGAAGACATTTCTGCTGAAATAGCCGAAGCTCTAAAGATTGATTACAACGAGAACTATATCGCTGGTCGTGATTATGGTCTAGGCGCAAATACAGCCGAAGATACACATACCCTTATGCTTTCTAATCTCTATGATGAAGTTCAAGAGAAAGAAAAAGAAAATAAAGAACTAAAAGAACAAAATGAATTATTGAAGAAGAAACTTGCAGAAGCCGGTAAACTTATTACTGATGCTCACAAGCAACACTCTTCAATCAAAGAATCCTTTCACTCGATGAAAGGTAAATTGGCAGAAGTTCAGCTTATGAACGCTAAACTTCTATATTCTAATAAGGTATTGACAGATGCCTCCTTGAATGAGCGACAGAAAAATAAGATTGTCGAGTCATTGTCAACTGCCGATTCATTAGAAAAAGTAAAAATCGTTTATGAAACCCTTCAGAGCGCAGTGGAGGACAACACCTCTTGGGCACCTAAATCACTGAGCGAAGCTGTATCAAAACGTTCTTCTTCTTTATTGATCAAAGCCAATAGAAGAGAAGATAAGGATGCAAATCCTGTAAGTGAGACACTTTCTAGAATGAAGATTCTAGCAGGTATTAATAAATAACCATTATTTTAAGGAGTAAATCAAAATGGCTACTATTGTTGAAAGTTTAACAAGAGATATAGTCGATCGCGATCTCCGTAAAGAAGGTGCCAATCTCATCAAGAAATGGGAAAAGACTGGTCTTCTTGAAGGTTTGAGCGACGACAGAGTAAAAAATACAATGTCGGTTCTATTAGAGAACCAAGCAAAAGAACTACTACGTGAAGCTTCTTCAATGTCCGCTGGTGACGTTGAAGGTTTCGCCGCTGTAGCATTTCCAATTGTACGTCGTGTATTCGGCGGTCTAATTGCAAATGAATTAGTTTCTGTACAACCAATGTCATTACCATCAGGTCTAATCTTCTTCCTAGATTTTACCTTTTCTGGTGATGCTCTAGATTCAGTATTTGGTTCAACCACAAATGCTAAATCATACGCTGGCGCTGCTGCCCGTACATCTCTATATGGTGGCGGCGTAGTCGGTCAACAAATTACAGGCGGTGTTGATCTTTCTGGTGTAAATGCCGAAAGAGGCTTCTACGCTCTAAACAATGGTTATTCCAGCACAACTGGTTCAACCACTGTTGTTGTGGGTACAACTTTGGCAACTGCTCAAGATTTCAATGCCAATTTACCTGCTACTTCATTAACTGGTAATTTGGCTGCAATTACTGCAAGCGACACATTATACTCAGCAATTCTAGGCTATGATGCCGATGAAGCTGCTGGTAGTGCCGATACACAATATGCAGTTATTAAAGTTGCCATCTCTTCTTTGACAAGCTCTGCTGGTTTGCCACTAGATACTAATAATCTAATTGCTCTAACAGCAATTTCTTCTTCTACTGATTCTGCTGGTGTGGCTTTAGACGCTGCAAATCCCAATGTTCTAAGAAATTCTAGCACATCAATAGTTAGAAGACTAACAAGACTAGACGCAACTAAGCAAAATGTTCTAATTGTTTTAAAGAACACTACTGCCATTCCAGTAACTGCAACTGCTGCTGGTGCTAAAGGTAACTTTGTCTTCGCAGTCAAAGATAAGTTTACAACAACTGGAACAACTTCTGGTCTATCAATCCTAGAGACTCTAGGTCTTGAAGGTGCAGGTTCTGCTTCTGTTGGTCCCGGCTTGGGCGCTTCTTCTGGCACCAATGCAACAATTCCTGAGATTGACATCAAGGTGGATTCAATTGCTGTAACTGCACAAACCAAGAAACTCAAAGCAAAATGGACTCCTGAGCTAGCTCAAGATCTAAATGCTTATCACAACTTGGACGCAGAAGTAGAATTGACTGGCATCCTTTCAGAGCAAATTGCTCTTGAAATCGACCAAGAGATTCTAAACGATCTAGTCAAGGGTGCCACCGCTGGTACACTTTACTGGTCACGTCGTCCCGGCAAGTTCGTAAACCGTGAAACTGGCGCATCAATTGCTTCAGCAGTTGCTCCTCCAGACTTCACTGGTAACGTGTCCGAATGGTACGAAACACTTGTAGAAACTCTAAACGACGTTTCTGCTCGTATTCACCGTAAGACACTACGCGGTGGTGCAAACTTCATGGTTTGCTCACCAGAAGTTGCTAACATCCTAGAGTTCACCTCTGGTTTCCGCGCTTCTGTATCCGCTGAAGAACTCAAGGGTAATTCAGTAGGTGCCGTAAAGGTTGGCTCAATGAGCAAGAAGTGGGACGTATATGTTGATCCATATTTCCCACGTAACGTAGTACTAATCGGTCGTAGAGGTAAGGCGTTCCTAGAGAGCGGCTATGTCTACGCTCCTTATGTACCACTACAAGTTACCCCCACCATCTTTGGTGTTGAGGACTTCGTACCACGTAAAGGCGTAATGACTCGTTATGCCAAGAAGATGGTACGTCCTGATATGTACGGCTTAGTAATCTGCGAAGATCTATTAGGCTAGTCTACAGGGTAAATGAGTAATGGGTGAGGCACCGAGGGAAACTTCGGTGCCTTATCTATTTTTATAATAAAGAAACTATTTACCTTGAGGGTCTTTACATGTCAGCAAAGCCAGTTCTAACTCCAGTAAGTAATACAAATATATCTGCCCTATCTTCTTCGGCAACCCCAGCCAATGCGGCATCATTTACATATCCAATGGGTGTTTACTCAGCTAACACCGCTTTCTTGAGCGGTGCTGCTGCTCAAGTCGCTTTTGTGTATCAAAGACTTGGTGGTGACATATTAGATATAGAATTGAAAAATGAGATGGTTTATTCTTCTTATGAAGAAGCAACCCTTGAGTATTCTTATCTTGTAAACCTTCACCAAGCAAAGAATTCATTGCCAAGCTTACTTGGCAACACAACTGCCTCTTTCAATCAATTGGGCGAAGTTACAACTGCTGGCTTGACCGATACACATGTTGAACTAAAGTACCCCAATTTCCAAATACAAATGGCTCGCAAAATTGCGAGAGGTCTAGAAACAAGTATTGGCATAGGCGGAACAACAACGATTTATACAGCCTCTTTCAACATTACCAATGGTCAACAACAATATGACTTACAAAGCGTAATGTCGTCTTCGTATCCAAGCGTTGTTGGTAATAAAAGAGCAATCGTTACAAAAGTATATTATAAGACCGCAATCAACATCTGGAGATTCTTTGGTTATTACGGCGCTCTCAACGTAATTGGCAACTTATCAAATTACGGCATGTTTTCAGACAATACAACGTTTGAGGTTGTTCCAACTTGGCAAAATAAACTTCAAGCTATAATGTATGAAGATTCAATCAATACCAGAATCTCTCATTATTCTTATGATATAAGAAACAATATGCTTCGTTTATATCCAACACCAGATACATTTAGCCCACCAAAATTCTATTTTGAGTTTTATGTTCCACCAGATGGTTGGGATGAAGATGAGACAAGAACTGATGGTGTATCAGGTGTAAACAATATGAATACTTTGCCATTTGCAAACATACCATATGAAAGCATCAACTCAATTGGCAAGCATTGGATTCGTCGCTACTCATTGGCTATCTGCAAAGAAATGCTTGGTCAAGTTCGTGGTAAATTCCAAGGAGTTATTCCAATCCCCGGCGACAAGATCACAATGAACGCTTCAGATTTATTAGGACAAGCCAAAGAAGAAAAGCAGGCTTTACGTGACGAGCTTATGAAGATTCTTGATGAATTGACTTACGCAAAGATTGGTGAAACAACAGCAAAGATGATTGAAGATACAAACAAGACTCTCAATGGCGTTCCTTTGGGCATATTTGTGGGATAAAAATAGATGGCAAATAATAAATGGACAAGACCAGACGTTCGACCACCAAGGCTTTTTGCGGGGCAAAAAGAGAAAGATCTTGTCAAACAAGTCAATGATGAAGTTCTTGAAAGAGTTGTTGGACAACCAATTCTTTATTATCCCCTAGATCTGTCAACTTCTAACTATCATCCTTTATATGGTGAGGCAATCGTCAAAAACTTTTTGCCACCAATTAGGGTTTATGCTCTAGTTGATTATGAAAACTATATCACTGAAATGACAGATTTTGGTCCAGATAAAAAGGTATCAATAACTGTGCGCTTCCAATATAGAAGACTCACTGAAGATCAAGACCTATTTGTTAGAGAAGGTGATATGGTTCTATACGACGGCTATTTCTTTGAGATTGTTTCATTAGATCAAAAAACAGTTCTTTATGGTGATTCTTATCCTCCATTTGATACCATTGCTAAATGCGTTCTAGCAAGAAAGGGAACTTTCAATGCAAGCTAATATACTTACACCCTCAACGCTTGAAACAGTTGATATGGCTTTTTATAACTTTATCAACGATAAAATAAATGTATTTGCAACAACAAATGAAGGCTTCAAAAAAGTTCCAATTATTTGGATAACAGCCGAGAGAGCTTTTCATATAAAAAATGAAAAAGAGATTAGAGAGATTGATTCACAGACTTTGGTTTATCCACTTATATCCATAGAAAGAATCTCAACAACAAAAACAAAACCAAACGACAGACCTTTACCGGGAAATAAATTTCCATATCCTGATTATAAAAAAGGTGTTGTTACGATTGCAAGACAGATAAATGCTGAAAAATCAAGAAACTTTACTAATGCTTTATCAAAACAAATAAATGGTCAGCAAAATTCTAAAAATGTCCCACCAAGAACTGTGTATCAATACATCTCAATTCCATTACCAGTTTATGCAACAATGAATTATGAGGTCAAAATTCGCTCACAATACCAGCAACAAATGAACGAAATGATGTTGCCGTTCATAAACTACTCATCTGGATGGAACTATTTTATGATTGATTATGAGGGTTTCAAGTATGAAACGTTTTATGATTCGGAGAGTGAATTCAAGTCAAATTCTTCTAATCAAGCAAACGATGAAAAGAAATATGATGCCAAGTTCAAGTTCAAGGTTATGGGGTATACAACAACTATAGGTGAGAATCAGCAGACTCCAACAAATGTGTATAGAGAAAATGCTGTTGTTGTTAGATTCCCAAGAGAAAGAGTTGTTCTAAACGAAACAAATGAATTTGTCAGCAATCCTCAAAACAAATCTTTTCGCCCCTAGTATTTAGCCTAATAATAAACTATTTATAAAAGCAAATAAGCTTCTATAAAAGGGAGATCTTCTAATATGGCAGTGTCAGCAAAAAATTATCGTTTCGTATCCCCCGGCATCGTGACTCAAGAAATTGATCGTTCGCGTATTCCAAACGCCCCCGCTCCAATCGGACCAGTTGTGATTGGTCGTGCAGAGAGAGGTCCAGCTTTTACACCAGTAACAGTTACTTCTTTTGATGAATTTACAAGCACATTTGGTAATCCAGTTCCCGGTGGTGTTGGTGGCGATGTTTGGAGAGATGGAAATAAAACCTCTCCAATGTATGGTACATATGCTGCACAAGCTTGGTTGAAAAATGGTCAAGCATTGACTTATGTTAGAGTACTCGGTGATCAGTCTGATTCGGCTACAACGAACGGTAAAGCAGGTTGGAGCTTTGATGCGCCAACAACTACTAATTTCAAGGGTGCTTATGGTTTATTCGTTGCCCCTTCTGGTGCTGCCCCCGTAACTGGTGCTTTGGCAGCGGTTTGGTATTGTGGTACTGGTAATGGCTCTACCGACAGAGTTCCTGTTTTAGTGGGGACAACCCCCGGTTTGGCAGCCAATGTAGCTGGCACTTGTGGTTTTGTATCTACAACCGATGGAACATTTACTGCTTATTTATCAGGCTCCAATAATACTACTTTGGGACCATATAAATTTAGCCTTGATAAGACAAAGCCAAATTACATTAGAAACGTATTCAATACAGATCCCACTCTTGTTGGTAAGTCAACCGCTTTTGGTGGAACTTCATACTTCTTAGGTGAAACCTTTGAGGACGTATATACTAACAATACAAACACAGCTGGCTGGTCTTCAACTACAAATTACTATGCTGTAATTTTACCATTGACTGATGGCTCCACAAACTTTGCAAATCGTAAGTTTGCTTATCAACCAGCAAAATCTGGCTGGATTATTAGCCAAGATACAAGCGCTGACACTAGCTCATTTACAGTAACTGGTGCAAATGGCACAGTAACAGGCTCTTTCTTCAATAGCGGAAGAGTAAAGAAACTATTTAGATTTGCTGCACTAAACTCTGGCGAGTGGATACAAAACAATCTAAAAATAGCCATTACAAACATTACTGCTCCAACCAACATCAATGTAAATCCTTATGCTACATTTGATGTAGAGTTGAGACTATTATTTGATCAAGATACAAACAAGAAAGTAGTTGAATCATTTAGTGGCTGTACTCTAAATGCCAACTCTGATTCGTTTATCGCTAAAGTAATTGGTGATAAATATGTAGAATACGATGAAACAAACGGTAGATTGGTTGAATACGGAAGCAATGAAAATAAATCAAAATATATTCGCGTTGAAATGAATGACGAATTTATCAATGGTACATCCGATTATGTTCCATTTGGTACAACTTTCCCCGTTGTTTATAAAAGCGCAACTATATCTGCGGCGAATCCAGCAGTCGGTGGCGCAGGCACACTAGCTGGAAATAAATACTTTGGTGACAAAACATATGCAGCAGCTTCTGCTTCCGCAACTGTTGCAATAACTGGTGCCATTTCTTCACAATGGGACTATCCAATTCCTCTTTATAGAACTACAACCTCTGGTTTGAGTTCTCTAAAGTTTGCCTATTTCGGTGCTCAACCAGTCTCCGATTCTGGCGTTGTTGCAGGTTCTGTAATAGACGTTTTGAGAATGAACGCCGCCTTGGCTGGTGCCGCATCTTACGATCCAGATGATACCAATACTGCTTATTCAGCAATTATTACTCTAGATAATGTCAAATACAGCACAACTTTGACAACTGGTAGCAATCCATATTCGACACTTACTTATGCAAATAATGCAAGATCGAGTGGCGTTTCTTTGACCGCAACTGGAACTTTACCAAACACGTTCCCACAAGGAAGCTCTGTTTTGCAAACTTACAAAGCTCCATTGGCTCTTGGTATAAATAAGTTTTGCTCATATTTTTATAACGGCTCTGATGGTTTTGATGTAACGGAGTCAGATCCTTTGAGAAACGGCTTGATTGCAACAAATGCAACTGCTCAAAATGATTACAGATTTTTCTCATATCAAAGAGCAATTGACACTGTAAAGAATCCTGAAATTGCACAATACAACGCAATTACTGTTCCCGGCTTGGTAATTCAATCGTTACATAACCGTTTGATTTCTAACACCGAGGACAGAGCAGATGCGTTGGCAATTGTTGATGTTCCAAAGGGCTATAATCCAGAATCTGAGTGGCAATGGTTTACTCAAACAAATACAACTGATGTACCATCTAAGGGCACAGCATACATGGGCAATGTAAATGACGCTGTTTCTCTCTGGACAACACGCGCCTATAACAGCAATTATGCTTGCGCTTACTATCCATGGGTACAAATTAGAGATGCTGTAAATGGCACAAATGTATGGGTTCCACCTTCAGTTGTTGCTTTCGGCGCAATGGCTTACACAGACGCAGTTCAAGCTCCTTGGTTTGCTCCTGCTGGTTTCAACCGTGGTGGCTTGTCAAGTGGCGTTGCTGGTTTGCCAGTAATCAATACTGCTCTCAAGCTATTCCAAACTGATAGAGATACTCTTTATAACATCAACATCAATCCAATTGCTTCGTTCCCCAATGAAGGCGTTGTGATCTTTGGTCAAAAGACTCTACAGGTTGAGAGAAGTGCTCTCGATAGAATCAATGTCCGCAGACTATTGATTTACGTCAAGAGCGGTATTTCTCAAATTGCTTCAAGAATTCTATTTGAGCAAAACATCCAAGACACTTGGAATAGATTTATTGGTCAAGCAGAACCCTTCTTGGCTGATGTGAAATCAAGATTCGGCTTGGTTGATTACAAGTTCCTATTGGATCAAACAACAACCACACCAGATTTGATTGACCAAAATACTCTATATGCCAAAGTATACTTGAAGCCAGCCAGAGCAATTGAATTTATTGCACTTGACTTCATCATCACAAATACTGGCGCTTCTTTTGAGGACTAAATAAATTTGTCAGGGAACTATATATTTTATAAAGTAAGGAGAAAGTAAAAACATGGCAAGCCCCCTAACACCTTGGACTCCCGGCTTTGAGCCAAAAAGAGAACATAAGTTTATTTTGGAACTACAAAACATCAGCGCATATTTTATCACTGATGTTACTATTCCAAAAGCGACCATCACAGATACAGCGAAGCACAATTTTCTTTCTCATACTTTCAAGTTCCCCGGCAAATTGACATGGGGTGATTCAACATTTACCCTTGTAGATCCAATCGATCTCAATGCAGTAGATTTATTCATGAGACACCTAAAAGCCTCTGGTTATGTATTCCCAAGCAGCTTTGAGATAAATGATCCAACAAATTCAACTTATTATCTAAAAACGATAAAGAAGAGTTTTGTTGGTGCGAATAACCAGATTCAAGGCATGACAATAAAATCTATAGACTCTGATGGTAATCCAATTGAAGCTTGGTCACTAAAGAACGCCTTTATCAAGGATTTAGATTTTGGTAATTACAAGTATGATACAGAAGGTCTAAAGAACGTGAAAACAATTGTTTCATGTGATTGGGTTGATTACGAGAGCTTCCGTTCTATTGATGGTGTCCTCATAAATACCAAAACTATAGGTGGGTAATAGATGGCTGAAATAAAGCCCGAAAAAGTTGTTTCCAGCTTATTTGGTGCTTATCTTGATGCTCCATTAGTTCCAGAATATGCTTTCAAGAGCGCTCAACAATCTCACAGATTTATACTTGAAGTTCAAGGTCTAAATGTTGCATTTGTTAAAGAGGTAAAGCGCCCATCTTTTTCAATTGAGTATCAAGAATTTGATCATTTAGGATATATAACCAAATTTCCTAAAAAAATAAAATGGGATAACATTTCATTTACAGTTATTGAAACCTATGATTATAGAGCCTTGGGTACTGTTTTGGGCAATATGATACATAAAGCACAAACAACGGCATATAGATACCCAACAAACATCATATCATCTCAATTTTTCAATTTATCAAAGAAAAATCTTATAAATGATTTTGGTAATATAAACATAAAAACCATTGATCCGGATGGTAATGTTGTTGATACGTGGCGCATATATAATCCAATGGTATCAAAAATTACACCGTCACAGTTGAGTTATGCTTCTGATGACTTAACAAATACACAAGTCGAGCTAACATATGATTGGGCTGAATACTATCTATCTAGCGACATTAGACCCGGTAAATTAGCTCAAGTAGGCATAGATAGAATTTTTTAACAAGAGGTTATAATGAGTAGCAGAAATAACGGGAGCAGATTTTCTGCCCCTTTGATGCCAGAAGATTTGAGAAGTCAAATGATGGCAGCCAGTGTTCATCAACAAAATCAAGCATCATATCAAACACCAACAGAAGTTGTTGAATTGCCATCGAAAGGATTGTTTTATCCAGAGGGACACCCTTTACATAATGCAGAAACAGTTGAAATAAAGTTTATGACAACCAAAGAGGAAGACATTTTGACTTCACCAACATTGGTGGAAAAAGGTATTGTTTTTGATAAACTTATTGAGAGTGTTTTGATTGATAAAAGAATTGATGTTTCCAGCCTGATAACTGGCGATAGAAATGCGATTTTATCAAGAGCAAGAATTTCAGCATATGGTCCAGAGTATTCATTTGCAGCATCGTGCCCTTCCTGCTCTACAATACAAAAAGTCGATCATTTATTTACGGAACTAAAGAATAAAGAAATTTCCTACGATGAACTTGAAATAGAAAATGGTCTTTTCAAGCTTACTCTTCCAAAAAGCGGCGCAGTTGTGCATATGAAACTTTTGACAGGTAGAGATGAAAAAGAGATTGCCGAAGAACAAAAAAGAAGAATAAAAGCAAATCTTCCAGAAGAACAACTTGTTTTGACTTATAGAAAAATGATTGTGAAAGTAAATGGCAACGATGATATATTCGCAATTGCTAATTTTGTCACTTCAATGCCAATTTTGGACTCAAGATATATACGCAAGACCTATGCAGAAATAAAACCAGATCTAGATTTGACATATCGCTTTCAGTGCCAAAAATGTGGTCATGTCGATGATGGAGGTGTTGTCTCTATTACTGGAGACTTTTTTTGGCCTCAACTCTGATTATATTCATAGCGTATATGACAAGATTTTTTATATGATTCAATTGGGCAATTGGCGCTTTTTTGAGGTTCACGCTATTCCTGTTACCTTGAGAAACTGGTTTTTTGATAAATTGCTTGAATACATGCAGAAGCAAAATACAACAAATAATTAGTTTCTCTACTATTTAGGTATTGAAGGGATAAAAAATGGCTGAAATAACAGAAGGCGTTGAAAAGCTAGCGATACAAGGCAAAGTCCTATATGACGTTTATACTGCCACAACGGACGCCTTTACGCAACTGAATCAAAAAATCGTATCTTCGGCTGACTCTGCAAATAGATTAAGAATACAGTTTCAACAGTCTTTTGGTATGTTTACTGCCGAAGAGGGCAGAAGTCTTGTAAAAAGATTTTCAGATGTAAGCGCAGAATTGATATCACAGGGAGTTACAGTAGAAAAATTAGCCGAAGCTTATAAAGCGGTCAGTACGGGAATTAATAGTTTTATCATTAATAGAAGCGATCAAGCTGTTGAATCTTTTTCCAAATTAGCTGCTATAAACAGTAAATTTGGCGTGGATATGCAAAACACAGTTGGTGTAATTAATTATTTATCAACTGGATTTAACAAAAGCACCGAAGATATAACTAAATTCTCAAATAAACTGATGCAGTTTTCCAGAGAAACTGGTCAAGAATTTAGAAAAGTTTTTCAAGATTTCAATCAATCTATCCAAAGTTTTTATACGATTCTAGATCCAGATAAAGCAGCTACTCAATTTATGTCATTTCAACAAATGGCAAGAGGTTTTGGTTCGACAGTTAGCGAACTAATGGGTGTTGCTGCAAAATTTGACGACATAGAACAGGGTGTTCAATTTGGTGCTCAACTAAATAATGTTTTATCAGCCGTTGGCGGCTCATTTGATGCAATGTTTGCGTCAACAGCAAGTTATGATGAAAGAATCAAACTCGTTGTGCAAAGCATTGCCAATTCTAGAGATCAAATAAATGCAATGTCAGAAGTGTCTCAAAGAGCGTATGTTAGACAACTACAACAAACAACTGGACTGAGCGGGCAAATGATTCAAGCTGTTTTAGCTAATAAAGATTTAGCTGCTAGTATGGATGATCTTACAAAGAAACAATTTGAGCAAGTCGAAGCAAAACCCATCGATCAAATGGCTGATAATTTTACAACGTTCCAAGAACGCTCTGAATTATTTATGAATCAATATATGAGAGTTGGGGCTAGATTAGAAGCTTTCTTTGATCAATCAACAAAAAATGTTAGGGATACACAAAACAAAATACTAAAACCAATAGCTGATACTTTATCTTCTGCGAAGGATGCTAAAGCTTTATTAGAAAAAATAAAAAACTCTTTTTCTGCTACTTCCCTTACTAAAATAGGAGATGATATAAAAAAGGAGTTTGATAGACAAGTAAAAGAAATGGAAAAATCTATTGCACAATCATTCGCCCAGCCAAAATCAGTTTTAGGCTATAGTGCAAAAACACCCGGTAAAGCAGAGACGCCTGCTGGTGGCGATCGAGGTGTTCCAGTATATAATCCAAACACAATGACAGAAGCTGTACAAAAAGGAGCCACTGCTGGTATTCAAGGCGCAGCTACAACAGCTCTGGAAAACATAGCAAAAGCAGCTATTGCCAAACATGAAATTGTTGTTCATGTCAAGCCAACAGATGTAATGATAGCTCTTTTGAGAGGTGAATCCGGTCCTATTGTATTAGGTGCTGCCAGAAGTAAATAACGAAGGAAATAAATAAATGTCTGTTCTTTCAGATCCAAAACTTCAATATGCTCTGCCAATGGAAAACGAGATTCGTCTCACTTATCCATTTGCAAATCTATATTTTACATTTCCAACAAAGCCATATGATGGCAATGAAATTTACTTTGCATCTTATCTAAAAAAAATAACCGATACAGTATCTCCCGAATACACTCCAACGCACGTATTTGGTCGTTCAGATCCTGTTGCAACCTATAAAAAGACAAGCAGAAAAATTTCTGTAGAGTTTGACATTCCAGCATATACAGAATTCGATGCTAACGAAATAATGAAAAAGCTAAACATTTTGATCAAAAATTTGTATCCCGGTTATTTAGAAAACCGAGGTCAATCAATAATAAATTCCCCTCCTTTGGTTAGACTAAAATATGCAAATATAATAAACAATCCTTTCAATGGCGATTCTGGGCTTCTTGGCTATCCAGATAATGTTGCTATTTCTCATGCGTTCGATACTGCTGGTGTATTTGTATTTGCAAATGAAAATACAAAAGACGGTTTCTTGTTTGCAAAATCATATTCTCTTACTTTTGGTTTTACAGTGTTACATGAAGAAGTTGTTGGATGGGATGATAAAGATCAGAAATTCAAAACTGATAATTATCCTTATAAAACAATTCAGCAAGAACTAATACCAGCATCTGCTAAAATTGGTACAGCTACCTCTAATTTGAGAGGATCACTAACACAAGATCCAGCATCTGCAAAAGGTCTTACATTAATTTTCGGGACGGGCTAACACATGGCTGATTCAAGATATAGAAAAGTATTCCCTGTTTATAACGTTGATGAAGGCTATCAAAAGCTTTATACATATTCCAGATTTAGTCCAAAAGGCATCAAACAATTACCAACACTAAGTCTAAAATACCCATCGCAAAAACAAATTTTGTCTTATACAATTCAATCAGAAATTTGGTCTGTTGGTCAAAGACTATACAAGCTAGCCGATAAGTATTATGGTGATCCGCAATACTGGTGGGTTATTTCATTTTTCAACAAGAAGCCAACAGAGCAACATTTTGCTCTTGGCGATGCTGTGCAAATACCTCTTCCTTTGAGTCAAGTTTTGAGTGATTTAGGATTATAAAATGTCAACTTTCAAGTTAGATCCTTTCTTTCCAGACAAAAATCTAAATCCACAAGGTTGGGTTACTGATTTTATTACAAGTCGCCTCCAAAGAGTTGGTCAGCAAAGAAGTGACTTGGCAAGCTTGTTATATGACGAAGTATTGTCGGAAGATGCTAAAAAGCTTGTAAAAAATGATGCACTTGTAAAAGATATAGAAACTGCAAGAAAAAAGAATCCGAAAGATAAAACAATATATCTGAATCCTTTGTATTATGATGCTGTTGAGAGAAACACAGCAATTTCATCACAGGTTGTAGAAGATGAAAGAGCTTTGAGAGATTATTTCAATTACATGATCAATATAAAGCCAAATGAACTTTCTTCTTTTGTTCCATACGTAAAGATGAAATTTGGTTACAAAGAACCGAATGAAAAGAAATATGAGGAAGTAGAAATCCCTTTTGTGCAAAATCTAAAAACAGAAGTTAGTTCAATACTGGCTGATAAATTCTCCAGAGGTCAAGGTGCAGGTATAACTGGAATAACAGCAGACAGGTCTTTTCCCGGTCTTGGTTTGACACTAAATGTTAGTGTAAATGTGAAATACTTCTTTAGCAGTATCTCTATCATCACTAAAAAAATCTCAAGTGCATTTATTCCGGACGATCTAAACTTTACTTATACTAAATTATTTTCCTTTTTACCATCCAGAAAACAAAAATTGTTTCTAGAATATGGCTACCATGCGAATCCACAAGATACCAATTTACGCTTTGCAGGCAATAAAACAACATCAATTTCTACAATAAATGATGTATTGAAAGCAGAAACTAAAAGAGTGCCACTCGCTTATAAAAGTCATAAGCTAAATATACAAGAGGACGGTACAATTACAGTTGATGTAACTTATCTAGCAGAATCTGAAGCTAAATACTTCCAAAAAAACGATGTTACATCTCCGAGTTTGGATTATATAAGTAAAATAAAAAATGAATCTTTGAGATCTGTTTTCAAGAATTATGCGGAATTGAATCAAAAGTATTATAAGATTCAAGATCAGCTAAAAGATTATACAGAGCAAGAAGTTGAGCTTCAGCAAATTGGAAGTAACAAGAAAAAACTTGATTCAATCCGTAAAAAGAAAGAGGCAAAACAGAAAGAAAGTGTGCAAATCTCTAAAAATTTAACGATTGTAAAAGAAAAAATTGCGCCATTTGTCAAAGATTTATTTATAGACGCTCTAATAAAAAGAAATCAAGTATTTTCTGTTTCTTTTACTTCTGAAAGAAAACAAGATGAATTCAACATCACAAGTTATTTGAGCTTGATAAAATTCAATAAAGACACTAACAAGCAAGAATTTGTTGATGTTGCTCCACCCTTTGTGACAAAAAAGAATCTAAGCGATTATAAAAAGTTTGATATAGGTATTCTTGAAAATAATACGGTGGGTCTAACAAAAGAAAATTTATTTCAACAAATCTTAGTCAATCTCTTTGATGGAGTAGAAAGAGCAAAAGGCTCCAATAGATTTGGTTATATTACGTTCTTTCCACTAAAAGCACTATTATCAATAATGTATGAATTCTTGCCAGACGAAAAAGATCCATCAATAAAGCAATCAATTCCATATATTTGTATTGGAAATGCGGTTGCTAGAAGCTTTGGAAAAGAATACTCAATAAACATTGGTGATATACTTGTTGAGATGGAAACTTTTAGAACTTGGCTTCATCGCAATTATGTACAGAAGAATAGAACTGAATACTCTTTCTCTTCGTTTATGATTGACGTTGTTGAAGATCTGGTACCAGAAATTTTATACAGAAGGAATACTGGCTTTTACAGACAAAATGCTTTAGGTACAATAAGACACCTAAATTATTTCAAGAAGCCAAACATTAGCCAAGAAACATTTGATAAGGTTTATAAAAATAATGTTGATTTTACAACACTAAAGAGTATCTTCTCATCAGAAAAAGAAAAAGATGCAGAAGCGATGATTTATTATACACAAATGCTAAATCCTCTAAATGACTATACTTCTCCTTATCATAAAAAATATATTGCCAAAAGAGTTCTTCAACAGGATTCATATGATCTAGCCCAAGATAGTGCATTAGGCATCCCTCATGTAAGTATTGGTACTTCTAGAGGTCTAATAAAGAAAATAAATTTTAGTGCAATTGAACAGCCGTATTTAGCCACTTCTCTTATCACGCAAGCTATGGTTGACGGGAACACTAGGCTTCCAAGATATGCCTATAACATAAGCGTTGACATGTTTGGAAATAACCTTTTCAACCAAGCTGGATTCCTAGCTGTCCCTCCTTTTGGTGTGGAGGGGGATACAGATGTTATACTAGGATTGACTGGTTATTATGTAGTTACAAAAGTTTCTGATTCGTTGTCTATTGACGGCGGATACAGCACAAGCATAAATGCAATATGGCATGAAGATCCTTTGAGAAACAAACTAAAGGGTGAAGTGGCAACAACCAAAGATGCCAAACAATTTCCAGATCTGTTAGAATATATACAGTTTTCTGTTGATAATTATATAAAAGATTTGCTGGAACTAGATCCAAATACTCTAAAAGCTCTAGGTATAACAGCCAATCCAGTCAAACAAGATAAGAAAACTGATGCAGAGAAGAAGCAAGATTCCAAAAAGCAGCCAAAGAGAGATAGAAAAGAAAATGTGGGAGCTAAGTAATGGCAGTATCTAATGCGACAAATCTATCAAATGCAAAAGATATGTATGAGGGTAGATCTGCCTATAAAGAAGAGTTTCCTAAAACCGATATACAATTCGATTCAGGTTATACAAATAGACTTTTTGGTAGAGTGGATACGCTTGGAAACGTAATACAGATCAATGAGTCTTTTCTTTCCTTTTTTGCAACAGTAATAGACAAAAGCAATGCTTCTTGCATACATTTTGTGGCTGATGCCTTTTTAGATTGTAGAAAACAATATAACATACAAGCTGCAAAAGGCAATATAAACACAGCATCCCCTTTCTTTCAGGATACTTTTCCCGTTTACCAAGGTTGGAAAAAACAGGAGTCCTTATTCGGCACAAACAACAACAACGTTTACACATCTTTTACAAATTATATTTTTAATAATTCCTATAAAGTTTCTAAATTTGAGAACTATACGGAGTTATTGTTGAAATTTCTGAAAGAGGCAGATTTGCCACTGACAAGAGTTGGATTTTACGAAAGTCCTTTCAATCCACCATATACAAGCGGAATTGTTCTGGACGTTTTTGAGGGAGACGCAGGCGACGATTCGATAAGAGAGCAGTTTATTTCAGATCCAAATTATCCTTTAGTTTCTGAATTGCTTGCTGATAGAGGTTTGAGATTTGATGCTCAAGTTCCTTGGAGAATTATTGCAAATATACAGTCTGGCAATCTACAGCCTTATATCCAAAAGAGGCTAAATAAATCCAACTTTGTTCTTCAAGACATATTTGATGCATTTTATTTCAAGTCTTTTGAGGGAGTTGAGTTTACATCATTTCAAGAGTTCAAGAACACAATAAAAGCTTTTTATAATGCTTATAAAGTTGTCTTTCCAAAATATAATCAATTTGTCTATAGAACAACAGAAAGTTCTAACTCTTGCAGCGGCGTAAAGAACGTATTTGTTTATGCTGAAGATATAAAACTTGTCCCTGATTCCAAAGAAGATGATTTATTCTTCCTTGACTTGTATTATCAAACAAGATTATTGGAAACCAAAACAATTCTGAAAGATTCTGTTCAAGAATTTCACAGAGATAACTATCGTGGATTTTATCTCAACGATAAAAATAGACAAAATGGTATAAAAAAGGCTGTGAGCTATATCAACTATAATTTGGGTACCCTAGCTTTCAGAAGTCCAAGCGTGGACGAAATAAACTTGACGAGAACTGGCAACACTGTTATCATGTAGCTGCCATGTACTTCCAAACTATTGAACGTAACAAAAACTGCTTTGGTTTTTATGCGGATGGATCAATCAAAATCGATCTGCCGCCGTCGCATCCATCAAAAACTTGGGATTACACACACCTATGCGATGACAGCACAGAACTTGCCAAGATCTATTGTGGTGGCAAGACACTTCTTGAGGTGTGTCCCGAGGAACTAAAGGACGAAGCCGTACAAAGTTTTGATAAACTGAAGGCTTTTATGCGTAGCATGGTTCACGCCAAGATAGATTTTGATGTGAATTGTTTTTATGATCTGCTTCCAGAAAAGTTCTTGTTAGAACACTTTGAGATACGTAATAAAATCACCAAATATGTGCTTGAAAATTACGAGAAGCCTAAGAACTATGAAACTCTACGTGACGCTTCAGAACTAATTTATAACATCGAACAACACAAGCTAAACATCGACCTAGAATCGGTCAAGAAAAAGCTGCCAAATCCAAAAGCGCAAAGATTTATAAAAAACAAGTATCCAAATCGTATCAAATATAATGTATTTGGTGCAGTTACAGGTCGTCTGACGCTAGGCAAAGACAGTTTTCCAATTTTGAATCTCGATAAAGAGCTTCGCGATTGTATCAAACCGAACAATCATCGTTTTGTTGAGCTAGATTATAATTCAGCAGAGCTTCGTGTTTTGCTTGCCATGTGCAATAAAGAGCAGCCGACCATTGATTTGCATGAGTGGAACTCAATAAACATCTTTGGTGGTAAGCTAGACCGCTCAAAAGCTAAACAGAAGATCTTTTCATGGCTTTATGACAAGAAAACTAACGAATTGGCTGAAAAAGTTTATGATAAACAGATAATTATAGATAAGTTCTATGATGGAAATAAAGTGAAAACTGTTTATAATCGAGAGATTGAGTGTGACCAAGAACATGCTGTAAATTACGTTATTCAGAGCACAGCAACTGATTTGGTCGTGGAACAAGCACACAAGATTCAGAAAATTCTGCAAGGAAGAAAGTCTTTTATTGCATTTTATCTATATGATTCTGTTGTGTTGGACTTCCACAAGGAAGATATGCATCTGCTGAAACAAATTGCAAATACATTTTCTAATACTCGGTTTGGAAACTTTTTGACCAATGTTTCTGTTGGCAAGAACTTTGGCGAAATGGAGAAGAACAAATGATTTTTATGGGGCTTGGCGGTGGTGGTTGCTCGTTGGCAAAAAGATTTTATGAAGTTGCCGAGGAAGGCAATCAACTATTTCTTTTCGACACAAATGAAAAATATAAGCTTCCCAAAACCAAGTCAATGGAGGAAGCGGAACAAAAAACGCCAGACTTCAAGCTCAACATAAAAGATGAAGACATATTATTCATTCTTTGTGGGGGTGGAAATACATCTGGTCATGCTTTGAGAATTCTTGAGCAGATAAAAGATAATAACATTGACATTATTTATGTGCGCCCAGATCTTTCTTTGGCAAATTCAGAAGAGAAGCTTCGTGAAAAAGTTGTTTTCAATATATTTCAGGAAATGACTCGCTCTGGATTGTTCAATAAGATGATCTTGGTTTCTAATGAGCATATTGCGAAGTCAAACGAAGATATAGCTCTTGACAATTATTATGATAAAATCAACGAAACAATTGAATATGTTTATGGTCACATCAACTTCTTCCTTTCCAAGAAGGCAATTAGAAGCAACTTGACAAGCCCGAAAGAAGCATGTAGGCTTGTCACTATCGGCATGGTAGATTACGAATCTGGTGAAGAGCAGATGTTATTCCCGATGGAAAATATAAGAGAAAAACAGTTTCTTTTCGGCTTGTCGCCTGAATCTGTAAAAAATCGTAAATCGTTACAAAAAATTCAAGACCACTTGACAAAAATTGAAAAGCAGGGTATCATCTGTTCCCATAAGATTCTTTCACTAGAAATAAGTGACAATCTCGTTTTTACTATTAATTACACTAATTTTATACAAAACCAACTTATACTAAACAACGGAGAAAACTAAAATGGCTATTGATCTAAAAGCAATGCGTGCAAAACTATCACAACTAAACTCAAAAGGTGCAAATTCGGCTGGTCCGAAGTTCTGGAAGATTCCCGATGGTGAGAGCGTAATTCGCGTTCTACCAGCAAAAGATGGAGATCCTTTCAAGGAGTTCCATTTCCACTATAATGTCGGCAAAGAGAACGGCTTTCTCTGTCCCAAGAAGAACTTTGGTGAGAAATGCGCCGTTTGTGATTTCGTATCAAAACTTTACAAAGAGGGCGACGATGAAAGTCGTGCAATGGCAAAAAACTTCTCAAGCCGTCAACGCTTTGTGACACCGATCATTGTGCGCGGCGAAGAGAAAGAAGGTACCAAGCTTTGGTCTTACAGCAAAAAGGTTTATGAGAGTCTGTTACAGCTTGTTCTGAATCCAGACTATGGCGACATTGCTGACGAAAAAGAGGGTATTGATCTTGTCATAGCTTATGGTAAGGCTCCCGGCATGTTGTTTCCTGCTACCAGCGTAACACCTCGCCGTAAAAGCTCGCCGCTGACAACCGACCGAGAACTTCTCGATGAGCTTCTTGAGGCTAACGTAGATTTTGCCACATTGTTTGAGCGTAAAACCTCCGAGCAAGTTGAGCAAATCCTCGACCGTCACCTTCTTGGCGATGACAAAGAGGAAGTTGTGAAAGGCGGAAAGGCTGATGACGGCGAGGACGACATTGACCGTAAATTCAGCGAGATGCTTTCATAAGGTACTCTAAAAAATAAGTTTGTTGGAAAGCCTGCCCGAGGAAACTTTGGTGGGCTTTCTGTTTTTTACGACTATTTATATTGTTATTGAGGAGTTTTTATAATATGAATATACGTAAAATTATTGAAGAAGAGTTAGGCAATATATTAAAGGAAGAGGAAGACCCTTTTGCGCGAATAGCTCGTTTAGCAGATCCCGATCCAAGTCCTTTTGAAAAAATAACTCGCGCAGCTGATCCAGCTAGTTATACTTCTTTTGTTGATCAAACTCCTTCGCCTAAAAAATATCGTTTATCGGACGAGATAACACCAGAAAAGATAGCGGCAGCCGAAGCTCTCGGGGTTACTGTTTATACCAAACATATAATTGATTTATTAGTTAAAATGGGTGGAAATCCAGATTCAATAATAAAAAATGTGAAACAACCCGATGAAACTATAAAACAAGCTGCAGCCGGTTTAGGATTAAATGTAGCGGAAAAACTTTTTGTTAATGAGTTGGTAAAGCTGGGAGTAAAACCAGAAAAAGCCATGGATAAAGTTATGAAAGAGCGGGAAAAATACCCAGATGCTCCCGGCAAAACACCACCTACGCCCCCAGCAGGTGGTTCTGCTCCCGCTCCAACAGCCACTCCAACTGCTCCTAGAGCAAGACCTAGACCAAGAGCAGATGTAAAACAATTACAACAATTATTAAATAAATGGTTTGCAAGTCAGAGAAATTCAACTGATATAAATTCTTTGGCTCCGACTAGAGGAGATCCAAAAGGCGAGGATGGAATCTATGGTGAAGATACTAAAGGTGGAGTAGATATGGTTTGGCGGGAAGAAAGACTTCCCGGTTCGCGCAAACAATATTCAATTCAACAGATAATAAATATAATAAAAAATAAATTGTCTGAACCAGCTACGCCGACACCGCCATCACAAGGTCCAGAAGCTAGTCCTCCCGGCGAAGCCGCTCAGGGTGCAAGAGGAGCTGGCGCACCAGTCCCTCAACAAGAATCCAAATCCCTTCGTGGTATGATTCTCAAAGAGATTCTTGCTGCTCTAAAATAAGTTTCTTGACATTATAGACAATAAGCCCTATACTTGTGCAAAACTTGTATAGGGTTTTTGTTTATAGGAGAAATATGGCTAGAGCTACAAAACAAAAAGAAGAAAAAGGTCGCATTGGTATTTCACAACTGCGTGAGATGATAAACAAAAAGGCAGGCGCAAATGTTGCGTTTGATCTTACGCAAGATAACCCATCAGATGTAACAGAGTGGATTAGTACTGGTTCTCATGTTCTAGATTCTATTATTTGCCGTGGTAAAAAGGCTGGTATTCCTGCTGGTCGTATTACAGAACTAGCTGGATTGGAAGCCTCTGGCAAGTCTTATCTTGCTGCACAAATTGCAGCAAATGCACAAAAGCAAGGTTTTGACGTTGTTTATTTTGATTCAGAATCTTCGCTTGATTCAGATTTTCTTGCAAAAGCAGGCTGCGATGTAAGCAACATTATTTATGCTCAAGCAACTTCAATTGAGTTTGTTCTTGAAACCATTGAAGAGCTGCTTGGCAGCAATCAGAATAAGATGTTATTTATTCTAGACTCATTTGCTTTTACTCCTTGCCTTGCAGATCTAAATGGCGACTTCAATCCACAATCCAGCATGGCAATGAAGCCTCGTATCATGTCAAAAGGTTTGACAAAGCTTATTCAGCCTATTGCCAATTCTGGTTCTGCGTTTTTGGTATTGAATCAGCTAAAACAAAACATCGTGACAGGTCCAACTGCTCACGTTGAAATGATGATCAACCCTTATATTGTTCCCGGTGGTAAAGCTCTTGCTTATGCTTATTCATTGCGCGTCTGGTTGACTGGTCGCAAGAGCAAATCAAGTTATGTTATTTCAGAAAATGGATTCCGCATTGGCAGTGAAACGAAATGCACTCTCAAAAAGAGCCGTTTTGGTACAGAAGGTCGTGAGTGTTCTGTAAAACTTCTGTGGGGTGGCGAACAGATCCACGTTCAAGATGAAGATGCTTGGATGGAAATTCTCAAAAATTCTGAACATGTAACTGTCGGACCTTGGTGGTCACTAAAATATGCTGATGGTTCTGTCGCTAAATTCCGTTCAGCAGATTTTATGCAAGAACTGACAGATACAAAATTCCGTAATCGTGTTGTCGAGATCGTAGAAGAAGAGCTTATTACAAAATTTGATCAACAAAAAGGAAATGCGTCTAATTATTATAATGTTGATGGCTCTTTAGACGGCATCACAGAAGAAGAGGAATGATATGGCAAAGACAGAAGCTTCACTTTCTAAGAATAGCAAACGTGGACGCACCAAGCCCAAAAAGACTCGTCAAGGGCGCAGTTGCAATACCAAATATGCATTGCATAAGAACTCAAAGCTTTATAAGAAAAAGTATCGCGGTCAAGGTAGAAAAAGATAA
>Ga0099848_1000303_pt1 | contig 22213 bp, 13 predicted proteins | sample CB_VirMetaG_3_FD_78179 | JGI IMG/M metagenome (GOLD analysis project Ga0099848, IMG submission 78179) | Freshwater to marine saline gradient viral communities from Chesapeake Bay - CB_1508_1S Viral MetaG | ecosystem: Environmental > Aquatic > Marine > Coastal | place: USA: Chesapeake Bay...
ATAATACCATTGGTTTACGTACATCAGTTACTGGATTACATGGATCATTTAATCCGGCATCACTAGCAGTAAATGTTCCAGCAAATGGACCATATTCACCGTTAATTATACCTAAGAATCTTAAACCAGCACCACAAGTTGCGGCACTACGAACAGCAGTGAAACTACCAGACTTTATGTATAATGTACTAGTAGCATCAAATGTATCTTGATCGTATGTCAATGAGAGTTGAGAAGTAGTACTTCCTACATTAAGAACACTACAAGATAATAAGTAAGTAGTTTCTGTACTTTCTGCAATTGCTGTTGCAATTTGTGTTTCTTCATCAGTATCCGATCCTTGAACACTGGAGGATAAATAATGATATCCAGCAGCCCATGATGGTAAACTTACCCCATCGAATGACCTTGCCAACATTCCAGTTTTGACAGTACCTAAAGAAACTTGTTTATTGTAATATAATTTACTTCCACTTAAACTAGCTCCTTCTCCATTATAAGATGATGGATATCCACTAGTAGCTCCTTTTGGACCAAATCTAGCATTGATACTTCCACTAAATACCATAGATGATTTATCATACGAAGAAATAACTCTAAAGTTACTTCCAGTTGGTTGTGCCTCTGCATTATTCACATAAGAAGTTACAGTAACTCCAGTTGAAACAGCATTATTGACAAACACAAATGGCCATTTAATTTGTCCAGAGGTGGTCATAATAACCGAAGCAGTCAGATATGAACCAGATCCAGCACTAAATGATTTTCCACCGCCTGGAGTGTAAGTACCATTAAGTGTAGAATTAATGCCAATAGTACTTGAACCATTACTTCCAGATTCATACAATGAACCAGATGGAATTGTTTTATTAACATCCCACCAAGCAAGTGTGTAGTCGGAAGTAGTTCCAACTTTTTTACCACCTGCAACAACAGATGCAGAAAATGCGGTATAAGCTTGAATACTTGTCAATGATACTAATTTACGATCCCCATATGCAGCTGCTAATGAAGCAGATAAATTATTAATTGACGGTAGGCCAGAATTAGATCCCAAAAAGGAAGAAATTTCGGACAACGTAGTTAATTGACCTGTACATCCCACACCAGATAATGAACCGGTTCTGTGAACTGATGTAGATGCTGAAATTTCATACGCGGACGAACTATGTACATATTGAATATTAGTGGTATAATCATCACTATTTAAGTACATAAAGGACGCTGTTGTTAACGCTCCTATGTCCGAACTTCTATCCCATTCACCTGGTTGGGCATAAACCACTAGTGGGTTTTTCTGCCAGTAACCAGTTAATCCACCTACACGAACAATTGTCACAATACCTTGTTGCAACAAATATTCTTTTGCTGTATATGGACCGTAGTAAATTCCATCGGCTAAACCAAATCGTTGTTCTAAAGTTGCTACGTCTGTTATAATATTGGGGTAAAACGCGGGACCGTCAGCAAACGGCGCCACAATTGCCCCTCCTATGTTGGCTACGCCTTGTGCTAGCCCCGATAAGTCGTTTTCGCGTGTAAATACGCCTGGACTCACTATATTTTGTGTTGGACTGAATCTTCCACCTTCTTGTATTGGCATATGTTATTTTCCTTTCAGTAAACTTTTAACTTTTTTTAAGTTATGTTAATTTATAAATATTGCCAAAAAAGTCGAACATCATACTATTTATAACGACTTTGAACTTTTTAGACAAAAAAATAACAAATGCACAAAAAAACCGTCAGAATGGCATTCACTCTGACGGAACTGTTTAAAAATAAATCAAACACAATTTATCTTACTAAATCCATTTTCTTTTTTAATTTCTAGATGTTCGTCAACCATGTCTCTTAATTGATCCAAATGACTAATAACCCAAATGAATTCAAATTGGTGTTTTAAGTATGTAAATAATGAACCCATCTGACCCAAGTGATCACTATCAGCACAGCCAAATCCTTCATCAATGCATATACAATTTGGTCTTGGTAAATTGCTAATATTGATTAAACTTACTCTTATTGCGAGTCCACTAATAAACTTCTCCATACCACTTGCCATTTCTAAAGGCCAATATTTATCATCGTACACAATATTGGTCATTATATTTTTACCATCTGTATTCAAAGTAATAGTAAATTCTACAATCTGGTGTAGGATATTATTTACTTCTTTCTCAATTTCTGGCAATGTCTTTTTAATTACATTGTATGGAATACCATCTCTACTTACCAAAGAAGTATATAATTTATAAGCTTCATAAGATTCTTCTAACTCTTTAACTTTATCTAGTTTTTCTGTAACATTGGTTAATTTAAAATTTATCGTTCCAGACTCATTTAATGCTTCATGTAAAATTTGATTATTAGATTTCATTTTTAATTCAATTTCTTTAATCAAATTCTTCTGAGATTCAATTTCTTTTAAAAGTTTTGTGTTATTTTCAATAATATCTTTGTTCTTATAAAATGTGTCGATATGTTGACTGACCGATTTCAATTCATTTTTATCTTTTATAAGAGAGTTTTCAAACTTCAATATCAATGAATTAACATTATTTAATTCTTTTTCTTTAAAAGATTTATCAGTTTGTAGTTTTTGACAACTTTTATATCTCGTTTCAATGTCACCATACGATTCAACTTTTTGTTTTAATTCATTATATTCTAAAACAATGTTATTAGCATTTAACTTTTCTTCTTCTAATTCATTTTTAGTTGCAATAGCATCTTTAACAAAAACATTATTGACACAAAATTCACAATCTGGATCGTATTTGTGTTCTTCTAATTTTTTAAGTTTATCAACTTTCGTTTTAATAAGAAGTTTCAGTTGTTCAATTTCTGATAATTTCTTTGCTTCTTTTGTTTTATATAATCTGTATTCATCAAAGTCTCCTTCAATGTTTTCACAATTAGCCAATTCACTCTCCAACGATTTTAATTCTTCTTTAATAGATGACAGTTCAGATCGATTTAGCTTTATATTTTTGTCTATATCAATAATGTTAGAATCTAATTTAATTTTTTTGGATTCTAGATCTTTAATATCAAAATCAAAACTATCTAATTTAACAATATCATTACTTAGTTTTAACAAAATACTACTTTCAACATCTTTATCATTTTCCAATAATTCATTTTGTTTATGACACTCATCAATTTTACTTTTATTGATTTTGATATCATCTTGAACATCTTTTAATTCTTCTTCTAACTGTTCTCTGCTAGTGTTCTTTAACAATGTATTTGTTTCTTTGAAATTATCATTTGCCACACTGTATAGTTTATCAAATAGATTAAGTCCCATAAACTGACACAACAAATCTTTTCGTTCTGTCTGTCCCAAGTCAATAAAAGATCCAGCCTTGCTATTTTGAACACTCAATACTGTCAAAATAAAATCATCATACGAACCAACGTAATCTCTAATAATATCATTTGTGCTTCGTCTGGCTTCTCCATTCAAAGGAACTTCATTTCCATCATTATCTATTTTATAAAACTTAACATTAACTTTTACATTTCCTTTTTTGTCTGATTTGCCTTCACGTTCGATGAAATAATCTACTCCACTAACTTCAAAATTAAATTTACAACGAAAACTCATTTTTTGAGCATTCATCACATGGATAGCTTTATATCCTTTACTAAATTTATCAAAAATACAAAATGCTAATGCATCCATGATAGATGATTTTCCACTTGCATTAGGAGCAAATAAACCTATCGTTCCTTTTAACTTTGTAAAATCAATGAAATTATTTTCTCCATAACTAAACATATTATCGAATTCAAAAGTCTTTGGCCTCCATCTAATATTTTTCGGAGTCTTGTCCTTTGATATTTCGGTATTTATGTTAGCATTTAACTCTTTAATTTTTTCAATTAAAGGCCTTTCAACTTTCTTTGCAACTAGTGCTTCTTCAATCAGAGTATTTTGATAATCGGTATTGAATATATTATGTATATCTAATATACCATTACTTTTAACCATTGAATTTGCATATTCATCAATTCGTATAAATGTAGATTCTATAACTTCACATTTATTTTTTATCTCATTCATGATATTCTTGACTTGAGATGGAATTGATTCAAAACATCTTGCACGAACTCTAGCCTTTTTAGGAATATCAGTGATATCAGTTATTAACTGTCCTTTATCGATTTCAATAGTATAATACCCATAATCATTGGGCAGTTCATAATGTTTAAATAATTTACTTTTTAAATTCCACAATAAAAATCCATGTCCTTTAAGTTCTTCTCCATGATTTTGTTGAATCATTGACCCCGCATAAACAATCACCGGTTTATTATTGTTTTCATCATATTCTTGTAAGACTTGATGTTTATGAATGTCTCCAAGCATAACCATATGATGTCCGTCAAAAATATCATTCGTAATAGCACGATTACTTACAGTATACCCAACATCGGTAACAGCATCATTAACAGGTCCGTGAAATAAAGCAATATGATGGTCCGTTTCTAATTTATATTTTGTAGGAACTGTATCAAAATTAATGTATTTATCGGGTTCATCAAATACACTATAATGATTGAATAAAATATTTTCGTATCTATAAATTTCTGTTTCTTTTAAATAATGTAAATTAGGATGATTTAATCCTTCAACAATTGGAGTTAAACTATCTAACCTACTTTTATTATTTAATAACGCATCATGATTTCCCGCAATTAAAATTGTAGGAACTCTGTCAGCACATTGTTTTAGAAAATCACTTCCTAACTTAACACATTCTGGCGATAAATCTACTTTGTTGTGAAATACATCACCTGTTATTAAACAAATTACATTTGTATTATTTTTTAATTTATCCAATGCACTATACAACTTATCAAATACAGAAGTATATTCGTCATGTCGTTTAGTTAATCTAATGTGAATATCCGAAACTTGTACTACATTATCAATGTTAGTCTGTGTATTTTTTAATACAATCATAAAATTTTATACTTAATCTTTAATTTAAATAAACTACTCTCAGTCATCCTATCACATGCATCTATGGCATTCCAAGTTTTTATATGTCCTAACTCATTTGGATCTTTTCCATCTAATAAAACCAATCGTGTATCAATTCCATTCTGAATAAGAAATTCACATATTCCTATACTATTTTGAATTGCGTCATTATCTAATAAAACATTTATCCGTGGCGGTTTTTGTTTCATCAACTTTAATTTCAAACTATGAGATAATGTTTTTCCAAATAAAGGAACAGCATTATACTTTACAGAAAAAGCATCGAATACTCCCTCGACCAAAGTTAACGGATGATTAAAATCTGTAAATAGTTCAAATCCAATCATGTCTTTAGACGAGTCACACAATCGATATTTCATTTTACTATCATAAATGTCTCTACCACAATAAAAGTTTAAATCTCCAGATGCAGAGTATGATGGAATTATTATCCTATTTTTAAAAACACCATCTGAACAATATCCAATATTATATCTTACAATATCGTGAACCGTTAGTCCTCTTTTAACACAATATGACAGTGCATGTTTATGACCTATGTCAGATGACTTGTTATACAATGGAACAAACTCACTCGGCAAAAATAATTTAGTGTCCTCAGTTTTAAAAGAACTGACTTTTGATTTTATTTGACAAAGTATATCATAAAATTCTTTCGGTGCTTTTAACTTCTTTAAAAGAGTCCTAAAACTTTTGCCACTAAAATTACACACCCAACAATGATAATACCCATTCGTAGTATTTACATTAAGTTTCTTTTTGTAATGATCGCAATTTGGACAGAAAAACATTACTTCAGTACCACCTTTTTGAATGATGGGAGTATGCTTGAAAAGTCTACTTAATGTTTCAATAACGGATTTTTCTACCATAGGTCATTATCAGAGTAATGTACAAATGATAAAAATCAAGCATTTATATTTGTTGATACAATGCACATACAACTCCATCGTACATGTCACTGTTTCTTTCGTCCCAATTTCCTTTTTTATTTTTAATGTTGAATTTAGTAATATCTGGAACCATTTTTTCTAGTTCTTCCTTCACAAACTCTTTTGGTTTAATACCTTTAACTCTACATTTACCAAATAGTTGTTTGCGCATTGTTGTAACTGATAAAAGATTGACTTTCTTTTTGAAATGTTCTTCAATTATATAAGCAAATACAGCATTGTGTCTTGCCAAAGTTATAATTACTTGTTGCGATGTAAATCCTCCAGCAAAACCACTAAGGGCGGCTTCAAGGTTAATATAATCTACTTTTTTTATAAGTGGGACTTTTTCTAACTCCGAAATCACGTGTAACGTTTTTTCTTTAGTAGTTTCTAACTTTTTAGTATCAATAAAACCAGCATGTTTAATTTTACCACCGACACTAATTGCCCATCCAGTAGTAGATGTTGATGAGTCTAAACCTAATATAACCATTAACAATATATATTATCGACTGAACTTGCCGTTAATATATTTGTTACTATTAAATCCTTTTAAATAAATCGACTGATTTCTGGATTCATTTCCTTGAGCATCTTTAAACTGCGTTTGACCTAAAGGAGCTTGCAATTTAAAACCTGGATCTACAGTATATGTAGCATCTTTTAAAGAAGCATTTCCATTCCAATTAGTAGAAATCTGATTGACGCCTGTTGTTTTGACACCACCATTGATAGTATCACTATAATTAAGAGACTTATTATTAAAGTTTTCGGTGCCTGTAGTCACGCCTAGTTTAAAACCTTTTTCGGTTGTATAAGTTTGATCAAAACTACTTCCTCCTAAAGCTAATTCATTTGTTCCGTTGGTTTTAACGTCTTTTTGTACATTATATGCACCACCAGCAGGTTGACCTGCCAAATATCTATCTGCTAAACTTTTAACAGACGATTCACGATCTATGATTTTACTATCGGATAAAGTTGCCATAATATTTTAAGTTCTTATATAATAAATATAATTATGTATCCCATTTCACCACAATATTAATAGGTATTTGTCCATTATTTTTTATAGGTGAAGCTATTTTTGCTATAGCCACTAAATCAGCTCCAGCATACAAACCAACGTCTGTTATATATGGTGCTAAATAAGATCCTGTTGGATCAACCGACGAGCTATAATTATAATTAAAGAATTCTCCCTTGATCTTATTTTGACTATTTCTAGCAGTTTTTAAATCTAAAAATGATATAATATCGTTATAATTTTTACGTCTCGATGTCGGCGAAATATATTGATAATAATTTTCTATAGTTAAATTCTCTATAAAATAGTTCCAGATCATGTAAGCATCGTCGTAACTAACAATTCCATCTTTATTCACATCAAAATTTTTATTTGCTAATTCACATATTAATGGATTTGTCAATCTATTAGCTGCATAGTTGTCTACAGAAGATGAGAAAAATCCAAATATGCTTTGTTGGACTTCTCCCTCTACTAATACATCCCACCAAGACTCAACATGTGTGGAAGTTAATTTATAATTGATAAATCTCAGAATAATGTCTAAATTTTCAAATGTGAACGTATTTTTGTTTATTACATTATAAGATCCGGTGTATGAAGCTGTTAAAGCTGTCGGATTCGTAGATACATTAAATTCACCAGGCTCTACTGTACAAATATATTGTTTTTCATTAAGAGTTATCTGACTGTCATATGTACCATAAACATAATCTGTTAAATAATTTTCATTTGGATTTTTTAATAAATCTTTTAATATACTACCAGTATTATTTATTACAAATCTATTGTTGGAATAAAATATATTTCCTACTAATCCATCTTTTTGTAAATCTGCAAAATCATATATAAATGCTTTTCCATGTAATTCTTCAACTATCGGTCCTTCTTCTATAAATACAACTGATCCACTGACATAACTATTCATATCATGTTGATCATCACATACACAAATAACATCTTCCATTCTAATAAACGATGCCGGTACTGAATCAGCTGTGCCACATGTAAATATACCACTAGAAGATTGTTCGAAAGCATACGGTGTTTGTAAATAAAAATCGTTATTTAAAGGAATTGGAGATCCTATGACTAAGTTTTCATCAGACAATCCTACCGACAAACCAAATGCACTATAAGATTCATCTGTTCTTTTTCTATAAGAAATTGGAATTGTTGTAGATTGTTTTAAATCAAATGAATCTTGACATGAAGATGTAATTATATTATATAATAAAGCTTGTCCATTGAAGGTACTAGCTCCAAAGTCATTTGGTTCTAGATTTATATTATATCTACCAATCGATTCGGATAAATATAAACTAGAAAATGGAGAATAAATTTTTGGCGAACCTGCTAATACATATTTTGATGTTACATCTACATCATATCCAAACATATTGTCTTTAAAAGTATTTATGTCACCATATAATTTTTCACGAAATACAAATTGAAAATCCGCAGAACCAGTTGGTAAATGATAACTGGAAATTGATCCTCGTCTTCTTAATGGTAATGCATCATTTGAAGAAGAATATTCATAATAAGTCAAATCTTCAGGAGCGCCAATTACTAAATGTCTCCCAGCTACAGCAACTGAATAACCAAATTTACCACAACTCTGTGACACGGGTAACCATGATGTTTCCTCGTAAGTATTTCCACTTTGAAGTCTGAACCATTTAGATGATGTGTTGTTTGTTAAAGTCTGTTTTAATGTCCATGAGTCATTAATTAAATGATATACATAAACTTCATTTGCTTGTGATAATCCATTTGCGACAACTAATTTATTTTCGTTGATTTTATCCAAGTAAATATCAGACCCAAAATAACTATTAGTTTGCGGTGGTATCAATGTCTGCATCAGTTCATAACCACATGTGTATGAACCACTAATTAACTTATAAATGTATACTAATCCATCATCATTAGACGAATATACACTTTGATTTGGAGCTGAAATTGCTAAATAGTTATTAGAAACTGCAACAGCATGACCAAAACTAGATGATATAGATCCACTTATTCTGTAAAATGGACTATTAGGCAATGTAAATGTTGAGTCATTTTCTGTTACACAAGAACCTGTGTTCGATTGATCATATAAATTAAAAATATCTACACAAGCAAATGAAGAATTAACATTATTAAAACTTTGGCTGACACCAGTATCTGCAATTGTTAAATACCTTTCACAAATAGATAAAGCTGATCCATACTGAGTTTGTTTGAAAATAGTAGGATCGCCATCTATTTCAAATACTCCACAACAATCAAAACTCGATGTTGTATCTAAAGATGATCCACTTTGTTCTGGCGAAAGAGATGAAGATCTGGCAGCACTAGAAGACTGTTCTGTATAATAAATTTGCGTACCATATAACGGATGTCTGTATACTTTATCGAGAGAATAATTTATAGAAAAGTCATTTTTTCTATACACTCTAACTTCTCCGATCCTAGAAAAATTTTCGTCACATGAGTATGTTTTGGAATTTATGTTTGAAACGGCTATGAATTTTCCGTTTGTAACTACATTTCCTCCAAAGTTCTCATTATATATGCTAAATAAATTCGACATTAACTATAAATATATCACGAATCCTATTTTGTTTAGCGATATTGACCAAATATCTCTTTTAATCTAATTCTGTTATTTTTAAAAAATGTGTTAGTCTAGTAGATGGATGTAAATAATCTTCGTAGTATTTTCTAGCATTTTTAGAAATATACTCTAAAAAATCTAAATCTTTTTTAATTTCATTAAATTTATTCCAATAAACGAGGGCATATTCTGCTGGATTATTTCCACCTGTTCTTTCTATATCAGGGTGGTTATCCATTCTATCTATACTAATATAATGATAATTAGGCACCAAACTAGGATTCAATGTTTCCCCAATATATTTAAATCTCAACATTGGTATTCCAATTGCCATATATTCAATATCCCTCATACACAATTCTCCAATTCCGGGAACAGATAAACCTATAGAACATTCTATTAATTCATTCCAATATTCTGAGGTGCCGTGCCATCCAACAAAATCTGGCATACCCGATAACATTAATATAGGTCGTCTATCACATCCTATTAATGAACAATTTCCTCTAAATAATAATTTATTATTAAAATGTTTTTTACTACTTCTTTTTTCATATAATGAATCTATTGGATCATCATATATAATAAACTGATCACTAACCGAATACGTGTTTGGTATTATTTTATATTTATGTGGTTTAGAAAGAACATCTGCCATCTGTAGCTGAGCACATACAAGTTTATCATTTGAATTATCACGCCAATTTAAAAATGATGTCAACTGACACTGACAATCCACAAATGTAATTAGTGTATATGAATTTTTAAACTTGTTAAAAACCAAAATATTGCAGGGATCAACATCATATTCATTCCCACCATAAGAAAAAATGTTGGTATTAATAATATTAACACCTTCTTTATTCTGAAAATATTGTACAAATTCACATATAAGCGAATGAAATCCATACGGTTGTAAAAGGATTTTTTCACTTATATTATAATATATTTCTAAACCATGATACATTATTAAACATATAGACTTTTATGTTAACTCTGATATCTTCAAAAGGTGATTCAATCTCGTATTTGGATGCAAGTAATCTTCATAATATTTTCTAGCATTTTTAGAAATATACTCTAAAAAGTCCAGATCTTTTCTAACCTCATTAAACTTCTCCAAATATTTTAAACTATAGTTAAGTGGATTTAGTCCATTTCCGGCTGTACGTTCAATAGTTGCATCGTTATCCATTCTGTCTATACTAATATAATGATAATTAGGCACCAAACTGGGATTCAATGTTTCTTCTCTAATATATTTAAATCTCAACATCGGAATACCTACTGACATATATTCAATATCTCTCATGCAAAGTTCTCCAATTCCGGGAACAGATAAACCAACAGAACATTCTATTAAATCTTTGGTAAAGTATGTATCGTTAGGCTCCCAGCCAACAAAATCATGTTGACCTGTCAATAATAGAACTGCTCTTCTATCACATCCACTTATAGCACAATTTCCTCTGAATAACAATTTGTCTAAAAATCCACTTTGCGATTTTCTCAACAATCGTTTTTCATAAAGTAAATCTACTGGATCATCGTATATCATGAACGCACGACTCACAGCGTAAATATTCGGCACGATTTTATAATTTCTAGGAATATCAAATACATTTGTTTTGGACAGTTGTGAACAAACTAATGTATCATTCGGATTATTTCGTGCATTAAGAAAACAAATTAATTCACATTGTTGGTCCGTGAATGTGATAAGTGTATATGAATCTTTTTGTTTATTATAAATAAGACAGTGACTATCATTAACTTTATAAGAACGATTGTTGTATACAAATTCATCTTTTTCAATTACATTAGCATTCTTATTGTCTTTTAAATAATCAACCAATGATTTTAGTATATGGTGAAGTCCCCACCACATGTGAATTTGATCCCACGGCTTATAATAAACTGTGATGTCATCCTGCATTTTCTTTTCTTTCTTCTGGCTTGTAATAAACAATTCTATTGTGATTAATAGGACTAGCTAATAAAACAGAAGGTTTCAATTTGCCAGAGACGGTATCTTGATACATTTGACTCATCCAAGTTTGTTCGTATGGATTAGCCCATGTAATATCTAAAAACATTTTTTGGTTTCCTTTTTTACCAACCACCATTGGCCAGTTAGCATAATAAATTTGTCCTTTGATATAAGATAATCCATCTATTACTTCAATAGTGTCAAACTTTGTTCTTGGACAATTTTTATCAAGGCCACTAATAGGCAATTTATCATAATAAGGCCATTGAGCTGTTCTGACTCTCTGTGGAACATTGTACCACGACACTTGAATATTATTATCCATATATACCTCAGTATAAGATAGTTTTACGAAATCTACATCATCACCTTCTAAGATTTTTAAAACTTTACTGTATAAATCTGGTACATATCGTCGGAAACCATTTCTACAAAATCCGTTATTATCTGGGGCACAAATTTCCATATCATCTTCCAAAAACAAATAATAATCGCTATCAGAATTTTGAAAATGTTCTGCTGCTAAAAACCTACCACCATTAATTCCTAAATTTTTGTTTGTGACTATATGTTCAAAATTATATTTTTTACATAACTCTTCATTTTTTTCTATGGCATCTTGGTTAGTGGAGTTATCAATTAAAATATTTCTTGTATCTTTAATCCATTTAGGATGTTTTAACCAAGTCTTAATAGTGCTTTCGACTTGTTGTGGGAAATTAAATGACAACATATATAAAGACATTTTCAAATCTTTTATAGATACAACAGATGCTGGAACATGATCCAATGATCTACGATTAACAACTTTAACCATTTCAACATTGTCATCGAGCATAGCTTTTATAAATTTCAAAATATGGCCCGTTATTTCCAACATATATCTATTATATTTATCTGGTTCAGCATATGACATAATTGTGAATATGCTTTCTTCGGTTCCCATTAATCCTTCTGATAAACTACTCATCAATGTTGAGTAATATGTTCTATTAGCCTCATTGATTGCTTCTTTAGTACCACCGAATAAACCTCCTCGACACACGTATTCAATTTTGTTAACGCTCGCATATCGGTTCATATCATCCGATTTAAACCCATGAATTTCGCCAGCATTTGAATATGGATAACTTAGAAATAAAAATGAATCTAAATACTTAGTAATATTACTAAGTGCATTATCTTGTACTAAATATTTGTCCCATACTGTATTAGTTATGCCACCATCAATCCAAATAAAATGATTTGTTTTAAATGGATTCCAAATAGTAACATCATTCAATAAAAACATTTTAGATTGAACAATTGGGAGATACCATTCTAAAGTTGCTTGTGGAGATAATTTTAACCAACCATCTTTACCGGTAATATTTAACCATTCGTCACTTGTTCTTAAATTTTGAGTTTTTTCCCAAAATGGACTATATAAATTTTTAACATCTTCTAATTCATATATTTTTACAAATGTGTTATGCTTTTCTCGTTTTTCCCATACTAAGTGTTCATGTTCTTTTGAAATATAAATGAACATTTTCTGCGGCATAGCCAGTAATTTTTGAAATGACTCTACATAATGATCCCATGAACGACCAGAACGACCTATATTCCAAAGACCTGTTACAACAGTTAAATCCGAATCATTTTCATCTTTAGGCTTATCATCAACAGTCTCAACTACATCTATAGATTGTTCAACCGTAGAATCAACATTTTCAGACACATTCAATGGTGTTAATAAATCTTTTACATTATCTACACATCGCCTGACAGTGTTAGTTTTTCTTATAAATAAAATATTTCCACGCCAGTAATACTCACTGTTTCCTATAACTTCTTCAACATCTTCTTTTTGATCGGTAAACAGGTTGCATGCATCTCCACCACCACCTAAATCTTCTATTACGTAAAATCCTCCATCTTTTACTTTTGGAAAAAAGTTTTTAAGAGTTTGTAATTGAGCAACACATGTATGTAATCCATCATCAACAATTAAATCATATTTACCATTTTCACCGAATTGTTCATCAACTTGGTTTTTATCGATGGAGCTAATAATATACGAGTTAATTCTATGTTCTTCGAATAAACAGTCTTCTGCAATATCAATTCCTTCTATAACAGCATTTGGAAAATAGTCCCTCCAAGCTCTTAAACTTCCACCCACTTTATAATGTGGATGCCTTCTTTGATTGCCAGCAAAACGTCCACTGCCTGGTTTACAGCTTCCAACCCCAATCTCTAACACATTTTTAAAACTGTCTTTAATATCATGAAATAACGACTCGTATAATACATTGTATTCGCTTATATTTTTATCAGTACCATATTCATTAAATAGATTAGTCAATGATATTGGATCTTCACCATTGTCGGAATCAAGAATGTCTTTCCACAAATTTTTCTGAATAGCATTTATGTTTTTTCCAATAAAAACTTCATAATTATTGTCTCTAAGTTTTTTCGCAGCTAATTCTCTATGTTCATTAGACAGATTCATATAATCTAATCTGATAAACTTAGGTTTATATTTTTCTAAATCTAATTGGTCAAGTACATTCCAATCATGTCCCTGAAGATTACATAAAAGTATATCAAAATTTTTAACAGAATATTTTTCAAAAAATGATTCAAGCGTCAGAGATTGAACTTTAATATCTTTACTAGATTTATTTCTATAGTGAGTATTTGTCGAGTTATCATCTGTTAATGTATTTTTAAGAGGGTACAAAGATCCTAAAAATTTATATTTATATTTATACTCTGGTAAATCTGGTTCTTCATCAAACGCATTGTGTGGAAATATTAAGTAATCCACCATTCCATTTCTGTTTGAAATAATATTTTCGGCAAACGTGTAATTGTTTCTATCCTTGAAATTGGATTTTAGATCCTGATATAACTCTGGATTGGCCTCTAATAATATTGCATCCCAGTTATATTTATCTAAATATTCTCTGGTATCATCAAATGTAATGCCGTCGCCAGCACCAATTTGAATGACTGATATGTTGTTGTGGTTTTTTCCTATGTAATTTAACGAATCTGATATAACTTTTTTAACATTCATATGTATTATACATTTTTTCTAAAATAATAATCTTCAATTAATAACCTAGACAATTCAGTTTTTGTAAAAATTTTAAATGCGTCGTCAACCGTAGACAATACAGGTTTTCCATTTACATTAAATGATGTGTTTAATAAAACTCCTATACCACGTTTTTCATTAAATTTAGTTAACAAATCATATAAGAATTCATTCTGTTCTCTCGTAACAGTTTGAACTCTAGCAGTTCCATCAACATGTGTTATAGCAGATAGCTTATCTTTCCATTCTTCTTTAACCAACGGACAAAAACTCATCCATCTAGATTCTCCCTCCCATTCAAAATATTTTGATACATCTTCCAATCTAACCACCGGAGCAAACGGTCTATACCATTCCCTATGTTTAACTTTATGGTTTAAAGTATCTTTCATATCGGGTATAGATGGATCACACAATATACTTCTATTGCCTAAAGCTCTAGGACCGTGTTCTGCTCTCCCCCTAGCAACACCCACAATATGACCTTCAATTAAGTCATCAACAATTTCATCCATATTTACGTGGTGTGTAGTAAAATGATGTGAAAATTCATCATTTTGTAATCTAGCCGGAATAGTATCTAAATCTAAAAGTTTTGTACCTGAATATGTTAAATCGACTGGATCTTTTGGTCGGATTACATGAAGAAGTACACCAGCAGCAATTCCACAATCATTTGGATTAGGTCCAACGAATACATCACGATTAAATTCTTTCTTGATTCGTGTATTCAGAATAATATTAAGCCCACACCCGCCGGCGATGCAAACTGGAAGATCTGGATATTTTTCTAACCACGGTTTTGCAACTTCTAAAAATGACTCTTCGAATGCTCTTTGATTAGTGGCGGCGATATCATATGCCAACTCACCATCGAATCGGTTCTCTATGTTAAAAACAACGCCGATTTTATCTCCAAGTTCTTTTATCTTTGCCTCATATGTTTGACCACATGGTTTTGTCTTATAAAAGTGCATGAATGCGTCCATCCATTCATCTCTTACTTTTCCATATGGAGCTAATCCCATTATTTTACCTGGATATACTAAATTGCCCCAACCTAAACATTCAAATTGAATATCTTTTAAATAATGAGCAAATATCATGTATGGAAATCCTATATCGTGATGTATATGTGGATGATTTTCAATAGGATTTAAAACTTCTTGCAATCGGGTAACAGAAGTTTCTCGATTGGCTAAATAAACATTAAAAAAACCATCATTACCACCTCCATCAAAACTGAATACTAAAGCATCTTGATATGGAGACTGATAAAAACAACCAGCAGCGTGAGCTTCATGATGAAGTGCATACACATAATTTTTTGCTTTAATCCCCTTCTCTAAATGATACACTTTATCCATTATAACATCCGTATTTAAGTGATAACACGTATCAAATTCTTTTATGTTTAATGTTCTTTTTAAGAAGTCTGGAATATACTCAGATAAAAATATTAAATCCGAATTTTTAGGACACTGATACTGCGCCATGCCGGAGTTTTTGTAATTTAAAAATCTTTCGACTTCCAAAACTATAAGGATTTCCCCATTTTCTTCAACTACGTACGTAGCGTTATGCGATCCGTAAAAACTTATATTTGCCATGATTGTAATTCTTTCTGTATATAATATATAGTCATATTCTTGTTAAATTAATTTATCAAGATCGCAAATTTTGAAAAATGATTCGACTAAATATGGTACGTTTAAATATTTTTTATAATATTCATTTGCTTGTTTTGACACCGCCTTTAATTTTTCTACATCATCAATCGTTTTTTCAACCTTATCAATTATAAGATCGGCAATTTCATCACTACTTTGGCTGTAATATTGATTTGCAGTCGGCGAACAAAAATCAAATGGAATATAATGTATATCTGGAATTATTTCGGGAGAGAATTTAGTAAGTAATAATGGTCTTATACAAGGAATATTAAGACCGAAATATTCAAAATCTCTTATAGATACTTCTCCTGCTCCATTTAAACTTAAACCCATTCTAAATTTAGATACTGCGTTAAAATATTCACTATCTCGTAAATCCGCATAATATGATTTATCACGTTTAGATGTTTTAATTTCAAACAGTGGATGTTTAACTAAAATATCGCAAATTTCCGTTCTAGGATAATATAAAGATGTGAAAAAACAAACTTTTCTTTCTTTTGAATCAATATCATAATCAGTAATACAATCCTTAAATAGATCACGATGATTACCAGTAGATAAGTATGGTAAAAAATTAAATCTTTTTATTTTGTACTTATCATATATTTCTTCATTCGATAACGATACTCCCAACCCGCCTATATATTGAACTATTTCATATTTTTCTAACATTGGTGCCCAAGCGTCCACACATTCGTTAAATTCTATTCCTCTGTCACAAAAACTAAGAAATATTACTTTATTATTAATAGGATTTCTAATTTGAAAACTAACTAATCCGCCGGAACTTCCGTATACATTATTCGGTGGTATTACGCAAATTCCTTCATTCGGTAGAATATTTTTGAATTCAAACTTCGGATATAATATTTTAAGTTTATCAAAAATTAAATTAAAAATGTCTGCTAAAAAAGCATTTGCGCCTGCTGCGGGCGCAAAATAACATTCCAACAATATTTTATTTTCATTCATTATAAAAGCTGTTCAACACGTTCAGCCCATCCACGTGAATCACTAAATCCCCAGTACACTACCCGTTTTGGCCATTCTTCTAAAAACATATAATCTTCGTAGTGAATATTTGCTTTGCCACTTGTAAACTGTGTTAACTCCTCACCCTCGATATATCTTGTATGAATTCCAATACCTTTCTCATTGTCATAAGCAACTAATATTTTACTATAATCATTGTTTGGTAATTCATTCTTTGTAATAGTTACTAAATGATAAAAAGACTTTTTCAATTTATTTTGTTCCGAACTAACTCTGTTTAAATCTGGAATAACATTTTGAACAGCTTCATTGTTGAAAGTTCTTTCTTTGAAATTGAAACCTGAGTATTTTTCATAATCTTCAATTGTACGTTCAGTACCAAGATCATATCCAGTAAGATCAAAACCATTATACTCAGTTCTAAGTAACTGTCTTATTTTTGCCCTAGCTTTATCTTGTTCTGTCGTCCACGCTGTATCGCCTCGTTTCCATTGGTCATCCCAGACTAAAATTCCATTACGTTCTTTTCTCTCCATAGCATGCCATATGACAGTTTTATTTAAGTGAAACAGATCGTATCCGTGTGTAAATGATCGAACTGTTAAATTAATTTCTTCACCGCTGAAATAAATGTCAACATCGTGTTTTATAGTTTTTGCCCAATGTGTATCAGCAAAAGAAAAATGACCAGATAAAAATCTAGCAGCTGGTGGTTCAGATAAATCTACACCTGGAGCAAATGCGCCTGGTCGTATAAACAACGTTCCATGTGGATAAAAACATGAAGCAACTGACTGAAATGGAATTTTTACTCTGCCAGCAGGATCATTTTCTGGTTGATAAAATGGTAGATACCCACCAATAATAGGTTTTTTATGTCCCTTTGATTTTAATCCATCGTGCATGTCTATTAATGTCTCATCCCAGTTTTCAGCAAACCTATGATGACTATCCAATTGTAATACATAATCTTCGTCTGTAATCATAGTATTACATTGATATCTAGCAAACGGTAATCCTTTTGCTTCAGTATATAACATATTGATGATCTTAAACCTTTTATCTTTTTCGTATTTGCTTAAATCATCGAATTTATCATCTGGGTTATACTGACGACATATCCCAAAAACTAGTCTATTAGGATATTTCGCATTTTTAATAGCACTTTCAATAGTAGGAATTAATTCAGGCTCTCTATACGCTGGTATATGTAAAAATATTTTTCTTTTATTTTTAGTTCTATTTCCCTTTGATGTAAAACTCTTAGACTCATCAAATTTATCCCACAAACTATCTGGAGATGATGAGTATTTTATCTTCGATCTAGGCAAACGAGTTTCAATCCTTTTCATCCATCCTTTAGATTTACTTCTAGGCCAAAATACAAAACTCTCGGGCACAAAATCTATATACGCAGTTCTCCATATTCTATAAAACCGGTCTTCTAATGAAGAAGCTAATGTGTTTTTCGTTTCTTCTTCTCCCAAATCACATCTAATGGAATTTCCATCGTCATCTTTAAATTCTACAACCAGTAAGTCATAATCTTTTTCTGGTAAGTCGCCTTCATAAATGTCTAGACAGTGCTTAAACACTCTTAAGAAAGAGTTTTCATATTCTTTTTTAGTTTTATATTTTGGATTCGGAGCAAGATTAAAATCTAAAGTATATTTTTGCACAGCTCTATCTTTAAACCTAATTCCAGAATATTTCTCATAATCTTCCAACGTTCTTTCTTTTCCTAACCCATATTGTTCAAATTCAATTCTTTTGCCATCTACTCCCAAAAGTGCGGTGACTTTTTCATATGCGCTACTATTTAATTTGTTCCAATTTTTATCATCGTCCCAATGTCTAAGTGCGCCTTTTCTAGTATATTGATGCCAAACTACACATCTATGTGGATGAAATAGGTCATATCCACTTGTAAATGCACGTACCGCCAAACTTATTTCTTCTCCATAAAAATATAAATCTGGATCATATGGAATGTCTTTAATAAATTGACCCGATGTAAAAATAAAATGACCAGACATAAATCTTGCTGGAACAGGCGAATCAATTTCTCTCCAGTTATCTATTGTTGCAGGTCTAAACACAACCGGACCTTCTGGTAAAAATCTATCAAAATTTAGTTTCCAAGGTTCACGAACTTTACCTTCATCGGGCAATGGATCTGCTGGCTCATATGACGGAATATAAGCTGATAAAACTGGCTTTTTATGTCCTTTTTTAATCAACCCATTAATCATAGAAATTAAAGTTTCATCCCAATTCTCAGCAAACCTATGATGCGAATCCAATTGCATCGTATATTCTTCACCATTATACAACTCATTTAGTTTACTTCTAGCCCAACAAACTCCTTTAGCTTGTTTATATGGAATGTCGATAATCTTAAATCGCACATCGTTGGTGAATTCTTCTAAAGACTCTTTTTCGTCATGTTGCCAACACAAAGCAACCACAATATTTTCTGGATGTTTTGCATTTTTAAACATATCTCGCAAAGTAGGTAACAGTTGCGGATCTCTATAACTAGCAATCTGAACAAAAATTTTATCCGTAGAAGTTTTTTCAACTTTTGTTGTCTTTTTTACAACCTTTTTAACTGATTGCTTTTTCGGAACAGACTTCTTAACAGTCTTTTTTGGAGAAGAACTTTTTTTATTGGTCATAACTTATATTAACACTTTCAATTTTACTTATACATATTAAAAACCCATGTAAAAATCTTTTTAATAAATTTTTGTTATATTCCCACAATATATGGAAAGGTTTGAGATCCATCGCCACATTGATTTGGATTTCCTACATACGATGCTATATTATTAAATAGTGTTACATAGTCCATGGCGTTTACTAGGTAAATTCTAAGTCCATGGTCGCCTGTGCAACATGCCGATAATGAATCTGTATCAGGCGCATTGCCTATAACTGTTATTGCTGCTGTTCCAGAATGATCACTTGGATTAAAATTATATGCATATTTAATTGTAGCAATATATTGCATATTGCCGAATATATTAGAGCATGGACCCAAAACATTTGTATTACAATCAGCAGTTGAAGCTTCGGTGCCAACTTGCTCAAAACCAATTTGTGATTGAATTGTAGTTTCTAACTCCCACAAACCGTCTACACAATATTCTCTGGTGGGTTGCGGATCACCATCCTCATCCCAACATGGATCACAATCTGGATAATCAACACACGATGGTTCCTTTGAACAACTATCTGGGAATGAGTGATACAAAGATACATAAGTCCAATAACCAGTCGATGTGCTTGGTGTAACCGCAGGTGGCGCACTTGTGCTTATACTAACATTTGGTGTTACTGGAGGAGTCTCACTCGGTGTTACACTAATAGTTGGTGTTACTGGAGGAGTCTCGCTCGGTGATACCGGCACAGGTGGAGCACTTTCACTCGGACTTGCCGGCGGCACAGGTGGACCACTTTCACTAATACTTGGTGTTACACTAATAGTTGGTGTTACACTTACACTGACATTTGGTGTTACACTTATACTTACACTGACACTTGGTGTTACACTTATACTTACACTGACACTTGGTGTTACACTTACACTTGGTGTTACACTTATACTTGGTGTAACACTTGGTGTAACACTTGGTGTAACACTGATACTTGGTGTAACACTGATACTTGGTGTAACACTTACGCTGACACTTGGAGTTAGAGAAGGAGACGGACAACAATCTGACAAATCAGCCGTAGGATCGTTTATATATGCTCCTAATCCACATCCGTCCAATGGCGTGGTTAAATCTCTAGCATCACTACTCAATTCATATTTATTGATAAAATAAGAACCAGATAAAATCAAATTATAATTACCGTCATCTACAATTTCAGCAACTATATCACCTGTTTGGTTATTCAATTTTAAAGTATTGGTTCTAATTCTATCACCCGCTTGAGGAATAGTTAAATTAAATACGGAAATATCATTTACCAGACTACTAGACATATTTGCGGCATAAAATCCATCTATACCAAATATATTATAAGCATTGTTATAATTATTATAATACATTTTTTCAATAGTATTATAAACTTGTCTTTGATAAGTTCCATCGGTATTAACTGGATTTGTATTAGCATTATAATACTGACTTCCAGATGGATAAAATACTGAACTAGATGGAACATATCTTCCAATTTGAAAACCGATAGGATCTTCAAACTGACTAGCAGCTATATAGTATTCGGATGAAATGGAGGAAGATGAACAACTTCCAGACAAACTGTCATTGCAAAAAGTAACGGGGGATATTATAGGAAAGATTTCTTCACCAATATTACCAACAATCAAATCGTCAAATATACTATTAACTACTTGATCTTTAGCAATAGTAAATGGTGTTACTATTACATCTTCATTTTTAAAAAATTTTATCATCCTATTATAAATAGATTATTTGAAAAAAATCCTATCTATAAATAATAATATCGCTCAATATAAAAACTGAGCGATATTACTCAAATATTTTATTTTTTTTTACTAAAAATCCAATCTAACCTTAATCAGTAATTCACTATCAAAACTCTTTTGAATCGGTCTACTTATTTTACCAATAGCGACTAACTCATTATTTGCATTATAAAGTCCAACACTTGTAATATAAGTTCTAGGATTATTAATTAAATCTTGATATATAATTGTTCCTTTTGTTTTACCGTCCGTACCATCAGAAACAAATGTTGGATTATTTGTATAATTAAATTCTTTATTTTTTACACGTACGAAATAATTGGTACTTGGTACAAATTCACTACGTCTTGCCGCCATAGTTTTTGTAGACGATTTAATAGCTTTATAGAAAGATCTAAATCACAATCTCCAGTATTTATC
>Ga0099848_1000304_pt1 | contig 22199 bp, 14 predicted proteins | sample CB_VirMetaG_3_FD_78179 | JGI IMG/M metagenome (GOLD analysis project Ga0099848, IMG submission 78179) | Freshwater to marine saline gradient viral communities from Chesapeake Bay - CB_1508_1S Viral MetaG | ecosystem: Environmental > Aquatic > Marine > Coastal | place: USA: Chesapeake Bay...
ATTTCACCTCCAATTAGCCGTGAGGTAGATCGTGATAGTGCAACTTTGGGCGTTCAAAGTTATACATTTAATCCCAAATGTGAAACTGCTGAAGAAGTTGGTTGGGATACTTTCTTTGAACTTAACTGTGAGTGGCAGCGTTTGATGGATAGCACCAAAAAAGCTCACGCAATTTCTATGAATTGGTGGTCAGATATGACAACAATGGACCGTCAATTTATGTCACGATGGATAAACTCCCCCTTGAAGAGTTTGTATTATTCACTTCAAGTGATGTCTGATACTCAAGACAAATCTGACGCTTACGCTGCATTAAAAGATGTAGATGTTGATGATTACTTGAGCCATCTGATTGAAGGGGCAAATATTGAACCTCAGTGTGACTGCGCGGAATGATGAATCCTTATCAGAAACTACTTGCTCGAAAGCGTACTTGGACTCCAGTACAGCAAACCAAAGGTAAATTAAAAGAGGGCGCGGAGGAAACAATCTACCGCGCTCTTGCGCTCCGTCAGCTTGAACTTCCTGTTGGTGATTTTATTCACGAAGCTCTTCAAAAAGAGATTCCACAAGCAGCGCGAGAGCTTCTCATTTCAAACATTAAAGATGAGGAAAAACATGACACAGCACTCGGATATGCAGCAGCAGCTTTGGGTACAAACCCACAAGCTGAAGAGGAAGCACGACGCCTTAAAGAAGCTTGGATCGCTCATCCAGACCACACCGTACTCAAAGCAATGGTGGCTGAGAGAGCTGTATTCTTCGTTCTCCTCCCGTTCTTTCGCTTCTGTGGAGACAGCGGACTGAGAACCGTTTCAGCAGATATTAGTCGTGATGAACAAGTTCACGTTGCTACCAATAGCCTTGTTTGTCGGGAGCTGGGGCTTACTGTCAGTCCTTCTCTTGATAAACTCCGCAAGGCAACAATTAATTGGGTGATGCAACCTCTTAAAAAATCAGAAGATAAACATCTTGATCGTCAATTTTGGATTGATCAAAGTGACAGCTTGATGTACGCAGGAAAAGCCGAGGGTCTTATTGAAACTCGTCGTTCTCGTATGCCTGCGTTTTTTGAGATGAGCAACTCTGATCTTCCAAGCTACGCTTAATAAAGCAACAGTCTGTCCCTATGGCCTTTCCTACTAGAGAATCTTTAATCGATCAATACGCTCGTAATGTTTTTCTTCCTGAAATTATGCGGGAAGCTGAACGTGAGTTGGGTGACGATGGAAAGCGAGCTTACAGTCAGCAAAGGTCTAGGGACTTTGCAATTAACAATTTTAAAAACCTTGTCCTTCGTGGAGAAACAAAAGGAAAAGGTTATCAATCTGGTGGTTCTCTTTTTAAATACGCACAAAATTTTGAAAACTATTATGGCGGATTGATTCAAACTGAATTAACTCGTCAAGAAAATCTTTATGCTGCAGAAGTTGCTGAACAACGGCGACTTACTCAAGCTGCTATTGCTCAATCTTCTAAACAAATTGAAGCCGCTCAAAAAGGTCTTGCTTCTTCTCAAGCTTCTGCACGTCAACAAATTGCAGCTACAGAAGCTGAAAGATCTAGAAGTCTTGCAGAGATTGAAAAATCACGAGTAGAGGCAGAAGCAAAAATTCAACAAGCTACTGAAGCTGCTGAAGCTATGTCTAAACGCTACGCAGCCGCTGCTTCTGCACAAACCCAAGCCGCTAAGTCTGGACAAGTCCGAACCAAAATCGGTTCTCCAGAACAGCTTCGTACTCAACCAGCAGCAGCTAAAACACCTGTTGGACAGCCACGCGTAGCTCGTACTCGTCTTACTGTAGGAAGCGGCGTTGGTGGCTATGGTGGTACCAGTGCTGGTCAACTTACTCCTACTGGTTTAAATATATGAACGTTTATATTGATCCTGATATTATTAAATATCTAGATGAAATGTATCCAGATAAAGCTCCTGATCTTAGTATGGATCAGAAGGCTGTTTGGTTTTATGCTGGGCAGATTTCAGTAATTAGACATCTTAAAGAGCAATTAAAGCTTCAAGAGGAGAGTAAGTATGAGTTGGCTTAACGCTCTAGTCTCTCTCGCAACAGCAGGTTTAGGTGCTTACTCTGCTTACAAAACGAGAGAGCAAAAAGCTTCACAATTTAAACAATCAGCAAAGCTTTCTAGAGCTTCTACTGACGCTGCTATTAAACAAGCAACAGCTACACGTCAAGCTGCTATTAAGCAACAAGAGCAAATGCGTGCTCAGCTTGAACAGCAATCAGCAGCATCTCAAAAAGAACTTGAAGCTCTTAGGGGACGCACTCTTGCTATTCAAACGCAAGCGCAACAAGCTCAAGAGCAATCGAAAGCACAGCTAGCTCAAGCGCGTAAAACTTCTGCTGCTCAAATTGCACAAGCACAGCAAGCTTCTGAAGCACAGATTGCACAAGCTGAAAAATCTTCGCGTCGGCAAATCGCACAAGCGCAAGCTTCGTCTAAACTTGCTATTCAACAGCGTCAGCTTCAAGCTGCTATGGCTCGCTCACAAGAAGCACGACCTCCTGTTTCTTCTAGGGTCCGTAAACGGACTGGAACTCCTGCAGGCATGAGAACTGGTGTTGACATTGGTTCAGCTCTTGCCATTGGAAGCGGAGGAGGAACTGGCGCTACTACTGGAACCCGTATTGGTGGATTAAATGTCTAAAGCTGCAGCTCGTTATTCGGCACTAGAGCCGGAAAAAAGCATCTACCTTGATCGCGCTATTGAGTGTAGTAAATACACCCTGCCGACTCTTATTACCGATAACGATCGCAGTACGGGCAAAAACTATTACACCAAGATTCAAACTACGTACCAAGGTCTTGGTGCTCGTGGTGTAAATAATTTGGCAAGCAAACTTTTGATTGCTTTGCTCCCTCCTAATCAATCCTTCTTTCGTCTCTCTGTAGACGATATGAAGCTCAAGCAAGAACTAGAAAACTATAAAGAACTTCAATCGCAGTTTGATCAACAACTAGCGCTGATGGAACGTTCCGTCATGCGTGATATTGAAGAGTCTGGTGATCGCACTGCACTGTTTGAAGCACTTAAGCATCTAATCATTGGTGGTAACGCTCTGCTTTACATTGCAGAAAACGGAACCAGGGTTTACCCACTTAAGTCTTTTGTAGTTAACCGTGACCCAGAAGGTAACGTTCTTGAAGCTGTAGTTCGTGAAGAGGTTAGTCCTGATCTCCTTCCTGATGGAACTGCACCTAAAAATGTTGACGGCAAACTTGTTGATAAAACTGTTTTCCTTTACACCTATATCACTTGGGATTACGAAAAAGATAAGTGTATTTGGTATCAAGAAGCTTACGGAAAACAAGTAGGTAAAAACGGTTCTTCTCCTATTGAGAAAAGCCCTTGGATTCCTCTACGTATGTTCCGAGTAGCTCACGAAAGTTACGGACGTGGTTACGTAGAAGAACTTCTTGGTGATCTTAAAAGCCTTGAGTATCTTTCAAAAGCAATTGTTGAAGGATCTGCAGCAGCAGCAAAGATCATTTTCCTTTGCAATCCAAACGGTACTACTCGACCTGATGCACTAGCTCGAGCTGCAAACGGTTCGATCGTGGCAGGAAACCCTAATGATGTGGCTCCTCTGCAAATGCAGAAACAAGCCGATCTGACTGTTGCTCTAAATACTATTGCTCGTATTGAACAACGACTGAGTTTTGCGTTTCTTCTTAACAGCGCTATTCAAGCTGGTGCTGCTGGTCGTGACCGCGTCACAGCGGAAGAGATCAAAATGGTTGCAAACGAATTGGAAAGCGGACTCGGTGGGGTTTACTCCGTGCTATCTGTTGAGCTGCAGCTTCCTCTAGTCAAACGCAAGATGGCTCTCATGGAGCGTCAAAAGCGTCTACCTAAACTTCCTAAAGATATTGTCCGACCTCAGATCACTACAGGTCTAGACGCACTTGGACGTGGAAACGATAAAGCCAAACTGATTGAGTTTCTTCAGACTATTGCTGGAACTCTTGGTCCAGAAACAATGGCTCGGTTTGTCGATAATCGTGAGTTGATCACACGCCTTGCTGCTGCTGATGGTCTTGATACCTACAAACTTATTAAATCTGAAGAGCAATTGATGGCAGAAGATCAACAACAAGCTATGATGATGCAGCAACAAATGGCACAGCAAGATCCACAAAACGATCCTGCAAAACAAGCCGCACTTGTCAAAGCTGAAAATGACTCAATCAGGACCGACCAAGAAACCGCAATCCGAGGTTAAAAAGGAAGAACCTAAATCGGAAATGCAGATTCTTCTCGAGCGCCTTCGGGAAGAAAAGCCTGCTGTTTACGATCAATATGTAGCAGCGGTACGTAAAAAGCGACCAGTTTGGGTTTATCCTGATCTGACTGTTCGTATTGGCTGATCATGGAAGTTATTGCTGAAGGCGTGTTGTCTCAAGAGACTGGTCCTTACAACGAACAAGATCTTCAAACTCTTGAGCAAAGCGAACAACAAGAAGAACTGATCGGAGGTAAGTTTAAATCTGCTGAAGATCTACTTCAGGCTTACCAACAGCTTGAGAAAAGGCTTGGTGGGCAACCTCAAGATTCTCAAGAAGATCAAACCGATACACCTGAAGATCAGGAACAAACAGAAGAAACTCCTGTTCTTTCTGAAGAACAAGAAACAACCATTGTTGAAAGTATTGGCGGTTCTGAACAGTTCGTTGCTGTTCAAGACTGGGCTAAAGAAAATCTTGATCCTGAAGAACTGGAAGCTTATAACCGCGAAGTAAATAGCGGTGATTACTACAGGGCTCGTAACGCTTTGCAATCTTTGCATTATGCGTATCAAGACAACACTGGTTCTGAACCTGAATTGCTTGGTGGAAAACTTTCTGCTAACAGCAACGATGTGTTCCGTTCAACTGCAGAAGTTATGGAAGCAATGAACGATCCTCGTTATTTAAAAGATTCTGCATATACAAATGATGTGCAGGAAAAACTAGTACGTAGCGACGTTCTTGGTCCTAGGGGTTAGTATTTAAATAGCGAACGTAAAATTGTTGCCGCTGCGGCGATAACAACAGTAGAGCGAGCGCAACGTAAACTTTTCAACCAAACTTAGAAATGCCAGATTTTGCATCTCTTAGCCGGTTGGGTAGTATTAACAGCGTTCAGTACAACGCTGGTTCTGCCGCCGGTAACTACGAGCGTGAAAACGCTAACTTCTTGAAAATCTTTTCTGGGGAAGTTCTGACCACTTTCAACCGTGACACGGTCTTCAAAGACCTCACGATGAAGCGCAGCATTTCCTCTGGTAAATCTGCAAGCTTCCCAATCACGGGACGTTTCAGCAGCCGTTACCATCGCCCTGGTGATTGGATCACTGGTCAAGGTAACAAAGGCATGATCGGTGAGAAGATCATCACGATCGATGATCTGCTTATTGCCGACGCCTCAATCTATGACCTCGAAGAGGCCAAGCTGCACTGGGATGTTCGCAGCATCTACTCGCAGGAATTGGGACGTGCTCTTGCTCGGGCCTATGACCAGCGTCTTGCTCGCACCCTGCTGACTGCTTCTGAGTCTGACGGTCGTGTGAAGGATTGGGATTCCAAGCGCTTCCAACTGGCTGGCGGTACCTACGCTTCTGTGTCTGGTACCACCATCACCATGAGCGCTAACTTTGCTACCGCTGAGCTTACCTATTGGGCTGTTGGTGAAGTTGTCTACGGTGAGGATTCCGGTGCTTATGCCGTCATCACCACTGCTCCTACCAACGGTGCTGCCACCTTCGGTATCAGCCCCATCTCTGCTATTGGTACTGGCTCCAACGCCGCCTTCACTGTTGGCGAGCGTCTGTTCGTTCTGAACTCGCTGCCTGGTGGTACCTCCTACACTGGCATCAACCTCAACGGTGCTGCTGACCGCAACGCTCGTGGCGATCTGATCGTTGAGAACCTGTTCAAGGCTTGCCAGTCCCTGGACGAGAAAGATGCTCCTAAAGAGGGTCGTACCTGCGTTCTGAGCCCTGGCGCCTACTATGACGTGCTGGCTTCCGATCGTGCGATCAACGTAGACTTCAACGGTGGTGATGGCCGTAACGGCACCTTCGCTGATAACCGTGTTGCTCAAGTGGCTGGTTTCCGTCTGGTGACCTCTAACCACCTGGGTACTGGTGCTTACACCAACGGTCAAACCTACGTCGGTATCGGTAACCAAGCCGCTACCACCCGTGGTGAGCGTCCTAACTACGTGAACGGTCGCGATGGTTCTGACGGTCAAGCCGCTGCTGGTACCAACGATTACTACCAGGACGAGCAAGGCAACGGCAGCTCCATTGCTAACTGCTTCGGTCTGTGCTTCACCAAAGAAGCCGTGGGTACCGTCTCGCTGAAAGACGTGTCCATGCAGATGACTGGCGCTGAGTACAAAGCAATGACTCAGTCCACCATGATGGTTGCCTCCTACGCTGTGGGTCACGGCATCCTGCGTCCTGAGTGCTGCGTCAGCCTGCTGCACGACGGCAATCCCTATTGATAATTACTTTCAGTTAATTACCAATACAATGGGGGAAGCAGAAATGTTTCCCCTTTTTTATTGCAATAATGGCAACTTCAAAACTAAGTGCAGTTAACACGCTTCTCGCCATTATTGGTGAAGCACCTATTAACTCTCTAAACCCACCTCTTACTGGAGACGCTAGTCTGGCAGAACGCACTCTTGATGAAGTCAGTCGAGAGGTTCAAGGTGCAGGATGGTCTTGGAACACTATGCTCTATGACTCCATTCCTTTGGACGCTGCTACAGGTCAGTCCCAACTCCCAAGCAACACTCTTGCTGTACGGTTTAATCCGCTCACGTACCCGTCTCAAAGGTTTGTTCTTCGTGGTTTGCGGCTTTTTGATCGCGTTAAAAATACATACGATTTGAGAACCAGCCTTGGTGTATCAATGACTGGTAACACTAGTGATCTAGTTGCTGAAGTTGTTGAAGAACTTAACTGGGACAGCATTCCAGAAACAGGTCGGCGTTACATTATGATTCGCGCTGGTCGTATGTTTTCTAACCGAGCTGTTACCTCTGCAAGTCTTGAAGCTTATACTCAAGAAGATGAGGCTGCTGCGTTGCAGACTTTGAAACGTACTGAAGATATGGCACAAAACTATAACTTTATTAGCGGTCCCGATGATATGTACGGCGGTCGCGTTACTACTGTTTTTGGTCCTGACATCCTGAGCCGCTAATGTCTAGAGAACTTTATAGCCAAATTATTGGTCCGTTAAACAAAGGTATTAATCAACAAGCTGACAGTTTTGTGCTGCCAGGTTTTGCAAAAGTTCTTGAAAACGCTAATTGCGATCTGGTTGAAGGTCTCAAAAAACGTCTCGGATCAGTTCCTGTAAAACGTGTAGACACTCTTACACAGAATGCTGGTGGTCAAGCTTTAACTACACCAATTAAATGGGATGAAGCTTTTTGCTTTGTCTATAACCGCAGTACTAATGAGCGGTTTATTTTGATGGTGGTTGATGATAGTAGAACTGTTACTCCAACAGGTAACACTACTAATGGATCATCTGTTGTTACTTCTGTAAGTTCTACTGCAGATTTGTTTGTTGGAGCTGGTATTACTGGTACTGGTATTCCTGCTAACACTAAAATCGTTGATATTGATACTGCTACTAGTCGGATTACTCTTGATAAAAACGCTACTGCTACAAATTCAGGGGTTTCTTTAACGGTTGAATCTAGCCGTACTTTTGTTACTGGCGTTTCTAACGTTGAACCTATTAGCGGTATTCTTCCTACTGTTGTTCCTGTAGAGCAAGATTTTGCAAACATCACGTCAGGAAATCTTGGGTATCTACGTGGCTCTGGTAGGGCTCGTGATCGGTTTAGGGCTACGTCGTTTCAAGACTATGTGTTCGTTACTAACATTCAAAAGAACACAGAATACAACAGCTCAGAAACGCTAACTCGATTTAACATTGGAGAAATTAGTTCTGAGTATCAGCCTGTTAAAGCTCAAGTAACTGTTAAGTTTGTTGATTACGATACTCAATATCAAGTTATTGTCACTCTTGATAACGGAGAAGTAATTCGTGGTAACCACATTACGCCTTCTTTAACAGATCAAAACGGTAACGCAAACGTTGTAAGCACTGCTGATATTGCTTCACATTTAATCAGTAGCACTAGCACTATTGCAGGTTCAACTACAAGCGGCAGTAACACTGTTACAAGTGTTTCAACAACAGACATTGGAAAAGTACAAACAGGAGAAAAGGTTACTGGCACTGGTATTCCTGCAAATACGTTTGTAGGCACTGTGGCTGCTAATAGCTTTACCCTTGTTAGCTACACAGGTACTTCTGTAAACGCAACAGCAAACGGATCTACAACCCTGACTCTTGGCGAAGGTTTAGATCAAACAGACATTAATAACCAACTTACTTTTGAACGTCAAGGATCTCAAATCCTTATTGGTCTAACAAGTGCCTCTCGTTACATTGCGAGCATTGAAGCTACTGATGCTCGTGGTAACACTTTGATGGATGGATTTTCTAATCAAGTAACAGCTATTACAGAGCTTCCTGGTTCGTCTTGGGAGGGCTATACGGTTCTTGTGGCTCCTGATGGTGCTGCAGAACAAAGCTCGTACTACCTAAAGTTCAACGCAGAAAACACCACTACTAATGGTGACTATGGACGTGGTGTGTGGGAAGAAAGTAGCGGGTGGGGTACTCGTGGTCAGTTTAATCAAACGACCATGCCTCATGCGTTTATTTACTACAAGAACCAAAACGGTCTTACAAGGTTTACGTTTCAACCGTTTACTGGTTCTGCTTACACAGACGGTACAGTTTCGTTTGACATTCCTGGTTGGACTAACCGTTTAGCTGGTGATGAAGATGAACTACCAGGACCATCGTTTGCTGAAAAAACAATTAACGATATTGTGTTTTTCAAAAACCGTCTTGGCTTTGTAAGCGGTGAAAACGTCATTCTCAGTGAAGCTGGTTCTTATTACAATTTTTGGCAGCAGTCAGCTCTTCAAGTTGTAGACAGTGACACTATTGATTTGACAGCAGTTAGTAACGACGTTGCTGTGTTGAACTACGCGTTGCAGCAACAGGATGAACTTGTGTTGTTTTCTAACGAAAACCAGTTCCGTCTTTACTCTGGTGATAACGTTACGTTTAGCCCTGAAACTGCTTCTGTGGGTCGGATTAGCTCCATCAGTATGGAGTCACGAGTTAAACCTAAACAAGTTGGACCTCAAGTAATCTTCCCTGTTAAAGAAGGCGACTTTACAGGTCTTCACACCTTCATTACTACTGACCGAACCGTTGGTATTAACCTTGGACAAACAGCAGTCATTACGGAAACTGTTCCTAAATACATTCCTAAGAATCTTGATTCTCTTGCTGTTAGTAGAACTGATCAATATCTTGTAGGACTAAGCAGCGATGAACCTTCTTCGTTGTTTGTGTATCAATTCTTCTGGGAAGCATCAGGAGGCTCTTTAACCAACAGACAAAACGCTTGGCATAAATGGACCTTCCCTAACAAAAACATTCATTGGTGTGATTTTGTTGAAGGTACTCTTTATAGTTTGGTTCAATACGATAACAGTGGTACAGCTGAGTTTTATTTAGAAGGTTTGAATGCTTCTCGACCTCCTCAAGAAGCAAACGATCTTTATCTTCTTGATCGTCAAATCTCTAGTTCTATTACTACTGACATTGGTACAGCAACGTTTACTTACAACGCTGGTACTAACAAAACTACAGTTAATCTCCCTTACCGCACTGCTAACGTTAGTCAGTTTATTATTCAAAAAGTTGATTCTTCAGATGCGTCAGAATCTCAAAAGCGTTGGATTGTGGCTAACTCCGTTCCTGCTGGTGTTACTAGTTTTGTATGCGATAGCTTGGGAGATTTTTCAAATAGTTCTTGGATCTTTGGTGAGCAATATACGTTTACTTTTAGACCGCCTCAGCTTATGCCTTATAGCCGAACAGCGACCGATAACACTTTCATTGGTAACCGCACTGGTCGTTTACAGCTTCGGTATGTGGATGTTTACTACAACGATGCCCGTTACTTTACAGTAGAAGTTACTCCTTACTACCGCGATAAAGTAACCTACGAGTTTGATCGTCGGGATCCTCTTAACGCAAACATTGTTGTAAGCGAAGAAGAACCTTTTGAAGAAGCTAAATTTAGAGCTTACATCCAAAGCAAAAACGATCAAGTTACAGTAGAACTAGTAAACTCAAGCATTGATCAAGCAAAGTTCATTGCTTTGGAATGGACTGGTTTGTATTTTGATGTTGCTAGGAAGTACGGCTAATGACAAACAGTTTTTTTGGTTTTGATGGTGGGCTTGATTTTGATTCTGGTCTTGGTTTAAACCCATCTGATTATGATCTTAATTTTGATGCCTTTTCAAACATCTCTAGCGAGCTAAACGTTCCGTTTGAAGCTGGTTTTGATGTTGACCTTGGTTTAGGTATTGATTACAGCCAGTTTAATGACCTTTCAAACATTTTTGAACCTGTAGGTTTTACGCCACAACAACAACAAAAAGATAAATCAGTAAAGCCTGGTAACGATCTGTTTAGCTTGCCATCTATTTTGAACATGGCAGGTGCAGCAATGAAAGCCTTTACAGCCGTTGAGCGTGACAAGTTTGAACGCCAAGAAGCTGAACGTCAAGATGCTGAAGCTAAAAAACGTTATTGGGCTCAAGTAGCAAATCAACAACAAGAAAACCTACGTAACTATGAGTACCAGCTTGACTCTTATTACAAAGCTGCTGACTACGTAGAAAAGCGTCGTCAATACGAAGCACAACTACAAGAACAGCAAGCACAATACAAATCTGATGTAGCAGTTGCAGCTACTAATAATTTTGCACGTCAGCTTGCTGATCTTGAAGGTAGGTTTTACGAAGAAGAAGCTAGGGACACTATTGCGCTAGATAACCTACGCCTTGAAGCTGAAGCTAAAGCGGCTCGTGTTGCTTCTAAAGGACAGGCAGGTAGAACTGTTCAAGCTCTTAAGCAGCAGTACGACCAGCAGTATTTGGCAAACCTAAGCAACCGTCAAATTACTACTAAGTTTAGAGTTGCAGATAAACTAAGAGCTGGAGAAGCAGCAAACGTAGCTCGTGAAAACCAGATCAGCCAAGTTCGTTTCTACACCCCACAACCAATTGCTGACCCAGTAAAACCTTTAGCTCCTCTACCAATTCAAATTGCTGAACCTACTCCTACATCTAAACCCAGTTCTAGTGCTTTAGGCATTAACCTTGGTTCTATTGCTTTAGAAGCTTTTAATAATTATCAGGCTATGCAGCCTCCTCAACCCCAACCGATTCAAGTAACGTCATGACCAGCAGTTTTGGTATTACGCCCCAACGTCAAATTCGTGATCTTGTAGCTACCCCCGAAGCACCAGTAGCGCTACCAAAACCTGTTGAGCCTGCTCAAACTCCTCAACGTGTTGGTGGTCAACTAATTTATGGTCGTCAGTTTCAACCTGATACTGCCACTGAGCAAAGCCTTCAAAGCATTGAAAACTTTTTAGCTAAAGGCGGTGTTTATGATCAAACTCAAAAAGGTGCGTTTGAAAACTATAAAACTCAAAAAAGGCAAGAAGCGCTTAACCTCCTGTCTTCTGAAAGCAGGGCTTATCAAGACTCTTTAGATAACGCTAAAGAAACTCGTATCCTTCGAGATAACAATCAAGAAGCTTTAGCACGTCAAAACCAGCTTCGTAACCCTTGGGTTAACTATTTCTACTACGACACTAAAGCTACTAACGCTGGGCGTTCTGTAGCTGTTGATTTAGGAATGTGGGGCAAGCAAAACGCAGACATGCTTGCTGAGCTGCCTGAAGATGATCGTGCAGCAGCCATTGCTGTTAAAACTAAAGAACTTCTTAATCCGTATGCAGACATTCCTAGTGCGTTTGTATCTGCAAAAATTGACCCTCAGATTAGTAACGTTCTTGTTGACATCAAAAAAGATGTTATTCAAAAAGCATATCAACGCAAAGTACTTACTGATTCACAAACAGCCGTTGATAAGTTTTATGGTGGGTTAAACCTTGGTGCTTCTTTAATTAAAGGTTCAGTAGGTTCTGCTCAAGGTATGTTGCTTGGTCAGCAACAAGTCCAACAAGGTTACAACGAAGCGTACAACTATTTTGTAAATGTTCGAGGATATACTGAAAAGCAATTCCACGAAGTTCTTTCTAGTGAGCTTGGTCGTTTGTTTATTGATAACGATAAAGATAGCTACAACGACATTGGTGAGGCTTATGGTTTTGTAAATATGGTTCGGTCTCTTGGTCAAATTAAGACTAAAGACGGTATTTCTCTTACAGATCTAAGAAACTCTAAAGGACAAACGTTTAGAGATATTCTTGAAGCTGGCGCTACACAAGCTTTAAAACGCAGTGAAACGTACCAAGCAGCTCTTGAACGTAACATTCAACGTAAAAAACGTGAATATTTTAAAGCGCTAACTACTGATTCAGTTACTTTTTACGCTAATAACCCTACTCCTACAGAAGCACAAATTACTGAACAAAGAACATTTGCTAAAGCAGGAAACTTAGAAGCAGCAAGTCTTGGGCTACTTCCAGAAGGTGTGTCTCTTGCTGAAGCAAACGAGCAAATAGACAAACTGTATCCATACCAAACCAAAGAACTTGGTCCTACTGATCAAGCACTTCTTGAAGCAGAAATTCAAGACCGTATCAATAACGGTGAAACTGAACTACCTGCAGATCTACGTGATCGACTTGAAGGTACTACTCTTTTAGGTAAAGCTATAACTGAGTTTTCTAATGCTGCTAGGCAAGCATCTAGTGTTGATTTTCAAGGACCTAAAAATCAAATTCTTAAAGATCTTGTAAATGGTCTTAAAGGTAATTTTCAACAAGATCCAGAGTATGCTAGAGCTTCTGGTTTAAAAGGCCAACCAAAAGAAACTGCTAAAGACAGCCTTAACACTGCTGTAACTCAAGCTTCCCCACGTCTCCGCGCTGAAGCGAGCGCTTATGTAAATGAACAACTTCGACAAGCTGAACGTGCTGGTAAAGACATTTCTGACCCTAATGTTCAGTTTGAAATTCTTCAACGCGCACAGTCTGTCTTTTACGCACGACCCGAGTATAACGACGTAGACGCCTACTCAAACGTTACTACTGGACAAGCTGCTGCTGGACCAGCTCTTGGTAACGATAACGCTGCTCAAGGTGGTGGTATTACTAGACCTTGGAAAATTAACATTAACGATACTGACAACCGTCAAGCGTTTGCTTCTGTTGCTTCAAAAATGTTTGGCACTAATGTTGGTGCCATGCGTAATCATCTTAAAAACAATTTTGTTCTTAATCAAACTGAAATAGGAGAAGTAAACGCAGCAATTCAAACTGGCGACCCATCAAAACTTAGTAACAGCACTCGTCGTAGTCTTATTAATCTTCAAAGAGCGTTTAACAACAGAATTACAACCGAAGAGTTGGTTAAATTACAAACCAACAGGTTTTACAGACGCAAAACGTTTCCTGCTAATTTTGTACAAAACGCTCGTAAACTTCAAGAGTCTTTGCGTGTAGCAAACGCTAGCAGCGGTACAAAACCTCAAGACACTGCAATTAGAATTACTAACTGGCATCACGGTCATTCTAAGAACCGAGCTGTTGATTTTGTTGTTGAACGTCAAAACGGTCAAATTGCAAACCCAATTCCTGCTCCGTTTAGTGGTCAAGTTGTTGAAGCTGGGCGTCAAGGTGGTTTTGGTCTAGCTGTTGTTATTAGAGCTTCTGCTGCTGGACCTGGCTATCAAAAAGGAGACCTAGTGCGTGTTGCACACCTAGCTACGTTAAAAGTTAAAACAGGAGATCGCATTAATCGCGGAGCAGTGCTTGGTATATCTGGAGACGGTGTTGGTGCCTCTAATAGCCGCCCAGGTCGTTCAGGGACTGGTACAGGCGCTAATGGCCATGTTCACATCCAGTTGTATCGTCCTGGAGGTGCTGACTGGGCTCACCAATACTCCCAAGAAGTGCAAAACACCTTTGTGCGTAGGTCGTATTTACCACTGTTTAGGGAATCTAGATAGCAATTTTTAGTTATATCGCTTAGTTTGGAGGAAGCGGATTTTATCTACTTCCTCTAATGCCTTATATTCCTCTTCGTGACGGTAGTTCACTTTTTATTGAAGACGAGCAAGAAGCTGAAAAGCGTTACAAAGAGGAGTGGGGATCACCTGCTCCTGAAGCACAACGACCTACTACTCCTACTCCTACTCAACCTACTAGCCAAAAGAAACCTGACGATAAAAACTTTTTACAACAAGCTGTTGATGTAGCAGGTAACATTGCTGGTTACGTTAACCCTGGCGTAGCCCTTGTTAACAAGTTAAGGGAAATGTCAGCCATCACTCTTCCGGGTGAAAAGATAGAAGGAGAAACACCTAGTGCTGGACAGGAACTTGGAAGTGCTTTAACAGAAGGCGCAAGAAAGATCATCAACGATCCTCTTGCTCTTGTTTCAATGATCTCTGCTATTACAGAGCAGCCAGGGGGTTATGGAGGCTACGCAACTGGTGGTACTGGACCTTTACTTCCTCCAAGCCCTGAAGAAGAAGAACGGGTTAATCGTCGTCGAGAGGCTGCTCAAGAAGCTCTACGTCGTACAGGTAAAGACCCTGAAGGCTTTAGTTACGGTGTGCGCCCTGACGTACCTATTGTGGGTCCGTTGCTTAGTAGCGATAGCGAGTTTGTCCAATCTTATCAACCTAAAACAGCAGTAGGTAAATTTTCTGCTTCTATTCTTGCTGCTATTGGTTTTGATCGAGGTGTTTCTAGTCTTGTAAAAGCTCCTGCTACTGGTATTGCTGGAGCTAGTCTTAAGCAAATTCTTGCAGATCGAAACCTTAAAGAAGGTTTAAAACAAAGTACTAAATTTGTTCTTAAAGATGTTCTGCCTGAAGCTCTTCAAGATGCAATGTTCTTTGCTCCTGAGTACAACGGTGTACTTAGCAGTCAACTTGAAAAGATTAAAGAACTAGAAACAGAAGAAGAGCGGTTGCTAGCAATGGAAGCGTTGCTTGCTGAGACTGATGAAGACTTTGATTACGCCATTGAGCAACTTAATAACATTGCTGGTGGTGCAGGCTTTATGCTTGCATTTCGTATAGTCCTTAAAGGAGGAAACGCTGCACTTAAAAAGATTAGAGCTGGTAAAACTACTGAACAAGCTATTGAAGAAGCAGTACAAGAAATCGCGCCTATAACTAAATTAGAAGTTCAGTCTGCTGTTTTTAATCGAGCAGAAGTTGTTCTTGAAGAAAACATTGGTAACTCTACTGCTCGTGTTTATAACAAAATTGATGAAAACGTAGGTAGTGTTTCTACCTCCATGCGAGCTGGCGCAGAAGATTACCTACAAAAGCAAACTGATTTTGCACCTAAGCTTCGTCGTCTTGACCAAGAACTTAGCGAGATGCCTGATGTATCTGCTGATATTCAAAACATCACGCAACAAACGGATGCACTAAAAACACGTCTTAGCGTTAGCACTACTGAAGAGATTGCTGCTAAACGAGACATGATGGAAGCTCGTCTAGCTGCTTATGAAAACGAAATTAAACTAGACCCAGAGTGGATTAACAAAAGCACTGGTAGTGGCAAGCGTCGCGGTAAAAACCAAACCCGATATAACAACGCTCTTCGTGCCGCACAAGAACTGCAGGAACTTCAAGCACTAGAACTTAAGCGTCTACAACTTGAAAACTTTGAGTTGCTGCGTGCTGATAAAGCTGCTGAAATTGAGCAAGCTTCTCTTGGGTTTGTTACTAACACTATTGGTTTTAGAAACGCTCTCGACAGTGCTCGTATTCTTGTTAACAGCATTGAAGAAATTAACGCTGAACGTATTGGGTATTTAGAAGCTCGTAACAGCGCTTTGTTCCAACAAAATCGTTTAGACGAAATTGACAAAGATTACACACTGCCAGGAGCTTTTGGTGAAGCTTATGCAGAGCTAAAAAACCTTCTTAATGCAGGTGAAGCAGCTCTTGTTTCTAACAACATTAATCCTGAGTTTGTTCGTGATTTTGTTAAACGTATTGATGACGTTCATAACAAAGTCATTGAAAACGGTGGTACTGCTCCTACGTTCCCTGAGCTGCCTCCTAACTTTGAAGAACTTACAGCCCGTACAGAAGCTTCTAGAGTTGAAGAACCAACAACTGCAGAGGCTGTAGAGGCTAACGTTAAAGCTACAGAAACTCTTGCACAACAGGCTCAACGTATTTGGGAAGAAGGTGAAGGACTTACTGCAGGTGCAAAAGCTACTCGTACTTCGTTCAACGAACTTGACGCAGAACAACAACAAAAACTAATTGATTTGTATCTTGAGTCAGGTCAAATTAGTCCAAAGGCTCAGCTAGAACCTAAAGCTGCTGCTCCTATTCAAAACGTTGTTCCTGTCACTAAAACAGACGAAGGTGAAGTTGTCATTGACACTAACCTTCTTACGTCTCGACGTGTCGATGGAGAAGTATCTCCTGGTACTTCTGTAACTATTACTCCAGAAGAAGCAATTGTTCAAGCTAAGCGTGAACTACAACTAGGACAAAACCCAGCAGAAACTCTTGAAGCTCTTGAAGAGTTTACACAAGGTCAATCTAATAAATTTGATCTTTGGGATACTGTTTATAAAAAGACTGGATCTGAAGAAGCTGCAAATAAAGCTGTTCAAATTTTTAACACCAACTCTCGTAAATACACCAACAATCTTGAAAACGCCACTGCTGTTAAAGCAGTTTTTGACACCATTGAGCGTAAACCTATTCTTCCTGCTCAATACGCCACTGCTATTAGAAAACTCAGCACTTTCTTAACAGAAGGAAACTCTGAACTTCGTATGGCAGCTGCGTTTATTGAATCAGCAGAGTTTGGTAAGGAGATTCAAAACAACCTAAACAAAATCATGGTTCCTGTGTCAACGTTGGATAGCAACGCTGCACAAACACTTGCTTCTGCTCGGGATCTTAGAAAGATCATCCGTGGTGAAGAAGTTGAAGGTCTTGATCGAGTTACAGCTCTTGAAGAGTTTGCAAGTAATTTCAAGGTGTTTAGTCTTAACGCTAAAGCACTAAACGAGTTGTTTAACGGTGTTGGTAACGCGCTGCGTTTGTTCTCTAAAAAGGCGCGTTTAGAGTTTGATGTTAGAGATCCTAAAATTCTTTACACTCAACTTAACCAACAACTAGCTCAACTAGGTTCAACTGATGAGTTTGCAGATGCTGTTAGTAAACAAGCTCAAAATTCAAAAATTGAATTTGATCAACGGATTGGTGAGTTCTTTGAAAAGGTTAAAAAAGGTGAAGAACTAACAGAAGACGAACTTGCTGGTTTTGAGAACCTTGTTGAAAAAGTTTATGAAGCTGGTGGCGACTTAGAAAAACTAGATGCTCTTGCTGTTACTAGTGATTCTGTGTTGGCTCGCCTTCAGATTGGTTCTCCTCTTAGTAACCCAGCAACTGTTGCTTCTATTCCTATTCAAGGTATTTCTGAAACTGCCCTTGAGTTGACTGGTCAATCTGTAAGCGGTCAAATTACTGGTCGCTTAGCTAAGTTTCTTGGTAAAACTGAGTTTGCTAAAGAAAGTCTTGATGAAGCTCGTTTGTCTCAAGATACTTTGCTTCAACTTCGGTTTTCTATTGGAGAAGCTCTTGATGCAACGTATAACCGTTTTGTTTACGGTAAAGCAATTACAGATCCAGCTCAAGCTGCTAACAACGCTTACGAACTACGTCGTAGTGGCGGTTTAAGGCGTGAAGAAGCAATTTCTCAAGATCTAGCTGCAAAGCAAGTTAAGATCCCGTTCATGAACTACGTAATGGAACGTAGTCAAGATAACGAGCAACTGTTTGACACAATTAATAAGGCTCGTGTTCTTACTAAAGTATTCCACGATTACTTTATGCCTGGCGAAGCTTGGGATAAACGTGGTCCTATTGGTAAATACATTCTTGGTGGATCTACTACTGCTCTTCGTAAACTTGGTGTTGGTAAAAAGAGTTATTATCCAAACGGTGAAAACGTAAACCTTACTTTGTTTGGTCAATTGTCAGCTACTGCTGATGAGCTGTCTACAGCACTATTTGCTAACGCTCGGGTACGAGCTTTAGTTAACAAAGAAGTTGATGAGTTAATTTCTCAAAAAGTTATTGACCCAGCAGACCGTGGAAATGAAATTAAAAAGCGTTTGGTCAAAGAAACTTCAGATATGTATCAACCTGTAAAGGTTGGTTTTGATCAAAAAACTGTAGGCTACTCTGTTCTTGATTCTCAGATTCTTGAACTTACGAGAGCTGTCAACCTTACTGAAGAACTTACTGGTCCTCTTAAAAACGTTGAAGAAGCTGTAAATAGCCTTAGAAAAAGTAAAAACCCACAGTTAGCAGCTTTTGGGCGAGATGTATTTCCGTTCCTTGTCTCTCCAATTAACGGAATTAAACGAGCTGTAATGATTTCTTACGGCGGTGAGATTGCTCAAGCTGCTGTAGATACTGCTCGACTTGGTGCTAAAGCTCTTCCTGAACAAGTTCTTAATAGGCTTCCTGCTGATTGGAACAAAAACATTATTAATTTTGAAAGTAAGTATTTCAGCAAAGATCCAAAAGTTCGTACCCGTGCTCAAGGTGCTTTGGCACTTTCAGTTGGTATCAACGCTATGGCTTGGTTCCTTGTTCGAGACGGTAACCAAGACATTACTGGTGGTCTTGAAAACACGTACCGAGAGACTACAGGGGCTCGTGATCCTTACACCATGAAAGTTGGGAATATGATGATCCCTTACCGTTACTTACCTCTTTTTGGTAACACTCTTGCGTTACAAACAAACATTCGAGATCTTCAAGAGTTTTCCCCTGGTAAAGATACGTCTAAAGTGATGGCTCTTAGTATTGCTGCTCTTGCAACTACTATTCTTGAAGTGCCTGCTCTTGCTGGTTTTGAAAGAATTAATAAAGCACTACAGTCTGCAGCAACAGGTGACGCAACTCGTATTCAAAAAATCCTTGCTGAATCTGTAGCAAAAGTTGGTGATCCGTACCTCAACCTTAGAAAAGTGGTTACACAAGGAATTGATCCTCGTAAACCTGCAAGCCCTGGAACTCGTTATTCAGGTCAACAGTTCTATGAAACTGGCAAAACACTCAGTGAAACTTCGTCAAACTTGTTGGGCAGTATGACTGATACAGCCCTTGGAACGTTTGGGATGGCTGCTGAGTACACTGGTGTTGGAGCTTTGGCTGATGCTTTTGCTGCTGTTATTCGTGATGAGCCTGGGTTCCGTGAGGCTTCTCGTAAGGCTCTGTGGTACGGCAAGTCAGGTGAAACTGTTAACGCTAACCACGCTGGTAAGTGGTACCCACTACAAGCTGTGTTAGGTCGTTATTGGGCGTTCCCTGACAAGCTTGAAGATGACGTTGTAGCCAAAGAAATGGTTTACAACCTTATTTCCCCACCAAGAAATACTCTGTATGCTTCAGATGGGGTGACTATTAACGATTCAGTTCTTAACAGCTTTAATCATTTCCTTAACTCAGAATTTGAGTACTACGATGTTCCTACTCGCAAAGCCTATAAAGGAATTAATGGGTATTTGAAAGATCTTATTAACAGCGATCTTTATCAACAATACCCAAGCGTTGATTCTCCTTTTAAACAAACAAGTATGTTTGGTATTCAAGTTGGAGAAGGTGCTGATTGGGATCGCGATAACAATCAACGTAGGGTGATTCTTCAAGGTGAAGTTGATAGACTCATTAGTATCGCTAGGGAGCAATTTCTCTTTGGTACGATTGCTAATCAACGCTACAAAGCTCCTGAAGATTTGAAACGTCTTATCCAACAAAAACGCATGGCTGGAAAGTAAATGGCTTACGCATCAATTACATACACAAGTGCCTCAGGCACAACGTTTGCTTTAACAAACAGCGATGGTAACGCCATTGAATACCTTCGCCAAGATGACATTTCAGTCAGAGTCAACGGTACTCTGCAAACAATCACTACTGACTACACCTTTAACGCAGCAGGCACGGCTATTGTCCTTAACACGGCAGTAGCCAACGCCACTGTTCTTTTGTCACGTACTACATCTATTGAAGACGCAACAGTTAGCTTTACTGCTGGCTCAACTCTTACAGCACAAGACCTAAACAACTCAGATAAACAAAACAGATTTGCTCTGCAAGAGTTTTCTGATACTTATGACGCTCTTACTACTGGTACTGGCGATCTAAGTGTTCTTGATGGTTTTATTGGTGCTAACGAAGCTTGGTTATCAGACGACGCTCACGCTGCTACTACAGGAGCAATTGACGGTCAAATTGATACAAAAATTGACACAGCCCTAACTACTGATGTAGTTGGTGGTAACGCAATTACTGTTACTGACGACACTCCTGCTGCTGGTCAAATTACCATTGCTGTTACTGCTGGTGAAATTGACACTTCAGAACTTGCAGATAGCAGTGTTACTGAGGTAAAGATTGCTAGTAACGCTGTAACCACTGCAAAAATTGGAGACGCTCAAGTTACCAACGCAAAGTTGGCTGATGCAGAACTACAAACTCTTGCAGGTATTGGTTCAGATCAAGCTAGTTCACTTGTTGCTCTTTCTAACGCAGAGATCCAAACTCTTGATGGTATTACAGCTTCCACAGCAGAGCTAAACCAGCTAGACGGTAACACTCTTACTAATTCTCCTACTTGGAGTTCTACTACAGAATATCCAACAGCAAATGCTATTAATAGTCGTATTGCATCGATTGTTGATTCTGTTGGTGGTTTTGTTGCTATTGAAGATGATCAAAGTTTTCCTGCAACAAACCCTGACCCTCAAGGCGATGCTGGTACGGTTGTAAGTATTGCAAACGCTGGTGGTCTTGTTGTTGATGCTTCTGGTGAAAGTACTACTGGTAGAACTACTACTTCAGATATTGTCACAATTACTGGGTTCCCTGCCAGTATGCAAAGTGAAACAATTGCTGATGGTTTAGGGCTTCAAGTTCAAACTACTTCAACTGAACACACTTATACGTATCACAAACTAATTGCTAAGGAAGCTGATATTCTTCAACTTAGTGATGATATTAACGATTTTAACGCTCGGTATCGTGTAGGCCCTACTGATCCAACAGTAGATAACGATGAAGGTGATCTTTTCTATAACACCACTTTAGATGCTTTAAAAGCTTTTGACGGTACTGATTGGACTGTAGCTGCCACTGGTGTTGCTAGTAACGTTGGGTTTAGTCCTGCAGGTAATTTAGCAGCAGCCAATGTTCAAGCTGCTCTTGAAGAACTTGATACTGAAAAGATTTCTTCTGCCGCACCACAACTTGGCGGTAATTTAGATGTTAACGGTCAAAGCATTGTTAGCACCAGTAACGGTAACATTACTCTTGCACCTAACGGTACAGGAATTGTTGATGTCAATTCTGAACTAAGCGCTAACTCTATCGACATCCCAACTGGTCAAGGTGACCTTACTGTTGGAGCTAACTTTACTGTTAATAACAACGGTAACGTAACTATTGGTAACGATACTCAACATAATGACCACGTAACTATTGGTCCTGGTAGTGAGCTTCGTTTCCAAGAAGCTCCACCTGCTGCTGGCGGTGATCCAGCAATTGTTCAAAACTACATTGCTCTTGCTGGTCCAAGTTTGTTAGATCAGTCTGGTGGTAGTGACACTGATTACACCCTTACACTTCCTACATCACTTCCCGATGTAACTGGTAAAGCAATCATCTCTGATTTAAGCGGTAACTTGAGTTGGGGTTTTGCAGGTGGTGCAATGGGTGGTGGTAATGATCAAATTTTCTTTGAAAATGATCAAACTGTTACTACCAGTTACAGTGTTACTGCAAACAAAAACGCTATGAGTGCTGGTCCTATTACTATTAACAGTGGCGTTGTTGTCACCGTTCCATCTGGTTCTACTTGGGTAATTGTTTAATTATGTCTATTCGTATTGACCGCACTAATACCACCGCTAATCCAGGTATTACGGGAGGAGACGCCGACACAGGTCTCCAATTTGGAACGGATGAAGTCAGTATTGTTACTGGCGGAACCGCTCGGGTTACGGTTGATTCAACAGGTGGGCTTGATGCTG
>Ga0099848_1000305_pt1 | contig 22192 bp, 19 predicted proteins | sample CB_VirMetaG_3_FD_78179 | JGI IMG/M metagenome (GOLD analysis project Ga0099848, IMG submission 78179) | Freshwater to marine saline gradient viral communities from Chesapeake Bay - CB_1508_1S Viral MetaG | ecosystem: Environmental > Aquatic > Marine > Coastal | place: USA: Chesapeake Bay...
GATTATGTTCAAAATAAAGTTAAAACAACAAAATGGGATGCTTTTGATATGTGGGTTTGTAATGTTGCTCAACTAAAAGTAGGAACAGCAGAAAAAATCTATACAAAACACCTCCCAGGATTTAGTATTATTGAACAAGAATTTAAAGGAATGGACGAAAATAGTCCTGAAATTTATGCAGTAGAATGAAAATAGCACAAATTAATCCTGGATGTGGCATTCCCATCCCACCACCCTCGTGGGGAGCAATTGAAAAAATTGTTTGGGAATTTATGTGTAACCTTCGTGATTTAGGTCATGAAGTAGATTTACGTTGGTCGGGTGATGTTCAACCTGGTGAATACGATATTGTTCATTGTCATGTAGCAAATTTAGCTATTCAATTAGCTAAAAATAATATCCCATACATTTACCAATTACATGATCACCATGTATACCATTATGGAAAAGACTCTCATGTTTATAAAGAAAATCTAAAAGCAATTGAAGGATCCCTTGTATCATTAGTCCCCGCTAGATTTTTAGTTGATTATTTCAACCACCCAAAAGTAAAATATTTTGCTCATGGTGTAAATACTAATGAATTTTATTCTATAGAAAAACCTCAACCTACAGAACCACGTTTATTAATGATTGCTAATAATGGTTTAGGAGGTAATCCAACATACGATAGAAAAGGATTTACTTATGGTTTAGGATTAGCAATGATGAATAATCTAGAAATTACAATAGCCGGCCCATCAGATAATAAAAGATTTTTTAATGGTCATTTATGGATGTTCAATTATCCTAAACTAAACTTGGTTTTTGACACTCCTAATAATAAATTATTAGACCTATACCACGAACATGACATTTTCATCCACCCAACAATGTTAGAAGCAGGACATCCTAATTTAACAATGATTGAGGCAGCAGCAGCAGGCTTACCTATTATTGCTGATTGGGAAATGGAAACTGATTTTCACGGTGCTTGGAGGGCACCTCGAGATGTGTTTGAAATGGATCGTGGGTTAAAAGATATTTTAGAAAATTGGGAATTGTATAGAGCTAAAGCTATTAATACTGGCAAAGAATTATCTTGGTATAATCGTTCCAAAGAAATAGTAAAAATATATGAAACGTTCAACCAGGTTAATTAGTATTAAAAATATACCAATGGTTATATTTGATGCACCTGAATGTATTTCGGATGACATTGTCAAATATAGAGATTTTTGGGAATTTGAATTATTCACCGAATGGAGTGAGTATTTTCCTGAAAAAGGTTTAATGTTAGATATTGGAGCAAATATTGGCTCCCATTGTTTACAATTTAAAACCAATTTCCCAGAGTTAGAAATATATGCCTTTGAACCATTCCCAGAAAACTATGCTTTATTACACCAAAACACTAAACGATATAAAGATATTAAATGTTTTAATATTGGTATTGGTAGCCACAATAGCATAGTCCATTTTAGTGATGGACATGAATTTAATAGTGGTGTGGTATCTATTGTTCCTGATAGTGAAAACCCAAATATTGTATTGGCACTAGATACATTTAAATTTGATAAAAAAGTAGAATTTATAAAAATTGATGTTGAAGGACATGAATTATCTGCTTTTGAGGGAATGCGTAATTTAATTTTAAGAGATCGCCCTGTAATATGGTTAGAGGATCTTGATGGTTCTGCCGTTCCTTATTTACGTTCATTAGGATATAGCATTTTAAAATATAAACCTGACACAAAAGATTATTTAATGGTATGAAAGAAGTTTTAATAAAAGAATATAATAACTTAGTCAAAATTCCTAGGAAATCTTTATTTCCTAAAAATACTATTTCATGCACCTTTATTAATGGTGCTAAAGTAGAAATAAACGGAAAAAACTCTAAAAAATATCAAATCCAATTTATTAATAAAGAAAATAATAAACTTATTCATGAGTCCATAATATCAAATAATATGTGGACTAAAACTAATATTCAATATTTTATTGATTACAAAATCATTATTACTGATTTAAAAGAAAATCAAGTAGTGGAACATGATTTTAATGCTAAAGACAAAAAAGTTTATATCCATTTTGCTTCTAGTGCTTTAGGAGATACAATAGCATGGTTTCCATATGCCGAAGAATTTAGAAAAAAACACCAATGCAAATTAGTAGTTTCTACTTTCCATAACGAAATGTTCCAAGAAAACTACCCAGAGATTGCATTTATTAAACCTGGAACTACGGTACAGAATTTATATGCTATGTATGAGGTTGGGTGGCATTATAATGAAAACGAAGAAGTAGACACTAACAAAAACATATCAGATTTTAAAAGAATAGGATTACAAGAATGTAGTTCTGAAACATTAGGAATCACCTATTCAGAAATTAAACCTAAATTAACATATAAAAATACAGGCCCAACTATTGAAGGAGACTATGTCATAATAGCTCCTCATGGTTCGGCTCATGCCAAGTATTGGAATTACCCTGGGGGGTGGCAAACTGTAATTGACCATTTAAATAATCAAGGTTATAAAGTTGTAATGATAACATCTGAACCTCTAGGTGATGAGTGGCATGATTCTAAATTAGGTGGAACTTTAACAGGGGTAATTGATAAAACAGGCAATCATCCTCTAAGTGAAAGAGCTAATGATATGATGAATGCTAAAGCTTTTATAGGCATAGGAAGTGGGCTAAGTTGGTTAGCATGGGCTCTAGAAACCCCTGTAGTAATGATTTCAGGTTTTAGTGAACCTTATAGTGAATTTGAAGATTGTGAAAGAATTACAGCTCCTAAAGATAAATGTTCTGGATGTTTTAATAGAATAAGATTAAATGCTGGAGACTGGGAATGGTGCCCAGATCATAAAGATACAGATAGAATGTTTGAATGCACAAAATCTATCACACCTAATATAGTAATTAATGCTATAGATCGTCAATTAAAAAATTCTTTTTGATATTTATAATCAAAAATCATTATAAACTATGGCATTAACTTTATCAAATAGTGGCATTGAATCTGGCTCAATAATTAGAGCAGCTGAAATTTCACAATCGATAGATGCTTTTACTGGAGTAGAAGCCTATAACATTAATCTTTCAGGATCTTTAGCAGTTACTGGTTCTACTCTTATTACAGGAAGCTTATCTATAAGTGGATCAGAATCTAGTACTACCTTTTTAAAAATTGGTAATAATGACAATGCTTTTTCTTTTGAAGTTGATGAAGCTAATAATGATAGCTTTACTCTTAAAAATAATGATACAGGAAATAAAATAATTAGAATATCTACAGGTTCTAGTAATAATACTATTGTAACTAGAAATGATCTAGGAACAGATTCATTCGAAAGGGTTGGTATTAATTGGCCTTATGAAAATTTAGATATTTTAACAACAACCCATCATCTTAATATTAGTGGTTCTGCCACAGCGTCTGCAGGTTTTTATGGTACTCTTACAGGAACTGCTTCTTTAGCTTCTAAAGTTAAACTTTATGATGCCATTGCAAATCAAACACTCTATGTTCCTATAACAGCTTGGAGTTTAGTTTCTGGGGATGAAGCATCATTATTAGCTACTAATAAGTTAGTTTATGATAATGTTGCTTATTTATTAATGACTACTGCATCTTGGGCTACAGCCTCAGTAAGTGCTTCTCATGCAGACAATGCTGTAACAGCTTCATATGCCCTTACTGGTGGAACAGGAGGGGATAGTGTTTGGTATGATGGCACAACATATATTTCTGCCTCAGTATTAGTAAGTGGATCTGATTCAGGGTTTAAAGGAGGAGCATTTGTGGGTGGAGATTTTTCAGGAAGCACATACATTGGAACTAAATTTAGTGGTAGTTACTTCTCAGCTTCTAATGGTACTACAACTACAATTTTAAATGCAGAGTCACTTCAATTTAATGAAAATGGAGCTAGTCATATTTCAAATATTAATACAGGCACAGGCGCTTCATTAAGATTTTCTGTTGGTGGAACAGGAGCCTCAAATTACACGGCATTGCATATTGATTCTAACCATCAATTTGCTTTTGGAAACCCTTCAGTAGTAATTACTCGTCCTTTAGGATTTACTGCGGGGCAATTAGGAGCATATGCCCAATTCGAAAATGACAATGCCGTTTCAGCTTCAGTAGTTGCCATTAAAGGTGCGACTAATAGTGATGGAGTTCTTTATATAGGAGGAACATACACTAATGGTGGTGGTATTCTTTGGAGAGGAGATTCTACTTCAGATTTACCCGCCAGTTTAGGTACTAATCGTACATCTTTATACAGATCAGAAAGTGAAGTAGCATATCCTGTTATTTCTTACCCATACACAGATAATCAAATAGTTTTTCATACCTCTGGAAGTAACAAAGCTTACAATGACTTGGATTATGTATCTTTACAACCAACTTCAGGTAATTTAACTCAATACTATAGAAATTATCATTTATCAAGTTCAATAAGTACAAATAATTCCACTCATACCCTAGGTGAAATACCAATGTTAGGTTCTGGAGTTTACTTAGTTAAATATTATCTTTCTTTAAGAGAAACTAATTCACCACCTACCGTCGTTGGTTATAGTGAAATTAATTATATAGTTCGAAGTGATGGGGGTGGATCTACTCCTACCATTGAACAAACCACCCCTATTGATCAATTTGCCACCCCTGGTTTATCAAATTTACCTGTAGCAACACCTATTACTAATGGTCTCCAATTAAGGAGTACAGGAACTTTAGGAGCTTCCATACAACATACGGGGTGGGCAATTGTAACATACAGTGGTTAATAAAAAATAATTTTAATAAAAAGTTTTAATACGTATAAAAAGATGGCAAAATTAACAAATGAAGAGATTACTAAAATTAATAATCTTAAAACAGAATTCAACAAATTAGTAGAAACCTTAGGTGCTGTAGAGGTTCAATTAATAACCTTTACATCCCGAAAAGAAAAGTTAAAGATGGAATTGTTAAAGCTTCAAGAAGAAGAACTTAAAGTAGCTAAAGGATTAGAAGAAAAATATGGTAATGGAACTATTTCTTTAGAAACTGGCGAGTTTTCTCCAAACGGATAGACTTTTGACAAGAAATCATATATTTATTATCAAAATATAACATTCAAATAACATGGCAGAAACATTAATTTCCCCTGGAGTATTAGCAAGAGAAAATGATCAGTCCCAAATCACTTCTCAACCAATACAAGCCGGTGCAGCAATAGTAGGTCCTACAGTAAAGGGTCAAGTAAACATTCCTAAACTTGTTACTACTTACAGTGAATACCAAGCTAATTTTGGTACTACTTTTGATAGTGGGTCCGATGAATACACATTTTTTACCTCAATCTCAGCTTACAATTACTTCCAAAACGGAGGTACTTCTTTGTTGGTAACTAGAGTAGCTTCTGGTTCATTTACTTCTGCTACTTCTTCTAGAATTTATAACGACCAGGAAAGTGGTGCTATTTTATCAGGAACTAATTTAGTAGGTTCTTACACCAGTGGAGGTTCAGGAGGAGCAGCTTCAACTTACAGTGATGTTGCTACTACTACTTCGGGTACTGGAACGGGACTTAGTGTAGATGTTACTACTTCTACTAATAATGGTAAATTATTGACCACAGCTGATGCTTTGTTATCATCTATTACTACAAACACATCTGATGGTACTGATAATACCTACACAGGTGTTAGTTTAACAGGTGGTACTGGTACAGGAGCAGAAGCAACAGTAGTAGTATCTTCAAATGCTGTAAGTTCAATCACAGTAACAACAGCTGGTACAGGGTATGTTGCCACTGATGTGTTAACTATTTCTACTGCAACTATTGGTGGTACTACAAATGTAGCAATTACATTAGTTTCAGGTGATTTATTAGTTGAAACAACTGCTGTAACCGCTCAAGATGCAGGTTCAGGATACGCAGTAGGAGACACAGTAACTATAGCAGCAGCTAGTATAGGTACCCCAACAGCTAACTTAGTATTAACTTTAGTAGATGCTAATATTGAAGATGCAAATGCTTTTACTTTAGAAACAATTGGTGAAGGTGTTATTATGAACAACGCTGGAACATTAAATTCTCAAGGTGCTATTTCAACAGGTACTTCAGATAACTTAAGATGGGAAATTTCCTCACCAAATACTTCATCAGGTACATTTAGTGTAATCATTAGACAAGGTAATGATACAAACAGAGCTAAATCAGTACTTGAAAGCTTTAATAACGTATCATTAGATCCAAAATCACCTAACTATATTGCTAGAATAATCGGTGATCAAAAACAAGTAGTTAGAGGATCTGGAACCGATGTTTACTTACAAACTAGTGGTTCTTATCGTAACGCTTCAAGATATGTAAGAGTAAAAGAAGTAAATTATAAAACTCCTGATTATTTAGATAATAGTGGTACTGCAAAATCACAATACACAGCTTCTATCCCAGTAGCACAAAGTGGTTCATTTGGAGACGCTGAAGGTAGCATTTTGACAGGAACTGGTAAATACTACCAATACATTACTTCAACTGACACTCAGGGATTAAAAGAAGGTAACTACACTACAGCTTTTAATATCTTAGCTAACAAAGACGATTTTAAATATAATATCATCTCAGCCCCAGGATTGTATCAATCAGGATACTCTTCAGCATTAACTACTTTGGTAGCAAACACTGAAAATAGAGGAGATAATATTGTAATATTAGATCTTGAACCATATGATTCTGCAATTGATGTTGTTACATCAACAGCAGCCGCAAAAGATACTTCATATGCTGCTTCATACTGGCCTTGGTGTATGGTAATCGACCCAGATTCTGGACAAAGAGTTTGGGTACCAGCCTCAACATTGATCCCAGGTGTTTATGCTAATAACGATAAAACAGCTGAAGCTTGGTTTGCCCCTGCTGGTATTAACAGAGGTGGTTTAGGACAAGTAATCCAAGCTGAAAGAAAATTAACACAATCTAACAGAGATACTTTATACACTGGTAAAGTTAACCCAATTGCTACATTCCCTGGTAAAGGAGTAGTAGTATTTGGCCAGAAAACATTACAAAACCAAGCAAGTGCTTTGGATAGAGTAAATGTTAGAAGATTGTTGATTGCTCTTAAAAATTACATTACACAAGTATCTGATAACTTAGTATTCGAACAAAATACAGCAGCTACTAGAAATGTATTCTTATCACAAGTTAACCCATATTTAGAATCAGTACAACAAAGACAAGGTTTATACGCGTTTAAAGTTGTAATGAACGAATCAAATAATGGACCCGATGTAATTGATAGAAACGAATTAAGAGGTGCGATATACATCCAACCTACTAAGACGGCTGAATTCATTTACTTAGATTTCAATATCCTTCCAACAGGAGCTGAGTTCCCTGCATAAGGATTAGAAAATGTAATATTTATAATTGAATAAAAAAACTAAATAAGAACATAAAATGGCAGTATTAGATCCCAACGAAATATTTTTCACAGCCTTTGAACCTAAAGTAGCTAACAGATTTATTATGTATGTTGATGGTTTTCCTTCATATATAATCAAAGGAATTAGTGGATTGGGGTTCTCGCAAGATGAAATCGTATTAAACCACATTAACACTTACAGAAAAGTAAAAGGTAAGTTAAGATGGAATGACATCACAATGCAATTGTTTGATCCAATCACACCTTCAGGTGCTCAAGCTGTAATGGAATGGGTTCGTTTACACCACGAATCAGTAACAGGTAGAGATGGTTACTCTGATTTTTATAAGAAAGATTTAACCATTGATGTATTAGGTCCTGTTGGTGATGTAGTTTCTGAATGGATTATTAAAGGTGCATTCATTAAAGACGGATCTTTTGCAGATATGAACTGGGATACAGATGGTGAAGCTCAAACCATTGACTTAACTATCGGAATGGATTACTGCGTGTTGAATTTCTAATAAAAGAAATCAAATATTTTTTAAGAGAGCTTGGCCCTGCCAGGCTCTTTTTTTATCATTACGGATAATTTAAATAATTTTATATGATATATGCTGTAATTGCTCTTGGGATCATAACACTTTGCATAGTAACTATTGTCTATGTTCAACACACTGTTATACGTGTATTAAGAGAGGAAATTGATAAGATTAATGAAGCTAATGATTATAATTTTCCTGAAATTTGGAATGCAATTGATGAGACAAATATAGAATGGAAAAAAGGTATTAGAAATTTAAAACAATCTACCTATGATAAGGTTGATAGTTTAGAAAACCGCATTCGTAAAGAATTTGATACTGAAAGAACCCAACGAAAAATGTATTAAAAATTTGAATCTATAATATTTATACGTGAACAAAAGTTATTAATTAATAAAAGATATGAGCGAAAATCTTGAAACTCAACCTACTCAAGTTGAACCCACCTTTAATTTCCCTACTGAGGTAGTTGAATTACCCTCCAAGGGATTAGTTTATCCTGAAACTTCCCCTTTATCTTCAGGAAAAGTCATTATGAAATATATGACTGCTAAGGAAGAAGACATCATCACAAACCAAAACTACATCCAAAAAGGAACTGTAATTGACCATTTGTTAGATGCTCTAATTGTATCTCCTGGAGTAAAACATGAAGATTTAATTACGGGTGATAAAAATGCTATTCTTATTGCATCTAGGATTTTAGGATATGGTGCTAATTATAAATTTAGATATTTAGGTGAAGATGTTGAAGTAGACTTATCTACATTAGAAAATAAAGAAATAAACTACTCAGCAATTGAAGGTGGATCTAATGAATTTGAATTTATTCTTCCTTATACTCAAACCCCAATTACATTCCATTTTTTAACAGGAAAAATCGAAAAATTAATTGATGCTGAATTAAAAGGTCAAGCTAAAATTAATAAAAATGCTTCTAAAGAAATGTCTACACGAATGAAGTATTTGATTGCTTCTGTAAATGGAGATAGTGATAAAAAAGTTATTAGAGATTTTGTAGATAATCAATTGTTAGCTAGAGATGCTAAAGCTCTTAGGGATTATATAGCAAAAATTCAACCTGACATTGAAATTAAATTCATGTGGGAAGATTATGATGGCACGTTTGTAGAAAAAGAAATTCCTATTACTTCAAACTTTTTTTTCCCTGACGTCTGAGGAAGCTAGAGACTATAGAATAGCTGTATTTACTCAAATTCATGACATAGTATTCCATGGAAATGGAGGTTTTGATTATATGACAATATATAACATGCCTCTATGGTTAAGAAAGTTTACATTCAATAAAATCCAAAAACACTTTAATGATGTAAACGCTCAAAAATCAGGAACATCTACAAATGATATAAACGAAGCTAAAAGTATCCTTCAAAAAGCCCAATCACAAGGATCTCCCCAACCCAAACAATCCAAACCCCCAGTTAAAGTCCCAGATTTTGTTACAAGTACTAGAAAGACGTCACGAAAGTGATGTCTTTCAATATTTATAACAAAATAATTCCCTCTAATGGCGTCATTAAATCAACGTATTGAAGCATTAAAAAAAGAACTAGCTGATCTCAGGAGAGAGTTTGGTGAAACTAGTGAATATCAACTAGTTGGTACAGACCCTATAGAACAAGCTAAAGAATTGGTTGGACTGATACAAGACTATAAAAGTATTTTAGGGGAAGTAGAGGATGAGTGGGGAACTGTAAGTGGTATTATTAATGACATTACTAAAGAATTTGGTAAAGCTAAAGATGGTTTTAAAACAGCCTTAAGTTCTTTTCAGAGACTTCAAAGTATTAGTAATAAATTTGAAGAAGATAAATTAGGTATTCAAAGAATGTCTTCTAAAGAAATTAAAAGTCAAATTACTTCTATTCGAAAAGAAATTAGAGTCCAACAACAAGCTTTAGAACTTTTAGAAACAAAAAGAAAAGAACAAGGCGGACTTTCAGAGGCTGAAGAAAAAATGGTAGCTCAGCTTAAGTCTGAAAATGAACAAAATAGTATGGCTTTGGATTTTGCAAGAAAAAGACTTGCAGAAGAAAGACAAATCCAAAAAACTATGGGCCTTAGTGGGGCAGCTGTTAAAGGAATGGTAGGAGCCTTAGGAAAATTAGGCATTTCTGCAGACTTTTTTGAAGACATTGAAGATAATATGTATGAAGCTGCCAAAAGTGGTAGTAAATTATCGGCTGCTTTAGTAGGAGCTAAAGGTGTGTTAGGTGGACTTCGGGAAGCTATGAGTGATCCTATAGTAGTTGGGGGATTAATTGCAAAGTCTCTTAAAGCTCTTTATAACTTAAAGGGCATTGCCACTAAATATAACAAAGAAGCCAGACTTGCTTCTTCAGGTATGTTTTCGGGTGAGGGACTTAGAAGTATGGAATCTGTATATGGTCTGTTTGAAGATTTAACTGAAGCTGCTAATACTTTAAGAACAGAATTAGGATTTGTTCCTCAAATGAACGCTAAAATCTTACAAGGAGTTCATGTTTTAACCAAGGGGTATGGTTTATCTGGAAAAGAGGCAGCTAACCTATACCAAATTAGCCAAGAAATGGGTGTCGAACTAAAAGACATGCCGGCAACAATAGCATCTTTAGGTGGTGAAGTTGAATATGCTACGGGTTATGCAGTTGACTTTCAAAAAGCTATGGGGGTTGTTGGTAAAGCAAGCTCCTCAGTTAAATTTAATATGAAGGGAAGTGCAGAACAATTAATTAAAGCTGCTAATTTTGCTGCTATTATGGGAATGGAACTAGATGAAATCCGCTCAGCAGCTGAAAGTACATTAGATTTTGAAAGCTCTATTCAAAAAGAAATGGAGGCAGAAATGTTCCTTCAAAGAGATTTAAATCTAGATAAATATAGATATGCTGCTTTAACAGGAGACGCAGCTACCCAAGCTGGAGAATTACAAAGATTAATAAAAGAAAATGGTCCTTCTTTAAAAGGTAATGTTTTAGCCCAACAGAAATTTGCAGATGCTTTAGGAATTAGTAGAGAACAACTTGCTGAATCTCTTGAAAGCATGGAACTTCAACAAGAATTTGGTTCTCAAGCAGAAGATGTTCAAGAATCTATTAACAAATTAATGGCTAAAGGTCTTACTAAAGAACAAGCTTTAGCTAAAATAAGAAAAGAAGGTGCTGAAGGTGTAACTAATTCTATTAAAGCAGAAGAAGCATTTCAAAATCGATTTGAGTTAGCCCAAAGAAAATTCCAAGAAGCATTTACTGTATTAGCTGAGAGAATATTCTCAGATGCTAATATGGGTAAAATAGATGATTTTATTAAAGGTGTTAGAGATATTTTAATGAGTCCTATAATACAGGGCATGATTAAACACCTCCCAGAGCTTGCTGCAGGTCTTTTAGCATTTAACGTTTTCAAGAAATTCAATCCTGTTCAAAACGTAGGCATAATGAACGTAGCCCAAATGAACGGGGGTGGCGGCGGCGGCGGTATGGGTGGTGATTACTATGGAGATAGTGGTGGAGGCGGAGGCAGAGGTAAAGGTGGACCTGTTTATGATAAAAAAACAGGAAGATATAGAGACCCAAAAACAGGAAGATTTACTAAAAATCCAAACAAAGGAAAAGGAGGAGGAAGAAGTGGAGGAAGAGGAGGCCGCAGAGGATTCCGAGGAAGAGGTTTGGGTGGACTTGCTGTAGGTTTAGGAAGTGCACTTGGTATGAACTATCTTCTAAGTGGTGGATTTGGTGGTGGTGGAGACGAAGGATATTACGAAGATCCAGAAACTGGAGAAATGACCCCAACAGAAGGTGGGGATTATTCAAATGTTGGTGGGTTTGGAATGGGAGATGTAGCTATGATGGCGGCCCCCACTGTAGCAGAAGCTGGAGTTAGTGCAATGGGTAATATGTCAACAAAACCCCCAAAACCTTCTACAGGAGGTGGTGGTTCTTGGTTAAGTAAAGGATGGAATGCTGTAAAAGGAGCAGCAAGTGGTGCTTACAATTCTGCTAAAGGAGCAGCAAGTGGTGCTTACAATTCTGCTAAAGGATCAGTTAATAATATGACAAAACCTGTAACTGAGTGGTTTGGTAAAAACATTAAAGGTATTTTTCCTAAACTATTAAGATCTGGCAAAGGTGTGTTACGACCTGTTTTATCTAAAATTCCATTTGTAGGAGCTGTAATAGAAGCCTTATTTACAGGAATGGATGTAAATGACATAGCTAAAAGCCAAGATATGTCCCCCGAAGATGTATATGCAGAAATGGGTGCATCTATTATTAGTGGAGGATTAGGTTTAATTGGTGGTTCTTTAGCAGCAGCTGCTATTAGTGCCCCCCAAGCCGTAGGAATTCCTTCCTGGGTATTAGCCCCAGCAGCTTATATGGGGGGTGATTGGTTAGGAAGAACAATTGGAAATGCTATCTCAGATTATATAGGGGGTCCGTCATTAGGTAAAGCTGTATTTGATATGTTCTATGGGGATTCTGGAGCTACTGAAATGGCCACAGGAGGTATAGTTACAGGGGCTACTAGAGCTATTGTAGGAGAAGCAGGCCCTGAAGCTGTTGTTCCACTTAATGAATTTTATGCTAAATTAGATGAATTAATAGCAGCTGTTAAAGCTGGGGGTGATGTTTACATGGACGGTGCTAAAGTAGGTAAATCTTTAGTATTGGCAACTTCTAAAATGGGTTAATATTTATAATCAAACAACAATTTAAAATTAAAAATTATGGCTGAATCAATCAAAAAACAATTCGACACAAATGGCTCATCATTAGCTGTTCCTGTGTCTCCTGCTAATGGTGTTACACCTGAAAGTGTTAGCATTGTAGGTAATTCTAAACTTCACAATCAATATTCTAATATTGGTGATCCTACATTATCAACTCCTGCTTACACTAATTTCGGTGCCGGGGCTCTTGGTTATTCAAATCCTTCTACTTCTCAATTAGGATTAGCTCTTGATGCTTACCAAAAACCAGAAAATAGATATAAAGCGAATGCTCCTGAAGGACGTTCATTTTAATAGAACAATATGCCCTTAATTAATTTCCAAACAGATTTAAAAAGTCTGTCTTGGGGTAAAGATAGACGTGATGGAGGTTCTAGCAATCAACCCTACATCACTAAAGATATCCCAGGAGGGCTAGAGTCTGATGATCTTCCAGTAAGATCAGGGCCTGATTTTCTTATCAGGAATGGATTCTTAGCCCCAGTAGACGCTGTAGAAGATGTTGGGAGATTATTTCAAATGTTCTTTGATTTTAAGTCCCCATCAGGGCTTTTATTTCTCCTAAAAGAAAATTTATTATCAAGAACAGCTAATAAAACCCAAGCATCTTATGGGTTAGGTTATGCAGGTGCCTCCGATTTATATCTTGAAAATACTGAAACTGGTGTTTTCATGGGAGGTGGAGGAGCAATTAATGCTGGTGTTTATACTCCACTATCAACATTAGGTCAAGCTTTAGGAGGTTTTGCAGGACTTCATTTAAATCTATTAGGTTTAGATCCTACTTCTCCAATGAGTGGTGTAGTAGAAGGTGGACTATTCCCAGGAGCAGGTTTAAGAACCTATTTAAGTGTAGTAGGTGAAGAAAGAAATCTTCCTGATGGTTTAGAATATAATAGATTAGCAAATTTAAAATATTTTATTGATGAGGATGGTACTACCCCTAAAGTAAACCTCCTTTCCTACTCAGGCGGTCCAAATTCTATTTTAGGTATAGGTCAAACCCACTTAAGATTTGCAAGTGAAAGAACAGGAGCTGCTAATAAAAATGGTATTGGTATTGTAAATAATAGTTATCAAGTAGGATTAAAATCTAGATCATACAACCCCTCAGGATCATTTACTTTTGATTATAGTGGATTTAGTGTAGACAATGCTAGTCGTAAATATTTGTATTTAAATCCTGGTGTTGATGAAAATAAATTATTTTATATAAATGGTGCTCCTGCTATTGAAATAGGGTCTAATGGTCCTTATCAAAATTTTCCTACATCTATAAATTCTATAGTAACAGATGATCAAGGTTTTACTACTCTTCAACCTAATAATGGAGTTTTATATGCAAATAACTCTTTAACCTATAACCAAGACCAATTAATAACTAAAGAAGGAATTGTTGAAGGAGGTAACACATCTTTATATCCTACAGACTTTAGAAAAAATTTATATCAACTCCCTTCTAAAGATATCTCTCCAGAAGAAACAGAGCAATCTTCAGTTATTTCATTATCTCCATCTTATAGAGTTAAAAACAAAGATGTAAGATTAAATATGGGTCAACCTGGAAAGCAGGGGGGGCAATTAAGAGACGATTCTCAAGCTAATGGTTTAAGCAAAAATGTTTGGAACTATGGTATTAAAGCAACAGAATTAGAAGCCCTTGATAAGATCACAGCAATGCCTATGTATTCAGGTGTAGGTCCCGATGTTAATCAACCTATTAATGATTTAGTTAAATTTAGGGTAGCAGCCATTAATAATGATAGATCAGATGGAAATGCTATTTATATGCACTTTAGAGCATTTTTAGACAGTTTCCAAGATAGTTATAATGCTACTTGGAATCCTGTAAATTATGTAGGTAGAGGGGATACTTTATATAATTACGGAGGATTTAACAGAAGTATTAGTTTAAGTTTTACCTCAGTAGCCCAATCTAAAGCTGAACTTATCCCAATGTATAAAAAATTAAATTATCTAGCTTCTACTTTAGCCCCTGACTATTCTTCAGCCGGATTCATGAGGGGGAATTTAGTTAGATTAACAGTAGGAGGTTATTTATATGAACAGCCTGGGTTTATAACTTCTTTAACATATGACGTCCCTCAAGAGTGTACTTGGGAAATAGCTATAAATGAATTAGGAGGATCTGACAGTAGTGTAAAAGAACTTCCACATATGATTAGAGTAAGCGGGTTTTCCTTTACTCCTATTCATACATTCCTCCCACAAAAGCCAAATGTTGCAAATAACCCAACTTCTAAGTTTATAGCATTGTCTAATGGAGTTAATACTAACTACAATGATGAATACAGAACTTATAAGCCTACAGGAACCACAGATGGTGATAATAATATAGCTACAGGTTAATGAATAGATACGCTAACATAAAAAAAATAAGAAATACAAATGAGTTTGTAGGTACTTTAGGAGATAGATATTATACAAATGTCTCTTATCCTGAAGTCCCACAAAGTGAAAATGACATTTGGGTTGAAACAGAATTTGGTGACAGATTAGATCTATTAGCAAATCAGTTTTATAATGATGTTACGTTGTATTGGATAATTGCTATTGCAAATCCTAATAAGGTTAATATGGGATCACTTTATTTTGATCCTGGAACTCAATTAAGAATACCAACTAATGTAGTATCAATAGTAGATAGTTATAACATATTAAATTCTTAAAGTTATGAAGTCTAATAATTTTTTAGGTTTGCCTTTTGCACCCTGGGTTAAAAGACAAATAGAGGTAAGACAAGAAGCTTTAGGAAAATATAATAAAATTTCCTCTAAAGATCTTCAATATTACAATACAAAAACCCCATTTTTAAGATTAGCTAGTTCTGTAAACCTAACTAACGAAGGTCCTGGGGGTACTGAATTAGAAAACAGTGTTCTAAAAAAACTAATAGCACTAGGATACAACCCAGAAGACATCACAGATGATGCGTTAGCAAAAAAATGTATATTACAAGGGGGAGTTGTTTCAACTAGTGGTACAAATGATGACCCTATATTTGATGGTCTTAAATTTGGGTTAAACAATGGATCTTCTATTTATAATGGATCTTATGGGTTTGGGGGAATTAGTGAAAGAGGGTATGTGCCAATGCCTGGTATTATTAATGCTAATGTAAATTATTATTCAAATGGAGCTTTGTCTAAAGCTGTAGTGAATATTAAATGTTTTTCTAAAACCCAATTTCAACTTATTGATGTTCTATATCTAAGACCAGGGTATACTGTACTTTTAGAATTTGGATGGAGTCAATATTTGTCCAATGGTACCGAAGAAGATTCTACCCCTAAACTTGAAACTTTCCCAGACTTTTTTACCCCTGCTCTTTCAGCACTGCTTCAAGGTTCTCAAAAAACATCATCAATTGACCAATTTACAATGAATCAATTGATAAACAGAACTAAAAGACTGTCTTCTGGAAATTATGATGCGGTTTATGGTAAAATAAGTAATTTTAATTGGAATTTTAATCAAGATGGAAGTTATGATGTTCAATTAACCATAACAGGAATGGGAGAATTAATTGAATCCCTAAAAGTAAATATTACAAATCCAGGCAAAACCATTAAAGTTACGGTTGAAGAAGCTAAAGCAAATGAAGCATCACAAACAATACAGCCTGCTCCTGTAATTGATGATGAAGGAGATGATGATACAAGTTGGTTTGGTTCATTTGTAAATTGGATTACGGGAAATAGTAATGCTCCTTCTACCCCAACAACAACAACTACTTCAGCTCCAATACCTACAGGTGAAGGTGGAGCAGTTGAACCTAATACTGATAACCCTCCTCCACCCCCCATCATAGCTAATGCTAATGCCACTAAACTTAACCAAGAATTATATACAATTTACCAATCAGCTTTAAACTCTACAGGAAATGTTAATTTACTTGATTATCCTCTTTCTAATTTTAGAAATGAAAGTGGTGGGATTTATACAAAGGTATTTTCAAAAGCTATTCTATCAGTTGTAGGTACCACTACAGATAGCGAAGTTAATTCCTCACCTCAAGTATTTATAAAGTATGGGGCTTTATTAGCCTTTATTCAAAGTAATTTATTGCTTTATGATAAAAATAAACCAATAGTTACTTTTGACATGGACTTTCTTAATATTGATGAAGATAAAACTGTAATTTTAAGAATTCCTGGACAATTTTCAGCAGACCCCAGAATATGTTTAATCCCCTACACTAACACTAATATTGATTCTGATGGGTTAGGTATGCCTGACAGTGAACTTAATCAAAGATTAAAAGAATCTTCTTATTTCTATGATGGTGAAGGTTCTTATTTAGGAAGATTATCTAATATTTTTCTAAATGTTAATTATTTAGCTGAAGTTTTATCCTCTGCCCCTAAAGACGCAGAAGGAGGTTTATCATTATTAGGATACCTAAAATCTATTAATGCTGCCATTATCCAGGCTATAGGGGGAATTAATGATTTTGAAGTTAAATTAAGTGATGATAATTCTAAAATTAGATTTATTGAAGAAATCCCTCAAAGATTTAGTGGTGGGGATATTGCAGAACTTAGTGAATATTCTAGATTTAATATATTTGGTGTAAAGCCTGGGATTGATGGAAGTTTTGTTAGGGGGATAAATTTACACGCTGAAATTTCTGGTGAATTATCATCAATGATAGTTATTGGTTCCCAAGTAAACTCAAACCAAATATCAGCAAATTCAACATCATTTGGAAATTACAATGCTGGGCTAATTGATAGAATTATTCCAAGTAAAGAATCATTTGCCCCTGACCCCAATAATAATGCTGTTAATAGTGATGCTCCAAAAACAGTAAAAGAAAACTGGACTAATAACATTTATAATGAACAAAATGGCCCTTCATTATTTGAACAAACCTATGGAGGTTTTAAATGGATCTCAGAAAATTTAACAGCATTAACAGAACATAATAAAACCCATTGTAATTTAATATTAGGAGCTTTAACAACTCCTAAAGATGGAGAAAAACAATTAGCTGCTCCTTTCTTTTTACCATTTAAGTTAGACTTAGAAATAGATGGACTTTCAGGAATAAAACTATATGAAAAGTTTTTAATAACTGAAGCTATTCTTCCTCCTTCTTATGAAAAAAACGCTGTTGATCTTCAGGTTAATGGTTTAAACCACTCGATTACTCCTTCATCTTGGACAACCATTATAAATGCTATATCAGTCCCAGCGAGTATAGATTTAGGCGCTCCTATAAGACCAGCAGATTTACAATCAGTACTAACAACCCAACCTAGTAATCAAAGTGGAGGTGGACCTTTACCCCCAACATCTAATGTTGAAGCCCCTCCAGGATTAGATCCTTTAGGAGTAACTAGATTTAATGCTATGCAGGCTAGCTATAATGGGGTATTTGCCAGAGATGGGGCAGTAGCAGGAATGTGTGCCCAGTGGAGTTATAATTTAGCTGTGAATTATGTAGAATTCTTAAAAGGAAGATCATTAAAAAATCCAAAATTAAGAGCGGGGGGTAATGCTAACCAAAATAATGAATTCTTTAATAATTTAACAAAAATTGGTTATACAAAAACTGTATCAACAGGCCTTAGTAAAGCCACAGTACTCCAAAAAATAGCAAATACTACTTGGGGATATGGGGATGTATTAGTTTATTATGCTAATGATGGCGACCCACAAGCTTCCCACAAAAAATATGGTCACGCTCAAATTTATGTAGGAACTATTAATAGTTCTGGTTGGTCAACTTCAACAGCCGACAATTATGGAACTAGTATGGTTTATAGAAGTAGAAACAGCGATAATTGGGACTTTATAATATTTAGAGCCCCGGAATCATAATAAGAAATGTACATACCTAAGAATAGAATAATAACCAATTTATACTCTAACGATAATAAGTTAGTTTATAAGGCCAATCAGGAGTTTTACACAGGATTTTACTATAAAACTTTTGATGGAAAGTACTTTACTGGAAAAACCCCAAATGATCCTCCTAATGTTGAACTAGAATTAGTTGAAGACACCGAAAATACTTTTACCCCAGATTTACCTCAAAATGAATTAGCATACACAGATGCTCCTACAATATTTAATAATATAGACACCCCGGGGTATAATGAAGAAATGGTTATAACTTATGCTAGACTTCAAGGTATTGATTTAAATAAATCAACTCGAAAGTTTTTACCATATCAATGCTACCCACAACCTACTATAGATGATTATGAATTAGGATCATTTATAAGATATTTTTGTGTTAAAATTAATCAACCTATTTATTTTGAGTTAGATAAAAAGATTTATGGTGAATTAAAAAATCAAAGTGATAAGTATTTGTGGGAACCTTACATCCCATTTTCAATTCAATGGACTTTAGCAGGAGATAGAAATTATGTAGAAACAACCAACAGTAATATTGTTCGTTTACATGAAAAAAGGTCTAAAAGGGTAGGGTTAGGAAAATTTTTAAAGTATGATTTTTTAAAATTTTATTTATAATTTGGTTTTGTAAATTTTGCTTATTATATTTATGCAAAATTAAAGTATGTTTTGGCTGGTCGAATCTAAGGATCAAATAAAAAGGTTTTTCCAAAGTGGTTATAAGGAAGCATTTGTAGAAATTATTCCCTATAATGACACGATTCATCCTACTCAAAACGAAGTTTGTGCCCTTTATATTCGTCCGTTAGTTTCAACTAAAGGATTTATTATGCCCATTTCCCATAGTGAAACCTTGTCGGTTAATATAAACGATGTGGAACACATATTATCGCAATATGATAAGTTATATGTGCGTGATAAAAAAGAATTTTTACATTATTTTACTTTTAAAACTCTTTTTGACATTACACTAACTTCTAATACGTATATACGCCCAACTACTCCAACTCACACTTATTTTTACAATAAGATGGGGAGTAAAAAGGACATAAACAGAATAATACCTATAGTAAAACACTATGAGTATTGTGAAAATTTATATAATGAATTAAAAGACAAAACTAATGAGCCAATCAACGACTTTTACAACAGGTATGCTACAGTGGTGTTCAACGCCATTGAAAGAAGTGGTTTACGAATTGATAGATCCCTATTTATTTCGTACTTTCACAATGTCGATTCCGATTACGTCTACACTCAATTCAACTTTAAAACCCTTACAGGACGACCATCAAACAAATTTGGAGGAGTAAATTATGCCGCACTTAATAAAGAAAACGGAGCACGAAAGTGTTTTATTCCTCGTAATGACCTTCTTGTTGAGTTGGATATTAGTGCTTATCATCCTACTCTTTTGGCTAACTTGGTGGGTTATGAATTTAGTGATGGAGATATTCATAGTGCCTTTGCTAAAATGTATGGGGTGGATTATCAAAAAGCTAAGGAGCTGACATTTAAACAGCTATACGGAGGAGTATTCGACCAATATAAGGATCTGGAGTTTTTTAAAAAAGTACAAGTATATACTGACGAATTGTGGGCAAACTATCAAGAGAATGGTTGGATTGAAAGTCCTATTTCGGGGCATCAATTTATTGATGAAAATTTAGAAGATATGAAACCCCAAAAATTATTGAATTATGTTCTTCAAAACTTGGAGACTTCAACAAATGTTCGTATATTATGGGAAATATTTAAGATTTTAAAGGGAAAAAATACTAAGTTAATTCTTTACACTTATGATAGTTTTCTTTTAGATGTTGACAAAAGTGAAAAACAAGTTATAAAAGAAATATTAGAGGTTTTTAAGAATTATAAGTTACAGACAAAAATAAAATATGGAAACACATACGATTTTACAGAATCCTAGTTATATGTATAAGTTAGATGACTTTGGTGAGTTCGACAACTTAAATATAACAGACTTGAATAATAAATTATTTTGTACGTTTACAACGTTAGAAAATCTAGATAATCTTTTAAACTCTATAATCTCTAGCTATGCTATTATGTATAACAAGATATTTGTTTTACATATAAAGAGTAATAATGAGTATGTTTGCACTTATAATATAGAGCAAGGAAATAATCTTGTATCTTTAGACCAAAATGATCTTCCTCCTAATACTATTTTAGTACATAGAAAAAAAGATACGAATACATTATATACTATTAATGCCTTAAATGAATTAATTAAACGTCTAAATGGGGGAGTAGTAGACACTCGATTCCCTATTGAATGGCAACATTATAAAAATACTATCCTCCTCACCCAGCATGATGAGTTAAAACAACTAAAAACCAAAATTCATAAAATTATTGAACTTTAGGTTGGTAATTTGAAAATAAGTTCTTACATTAATACAGTTATTTAAATTTTTAAACAGTTATAAAATATGGATTTAAACGCGATTAAACAACGCCTGAATGAATTCCAAAATCAGGCAAACAGTTCCGGAAGCGGAAACAACAAAAATCTTTTTTGGAAACCTTCAATTGGTAAACAACTTATTAGAGTTGTTCCTTCAAAGTTTAACAAATCATTTCCTTTTACAGAAATGAAATTTTACTACGGTATAGGTAGTAAAAAAGTAATGGCATCTCCTTCAAATTGGGGTGAAAAAGATCCTATTATGGAGTTTGCTAAACAACTTCGTCAAACCAATGATAAAGAAAATTGGCGTTTGGCTAAAAAATTAGACCCTAAAACTCGTATTTTTGCTCCTGTCGTAGTACGTGGTCAAGAAGACGAAGGTGTTAAGTTGTGGCAGTTTGGTAAAGAAGTTTACCAAGAGTTTTTGAATATGGCTGCTGATGAAGAAATTGGTGATTACACTGATATTGTAAATGGTCGTGATATTAAATTGACGACAGTTGGTCCTGAGTCTACAGGTACTCCTTACAACAAAACATCAATTGGTCCTTCCCTGAAAACATCATCCCTTTCAGATAATGAAGAAATTGTAAAGTCATTGCTTGAAGAACAAGCTGATCCTATGAAAGTATTTAAAGCACTTTCTTATGATGAAATGAAAGCTTCACTCCAAGAATGGTTATCACCAGAGGATTCTGAAGAGGAAGATGATATTATTTCTGAACCTGCTGAGGATTTTGATAGTGATGAAAAAAAATCTAATTATTCATTAGATACAACAGCAACAACAGTTAAAAAGTCTAAGTCTCAACAATTTGATGATTTGTTTGGTGAAGATGACGATTTACCATTTTAATTAAAACAATATGCCAAGAGGAAAAACTAAAAAGTCTCTATCGGAGGCAGTCTCCTCTGAAATTAAAGCAAACTTTAACCTAGATAGCTTTAAGAATAAGAAGGGACTTACATCAAAAGCTAAATTTAAAGAGCAAACCTGGATCCCACTTTCGGATGCATTTCAAGAAATTACTTCTGTACCAGGCATTCCTCAAGGTCATATTGTATTGCTTCGTGGGCATTCTGATACGGGTAAAACAACTGCTTTAATTGAAGCAGCCGTATCAGCCCAGAAGCGAGGCATTTTACCAGTATTCATTATCACTGAGATGAAATGGA
>Ga0099848_1000307_pt1 | contig 22189 bp, 26 predicted proteins | sample CB_VirMetaG_3_FD_78179 | JGI IMG/M metagenome (GOLD analysis project Ga0099848, IMG submission 78179) | Freshwater to marine saline gradient viral communities from Chesapeake Bay - CB_1508_1S Viral MetaG | ecosystem: Environmental > Aquatic > Marine > Coastal | place: USA: Chesapeake Bay...
ACTTCAGGAACAACTGGCGGCGGCACGGCGGGAGCTCAGATCTTGGGAGCGTTACGAATCCAACATCAGCGATGCGTTGAATTCCGGCGACGGAACGTATCGGCCCTAATCATCCGTGAGCCACAGCACCAGCACGGCCACGAGGCATACCAGGCCCATGATGACCCAGTCGGGCAAGCCCATCAGCCTATCACTTGAAGGCGTTTTTGAGCTTCGCCCACGCCCGCCGCCACCAGGGGCGGGGATCAGGGGGTGTAGGAGGTAGCGTCATCTGCGCCTACGCAGGCCGCGAAAGAACGCTGCAATGGCTTGTAGCAAGCGGCTGAGGGCTTCCATCAGGCTGGCACATTCCCGCGTTTCTGGAGCCATGACCAGGCAATGCTTATAGCCAGCATCCCTATCCCGCCCGCCGCTTCCACCAGCACTTCTGTCAAACTTGCGGCTTGATCCGCCGTCAATACATCCCTGCCGACCAAGTATCCGCCAAATGCCCCTAATAGATGTCGCAGCAACAGGCCAAGAGTTACAGCAGATGATTTCATTTCACATCCTTCCACGGAAAAAAATGATGTAAATATATACCACAACACATCCCACCATTAAGTAATCTAGCCAAGTCATCTTTTCCTATTCTTCTCCAGCTCCATCTGCAACATCTGTCGCTGATGTTCGTTTATCATGTCTTTGACTGATTCGACCTTACGTTCTAACTCTCTGCGCTCTCCGCCTGCATAATCCTTGTTATCGAGAATGAGTTTATGCAACTCCCCATCTCTGTACTCTATCTCTTTCAGCGCCGTTTTTATGTCACCAATGTCGGCTTTCGTCTGTGCTATCTGCTCAGCCACCGTACTCAGCTTTAGTTGCAATGCCAAAATGGCAGCGACAGAGGCGGCACCTATCGTCTTTAACGCTTCCCACAGCCATCGTTCATAGCGAATCTTGCTGGATGCGTTTTCATGGGCGACTGGCACTTTTTCATTCTTTACCGCCGAGCAATGGCGGAATCATTGATTGTCCAAGAACACCACCAGACCCCATAAATGCGGACTCTACTCCGTATCTGGTCCATGGTCCTAACATTTGATTTCCTGCCCATACCTTACCTATAGGGTTAAAGTAAGGCTCATACAAACCTTTGTTCAATGCATATTCCCCGATCATTCTTGATGGAGATGCCAAACGTTCTGCTGTGCCAGATCTTCCAAACGCTTTCGGGAATGCTTTATCCATTTTGGCACCGATAACCAATGGACTTGGATCAGCACCACGCGAAAGCGCCTGGATTTCTGTTTCCTTTAGAGCATTGTAGAGATTACGTCCGCTCACATCTCCATTAGCTGTATTCACAATATTTTGTTTCATTGCAAGCAGAATGTACTTCCAGTTCTTCCGTGCCTGCGTAAGCGCAGCCTGTTCGGCGCCTGACAATCCTTCCATCAACGCATCATCAACAACGTTTTTAACGTTTGCTAATGCAATAGCAAGCCCTCTATCTCCTGTCGCTGAACGGAACTGCGATTCCGCTGCTTGCCTAAGTTGAGTTGAGATAGCAACAAGTTGTTCCTGAGTGGCCCCCTGTGAAAATAACTTGTCCACATCCTGTATCAATTCATGCTTCGGAAAATCAGCAACAATACCCCTGGATTTAGCAATTGCAGCATTCAGCCCATCCTGGGCGGTTTGTGTATTGAACTTTGCAGGAACAGGTTTAGCAATACCAGCATATATACCGCGTACACGTTGTAATGATCTTGCCACAACACCTTCATCAACAGTATCTGCTGTCTCGCCCATTGCTTTCGCAAATTCCCTGTTCAGCTTGGTCTGATTCCACATTTTGATATTTGCAACTTTTTGCGTTGCGAAAATATTGGATTCAGCCCCGGCCTCAATCATGTCTTGAGCTTTGCTGCCGGTTTTCATACTTGGAAAGGCTTTGTATCCTGCCTTGACACCTTCTTTAAGAGCCTCTTTTTGAGCCGGATTGATATATTGTTTACTTGTTGGTGTAATAGCTTTTCCTACCATCTTTCCTAGAACTTGCCCTGCTTTCCCTCCTATATATGCTTCACCAGCACTCATTAACTGTTCTTTCGTCGTAGGCTTCCACTGCAACCCAGCTAACAGTGCTGTTCCTGCAGGGCTCCCGCCCATGCCATACCAGGCAATATCCCCAGCAACTTGTTCCATTGGATATGCTGTTTTCTGTTGCTGATATAACCTTGTATTTTCCTGTTGTTGTCTGGCAATTTCGGCTTTACGCTCAGAAGAAGTCCCAGGATATGCAGTCTCAAGACCAGCCGCAGCCAAATCCGCATTACGACCAAGAGCAATTGCCATTGCTTGCGGAGATGGAAGATATGGGGAACTTGGTCCTACTTTATGTTCCATTTGCGCTTGTTGTTGTTTACGCAATGCGTCAGGCAAGTCTTCTAATGGCACAACATTAGATGGTTTCGCCCTTAGTTCGTCCGGAAGATCATCAAGCGGAACTGGAGTGCCCATCATTCATATTCCCATTGTCCATTACGATAGATCATTGGCTTGCCAGACTTTGACCGCATTTTCTGAATTGGCGGTTCTTCCACGGATAACGGATATGGCAATGTTTCACTGGGTATCTGAGATGCTTTACGATTAAAATTCTGAATGATCGTTCTTGAAGCCCGTTCGTTAATATCCAAAATCCTATTGATACTTGCTTCGTTCATAGTTATCTTTCCGCCAGCCGCAGCCATCGCAAATTCTCTGTCAGCATCAGATAACCCAGTGCCAGCACCAAACGCTTGGATAATTTGAGCTACTTGTTTAGCTTGTGCTGCAGCAAATGCTTCTGAGTTGGCAATTGCATCTGGATTATAATTAATACCAATTTGTTGCAACGCCTTTCCAAATCCTACACGAAAATCTGCACCAAACCCGGTAATCATTCCGCCTGCGAGTAACTTACGTGCTTCCCCGATACCGCGCAAACTTGTTGCTGCATCTTCAGCAAGTTGTTGTTGCTCAGAAAACTTTGCGGCTTCTTTTTCACCTAATCCTTTAAAAAAGGCTTTTTGAGATGTTCCGGTAGTATCCACATGTACTACTGCTGCTGGTTGTGCATTCGGATTCCATCTTGGGGCTGTCGCAACATCAGTCCATCCGCCTTTTTTATAATCATATTCTTGAGTTATTTCTTGATCATCACGCTTTATTGTCCTGGTTAACGGTTTGTGTTCTGGAGTAGTAGTCATGGCCTTGCCGAGACCTTCACCATAAGACTTGGCGAATCCAGGAACTTGCATAAGTTGCTGCATTTCTGGCGGCAATGAACTTCTCCACTTTTGTTCTGCTTCTGCAGCTTCTTTTTGCCGACGCATTTCCTCCTGCATCTGTGCCATCTGCATTTGCCGATACTGTTGCATGGCTTGTGCTTCCTGCGCGTCCTGCTGCATCTTCGCGGCCATCTGGTAGGAAAGCATCCCCTGTTGCATCCCGGATCCCAGTGCCTGCCCCAAACTAATAGGCCGCTGCCCGCGCTGCGGCACACCACCAGCCTGAAATAGCCCAGACGCCATACCCAGCAAGCCCATCGCTCTAGGGTCCATCATCGGATCTGCCATTTGTTTTCTCCTACACCATCCTGTTCAACGCAAGCCCAGTAACCAGCCCGCCTAGTGCATTTGCAGCCGTGTTACCACCCGGGTATGGACTGGCATTTCCGATAGGCCGCGTGGCATTTGCCAGATTGCCGTAAGCCTGCCACGGGTATTGCTGCATGAAGTTGGTTGCCTGTTGCCCCGCTTGTCCAAGCACGGGTGTAATCTTGCTCAGATTACCAACAGTATTGTTATATTGATTGGTTGCCAGCCACGGGTATTGTGACATGAAGTTAGTTGCCTGCATCCCGGCTTGACCTAACTGCGGTACAATCTGCGCTGCCTGTTGCATACGGTTGCGTTCCGGATTGAATAGTTGTGCCGCAAGCTGGCTAGACATTTCTTTCGAGTAAGCAGGCGCAAACGCACTGCGCTGCTGTAACGGACCAGTCATGTCTGCCCCATAGAACATGGAACCCATCTGCTGTGTTACATCGTTAAAGATGGACTGGTACAGAGGATTGTCCGGCGTCAGGTAAGCCCCTGCCATCGTCTGATTCATCAAGTCATAGGCATTACCCAGCCCACCCATGTACATCTCATAGTTCAGCAGTTCGTCTTCAGACGGATTCAGCGTGTTCTGATAGGCTTGATAGGCATTCGATAGCCCAGTATCGACGGCCTGCTGTGCGCCTCCCAGGGACTGCATATATTGGTTGAACCATGCTTGTTCTTCTGGGCTAGGTGTACTCGTTTGATCGTACAATCCCCGACCTATGTCCCATAGTTCGTTCAATTGCCCGACATTCCACGGCACTTGGATTTCCACACCACCCCCAGGCGTACCGGCTGCACCAAGCCCTGCACCGAGCGCCGGCAGGAGCCACGAGGGAAGATTGCCTAATAGGTCACCGGCACCACTCAGTAAATCACCGGCACCACTTGCAACATTTCCCGCACCCGGAGTTCCGCCAGATCCCCCAGTAATACCGTTCAACAAATTGTCCAACCAACTGCCATTATTGATAACGCCAGTACCGCCCAATTCAGGCGCTACGCCACCAACATTCCCACCAACAAACGGTGACAACACATCCGGGATGTAAGGTGCTGTTGCGCCTGCCACTGCTCCAGCCCCGGCAGCTCCAGGAACGACACTTCCACCTGTAGCAAGCCCACCAGAAATAGGATTCAGATAGGCTCCCGCATCAAGTAAGCTGGGCGTGAGTCCGCTTGTTCCGGTGCTACCTAACGGGCCACCAGCACCGGGCATGGGCACATTGGAAATGCCAGGAATAGCTGCAGCCCCACCATACCCAGCCGTACCGGCAAGCAGCCCAGGATTCTGCGTTCCGGCAAGTCCTGCCGCCCAGTCACTTCCAATAACGTCTGCCGCCGCTGTCGGTGCGGTCGCTGCTCCACCAGCCGCAGATGCCGCACCCCCAGTTATCAAGTTGTTCAACCCGTATCCACCAAGTGCCGCTGCCGCAAGTGGAGCTAAGTCACCAACTACTTCCGTAAACTGATCGAAGACTCCTTTTTTCTTAGATTCTTCAAACCTTCTCAACTTATCGCCGTATTGGGCCATCAAGGATTCTTCTTGCGGCGTGAGGCCAGTCCAGTTCTGGAGTAACCCCCCCGGACCAAAGACCATTCCGGCAGAAGGCCCTGGATTGAATATGTATTGATCTGGAGTAAGCAGCGCAGGCGGCACACCCATCAAAAACGAGTTAATCTGCCGCACATACTCCGGGCTGAATGGGCGAGTCCCGGGTGCATTTATATCTGCCGCCGCCTGCGTATATCCACTCGGATTAAACACTGGACTGACGGCCATGTTCAATGATCCAATGGCTTGAGGCGGATTGATACCACCACCGAAAAATGATCCTATTGCCATGTCTGTTCCTTCACTGGAATGCTAAATAAAAAATATCTGCCGTACCTGTTGGACTACCAACTTTACTCCAGCTAACAGTAAAACCATTGGAATTTAACGAAGTAATAACTCCGGTTTGGTATGCGCTAGTAGCCGTCATCAATACTATGCTTGTCCCTGATGCTGTCCCGTAAGTGTTAGCACCATCCGGGTTCCTGTCAAAAATTCGGAAACTATTAGTGCCATCATCTATCCCAATCGACATTGCAGATGTAGTTGTCACACCAGCAAGGAAAAATACCAATCTCGGTTGAAACCCAGTATCCGTAATTGACTGTGTTCCTGATGCAGTAGTCAAATCTCTTTGAAAGCTACCCATCTTGAACGGCACAAGAAAATCACGCATTGCCGAAGCACTAGCCAACCCAACTAGTGTTCTTCCTGCTGCTGTAATCGAGCCAAGCGCAGCCGTTGTACTACTCGTGAAATAGGGGAACTGGTCAGCAGCCGGAGATAACCCGGCAATCGCCTGCAACTGAGGATCCTGCGTCTGTACGTTCGTACCAGGCACTAGCCCAAGCGTGGACTGCCATTGGCCTTGCGTTGTATCGTCCAGAAGTGTCCTGGAAAATGTAGATACCGTCCCTAATGCTGCTGTGGTACTACTCGTGAAATATGGGAACTGGTCAGCAGCCGGAGATAACGCCGCTATCGCAGACAATTGGGCATCTGCCGATTGAAACGCAGAAAGCGGCGTCAACGTTGCCGTAGTGGCTGTATCAAAATACGGGATGGTGTCAGCGGTCGGGGTGACATTCGACAGTCCGTTAAGTGCCGGGTTATCCCACAGGTCGGAATCTATGTCTCGGAATCGGTCATAGAGGCCCAGGACGAGGCGATGCGCCCAGTCCTTGATACCGTGCCGTTCGATCTGGTCAGCAGTTGGAAGGCGTGGGTCTCCGCGCTTGCTCATGCTTCGCCGTCTTCCTCAAAGTCAAACGCAAGTTCCGACAGTTCTGGAATTTGTCCAGAAGTAATCGGAATACTGGGCGTATAGGGAATAATGGTAACGTTGAACTTTTGTGCAGATTCCATGACTTCCAATTTAACCGGCGAATTGGGGGACCAGGATTCTCCGATAAGAGTTCTTCCATTGAAAACCAAAGACCCAACTGCAGTTCCAGGATCATTAAATGTAGAAAGATTCCCAGTTGCGGCAATCTGGGTATTGGTGGACCGTGGGAAAATCCACCGTGGCCGAACTTGTTTTAGTGTCCTGAATGATCCCCATCTACCTATGGGTGAAATTACAAAAGATCCACTTGAGGTTTCGGTAATCGTAGATTGTTGCCCGCCAACATACCTTGGGGCGTTGTTGGACGAACCTATAATCGCAGGCTCCATGCCAAATGTAGTATGGATGTTGTTAGCAACGTAACAGGACCACTGCCCTGCGACAAATCCCCACGCTTCGCGGTTGTTGGTTCTTTCGTAGTTTAGACATACCGTGTAACTTCTTTCTTCTGTGGTAGAGCCTATTGGATAGAACCAATAGGCGATTTTCTTTCCCTCATCAACCGCGCTCTGTATAAGTTTCCTTCTTGCCCAGTTGAGAGACAGTGCGCCAATTTGCATAATGTGTTCTCTGCATGGAGCATTCAGAGCAATAGGTCGCGTACCATCAAAGATATAGAAATCATTTCGCCCAATAAATAAATGTGCATATCCAATGTCAATGATTGAACCATTAGCAATGCAACCGATGCTTCCAGGTATCTTCTCAAATGCCCAAGTGTTGCTTTGAGGCCCGACGTATCTCCCCAAAAAGATGGCGTGTTCCTTGTAAATTACGATATTGTCACCAAGCCGCTTCATCCCGGTAATAGGGCCTGGAGCAGAGGTCAACTGCCCTGTCGCGCATTGCGTTGTAACGGATGGTGCCCAGTCTGTCGGATTCCCCAGAGCGGAGCATATCCATTGAGAGGATGATGTTGCGGTATTCGCCACGAAAGCGAATTGATTGACAATTTCCAGGTACGCCGCAGACGGCGCACCCGATACATCAGCAAAGTTCCCTGTTGCCGTTCTCCTCTGTAGAACATTGCTTTTCTGCGCTGCCAATGTTGCATCTTCAAACTGTGCAAATGCCCACGGAAGGCTTGCGGTTGCCGTGGCATATGCCGTTGAGCGACCGACGTTTGTCCAAGAGACAAAGGCGCTACTCATGTAAATCTGTGAATTCGTGGAAAGAAATATCCTCGATGTTTCATCAAGGAACTGCACAGACGCCATGCTTATGGCTGTTCCGCCAGTAAACGTGCTTCCAGATACCGGGTAATTCGGGATTATTGAATAACCGTTTCTTGTCGGTAATATACTGCTACCGAACATCAACACGCCTTCATCATCGGACTTTATGTCCGGTTGAAACCCTTTTAACCTAACAACGTATTCGCCCATTACACCACCTGACTTAGTGTTCTAATACGCAGGACAGAGCCGGAATGCCGATCCTTAGAATCCTTGGCTTCCATATCTTGCAGGGCCTGCTGAAACCGCTGCTCCCAAAGCGGGAATCGCTTTTCATCTTTCAGATAAGGTTGGGCTTCGATCAACGACCCGAACAGGAATACATCCGGGTTATTGGTAAACAAGCTGTGATTCGTGGTGGATAGCGCAGCAGGCTGCTTGTAGTAGAGGAAATCAAAGGTCAGGCCACTGGCAGGCGTTCCACCAATCACCAGGTTTTCCCCCTCGATGGTGAAGGCTTCCGGGGTACTGGTTGTGGTGGATCCCATGTATCTGGCGTAAAAATCTTCAGGCGGAATGTAGGATAGCTCTGTCTTTGTAGAGCCATTCATGAATAGGCGCTTACCCTCCAGGTAGGACGATGGCAGACTGACAGTTGCCGTGCCCGTGCTGGTCACAGTAGCAATGGTCTCCATCTCTCGTACACGCAAACGCCGGTAGATGCGCCGCTCAGCGAGCGTGATGAAATCCGGAATGATAGTGGTTAGGTCGCTGCGATGGAGCCAGCTTGCGACTGCTGACGATAATGCTGTGTAGGTATTAAGGGCCATATCGCGTCAATTACCTTGTCTGGATTGATGTGCGGACCAGTAGGAATCAGATAATGATTCCGCCAGATCCACTCCGAAACCGGAAATTTTCCACCCTGCTTGAAGGCAGGCTGCAGATTCAGTGGAGGGAACATAGGACGAGTCTCAACGTTGTCAGGCCGTTTAGTGGCCTGAACAGCAAACATCCATCTACCCCGCCCAGGAAGGCAAGACGCGAATCTTGAAGAATTGTGAAGGCGTGCTGAGAGAAGATCCTGCACCCGCTCAAGCTGGGCACACGCCACCGCAGCCTGCAGGTTTGTCAGTCGAAAATTAAGGCCAGGGATATTATGGCAGTAGTTAAGATCAAACCCCCCATCCCGCCACGACCGGGCATTGCCCAACTGACCGGACAAAGCCCCCCCTTCCCCGCATGATATAACCTTGTTTGCGAAAAAGCTATATGCCGCCAGTTGACCCCGTTGCGGTACTATCCCAAACGCTTGACAGGAATCCTCCAGGACCGGCACCCCGAACTTGGTGAAATCGCCGGCATCCAGACCAAGCAAATGAACCGGCATGATTGCCTTGGTCCGGTGGCCCACCATATGAACTACTTCGTTCTGGTCCATGCCCCAAGTGTCCGGGTGTACATCCACCAGGACCGGGGTGGCTCCCAATGCCAATACCACGGATGCCGTGGTCCCGAACGTCAGATTAGGCACCAAAACTTCGTCGCCAGGTCCTATTCCAAGGCTTTTAAGTCCCAGATAGAGAGCTGCTGTGCCCGAGGTACATACTATGGTCTCCCGGCCCAGAAAACGACTTAACTCCGCTTCCAGCCTGGATACAAATGCTCCCCTGTGGCTTAACTCTTTCTTATGGATTGCCTCTGATATATAAGCTAATTCATTCCCAGATAAATCCAGATCAACCAGCTTTACGTCGGATGTCATCTTCTTCGCAAGTTCCTATTTGTACTTCAATTACTTGCAAAATATCATCCGTTTCGTTCGCCAGTTGATGCACCTTTCCTGCAGGTACATGGGTTGGCTGGCCACCGTCTTCCCAAAACCACCATTCCTGCCTAAAATCATGCACTTGTTCAGAAGTAGCCCGCCCGGGCAATATCTTCATTACCTTGACCTTGAGCTTAGGGCTCTCCCACAGCACATCATAAGATCCCCATAGTCTTTGTACTGTCTTGACCCTATTTACCAGGCCGCTGGAACTCTGCACCTTCGCACCCAAGTTAAACAGAGTGCCGATACCCATCTCCCGGCAAAGCACGGTCTCAGGCGCATTCTCAGGGCTTCTATCACCACCGTTCGCAAAGATTGTTGGCTTGTGCTCACGAATCGCCTGATTAACACTGCCATCGGTATCATCTACCGGCACAACCTTATCCACATACTTCAAACTCTGCAGGATCTTCGCCCGCTCATCCCAGGACATAAATACATATCCTTTTTTACGAATAAGCCACTCATCAGAATTCAACGCGACGATCACTTTTCCTAACTGAGCGGCCCTGGAGATGTATTCGAGATGTCCGCCATGAAGCGGATCAAAACCACCACTAACCATCACCGAAACCGAAACAGATGCTTCCATGTCAATCCTTCCGCCATTTCTGCTGGAGTCCACTGCGTATAAGCTAAATCCCAAGCCCACTGATGCCTATCAGGTTTCCAAGGGTTTTCAAGATCGTCCAAACACCGATTAGCACAAGCGAGAGCCATACTGCCAATATCATCCACGAATACTGGGATACCTTCGATAAGACCTTCAACCGCCGTATTCGACGAGTAGGTAACGACTGCATGAAATCTACTCCAATCAATCGGCCCAGTAGAGTATTCACAACCGCTCAGCGGCGGTAGTTGCGCTTTCGGATGCGGCCTGAACCAAACCGTCCTATGTGAAATATCGTTTAGTTTTCTGGCAGTGCGCTGCAGCCAGTCTAAGTGGTCAGAGTTTTCCACACTCGCATCCCAAGGGACTTGAGCTGCGAGAAGAATGTCTTGTCCTTCGCTTTTCCAGGGCTGGAGTTGGGTTGCGAGCTTAACCCATCTGTCTGCCGGACTGTGCTGGTTGCGGAAGTCTGCCCTGCCGTTGAGTCCATCGAAGCCCGCTGCGTAGTAGTTTTCTTGCGAGTCGCCCCTTTTGACGTAGCCTGTTTCAAGTACGATGCATTTCCTTTTCGCTTTCCGTTGCTCATCTATGACTCTCCCCCGATGCTTGGAAAAAGGAACTGCAGATTTATAGACGCCAAACACAACGCCTACATCTGATTCCGAATATTGCTCTACATTGAATAGCCGTTTCGGATCAGGACAACCATCGTAGAACGCCACCAACACACGGTCATGGACCGGATCACCACTCAGATACACATGAATCATAGTCTGCGAATCACAACACGATTAACATCACCATCATATTCCTCTGTAGATCCTGGAAGGCTCCATTTGATGCTGGGACTGGCATAAACCACGAGGCGCTTTGCCAAACTGCACAACTTCTTCCAGGTTTCGTTTACGTCCAGCGTAGTAATCTGAGTACACCAAACCACTTCATGCTGTTTGCTGTAATTGAATACACTTTTGACTTCAAAATATGGCCCGAACAAGCATGTTGCCGCTTCTATCGCATCATCCCATACATCTATGCCGTGATATTCGGCTTGCCCACGCACATAAGGATATAGCCAACCACCGTAGCATCCCACATCCAGCACATCCCCCTTCAACTCCGGCAGGAATTTCTGCACAGTAGGCCAGATTTGACGCGTCATCTTGTCCCGCCACGGCGCCAACACCTGTAACCCTGTTCTGGCTGCTATGTCTGCCGCTTTGCCTTGTATGGGATTGCTGAGAGAATTTCGTAAATATTCCGCAAGCACATCATCGGCAGACATAGACCAGGAACATCCCTTCCGTGCCATGACTAATGCCGCTAACCTTGCTTACTTGACAATTCCGTTCTTCCACCCGCCAGCCGCAACCTTCCAACAACAGATCAAATTCTTCTGGCGTATAGTGCCGCTGATGCGGGTAATCATCCCCGGCAAACTTCTCAGGAAAGAACTTGTAACGTTCTTCGTTGGGTACGCTGCAGATCAATTTACTCGCTGCTCCCCGTGCTTTTCGCAGGAAATGCTGCGGCGACTTTAGATGCTCAATAGTCTCAAATGAGACTATCGTATCGCATTCTGGCAGATCGCAGACTTCCAGATTATCTACGATGTATTCCGGCCCGGCGAACTTGTCTATGGCCCACATGATTGCCCCGGAATCAATATCTATGCCCGTTACCTGCAAGCCAACACTGTATAGATATCCCGTGCCATAACCACACCCGCAAGCCGCATCTACCGTCCTGCCTTCCGCTTCTCTAGCAGCAAACTTGTAACGCTCTTGATGGTCCAGCCGTGCTTCTTCAAACTTTGTTACCCACTGTCTAGTTTGATCCACCTAGAATCCCTTTCGCGTAATCACCAACCCCTGAAAGTGCTCCCCTCCATCCCGCCATAACCTGATCCAGTGAAGGCTTGCTACGACCCTTTACCAGCCCCATCTTCTTGCCCATGGCATCCGCTACCGTCATCGCCATCAATCCTGGGGCTCGTAGCGGGTTATCCGCTGTCTGTTCTCTGGCAAACAACTCCCTGTCAAGCTCAGCCAATCTCGGTTGACTCGGATGATTGGGTGGCAATTGTGCTCGCAGCCGGCGAATCATAGCCCACTTCTGAAGCAGATCAGGAGGGGCTGTATTGAAGTCGGTCACTTTTTCTTCTTCTTCAGAATGCCGGTTTTCTTATCGGCCTGGTTAAACTCTTTTGACACCTTTGCAGGCGGGCACGAATCGTATAACGCCCCATGCGCGCAAGCTGCCATGAACCTAGCCTGCTTCTTGGATTTGCTGGGCATTTTGATTCCTCCAGTACGGTTCACTACGATCAATCACAAGATCCTTACCCGTGCTTCTGGAATGCTTGCGCGGGCCTTTCCTGTGATCCATGTAGGTTCCTAGAACACTGTTTATAAAAACATGCATGGTGCCTTGCGGGAGATGCGCCGCCAGGTTTACAAACTGATCCTGTGCGCCGCTGCTTGCCCGCAATTCGTCAAACGCTTCGCAGTCATGCCATATCTTATGCGTCATCCAGGCCCCGAACAGGAAATAAGCCTTATATGCCCGCATGAATCGTTCGCAAAGGGGATGCTTACTGTTCCATCCGAGACACCCGGATTCCGTGTAATACCATCTCTCCCCACTAGCCGTATGTCGCCCTAGATAACAACACAACTTGTCATCCGGTAATAACTCATCAAGAAACATATAAGGCACGGCACTGTGAGTAACGCTATCAGCATCCAGCCAGAAAACTTTACCGCCATACTGCTCCAAGGCATGAGCCTGCATGAAAGGCTTACGGGCCATACGAGCATCCAGATTGATGTTGTACTGTCCGTCAGGCAGAATACCCTTCTGAATGTCGAAGGTCAGCGCATCCATAAAGTCTTTGATATGCCTTACCTGCCAGTAATCTTCCCACCCCTGCATCCGTCTGAATACATCATCACCTTCGTAATACACCACCAGCCTGACGTTATCCGGCCAGAATTGCTTGAAGGTACGGATGAACTCTTTGCCGTATAGCTCGTATCCTTCTTCTGTGAAACTTGTAATGACAGTGTTCATGCTACTTCCTTAGTTTTATGTTGCGGAACCATATCATGAAGCATTGCCTGCCATTCGTCGGCAAACTCTACCTGCTCATAACCGTCAATGAACGGCGCGCCCAGCGTCCAGTGTACCAACTTGGCATTCTTGTTCGGCGGATATTCCTGTACCAGATGATTCCATTCGACCGGCAGATCTCCAATCAAACATTCATCCGGTAGCCATTTGAACTGGTGCAATTCAGCCCCTGATGCCCTACTAATCCATGTCGGAGTCAGGAACTCCCGGCAACGCCAAGTATTCAACATCATCACACTGCTTTGATTCTTACGCGGGTAGTTTCTGTTACCCTGGTTAAAGAACTTAGTAGTGACTTTCGTTCGGTAGTCATGCTTTACCACCAACACAGCTTTATCAAACTGCGTGTGTGTATATTTCCATAACTCCGTGATATCGCCACGCGCCATCATATCTGAACCATCTATCCACAGAATCCACTCTGCCGGATGCCGCCCCTGAGTCTCTATCCAAGGCGCCAGAAACCGAGTACGGCTAAAGTCAGTAGCATCTTCTGGCCTGCGACGCACACCATATTTCTCCAGCAACGGTAGCGCCATTGGGGTAATGGATATTGGCTGCGTTGCCTGCTTGATGATGGACTGACAACAAACATGAAACCCCAAGGCTTCCTTGGGATCATAACCCATGTAAATCTTACGCATTATTTATCCAGTCCCGCTGAAACTCAACTGTAGGCAATGCACTGCTCACATACTGTTCCGCTCACATCCTTCTTGAGATGCGCCGCCCTGAGCTTTATAAACTCTGGGGAATTCCAGGCTTCCATGAACGTCTGCGTTTTCAAGTCTCCCATCCGCCAATTGGCGTTCGCGTCGAAGCAGCAAGCCGACAGATACCCCTCTGCGGTAACGTGACCTTCCGTAAATGCGGACCAGCAGGGTAGTGGGTCTCGCAGAGCTTCAAGCCTTCCCTGGTTACCTGCGGTGGGACGATAACCCAGTTCTTCTTCTCGCTGAGTGGCAAAAGAGCCCATGCTGTAAAGTGGTAGCCAATAATGCTGGTCCACGAAAGGTACAACCATCCGGCTAAGCAACGATTCCATGCGAGCCTGCTGTTCTCCGTCAAAACGGATACTACTTGCATATAATCCGCATTTGTAGTTTCCATCATCGCGTACCTTCTTCGCCGACCGTATGTTCTCCAAGGCCCTATACCAGTTCTTTGCCTTGACCCCCATGATGTCTTCAAACTGCTCAGGATCCGCCGCATTCACGGACCATTTCAGGCTATCCAGTCCTGCATCCATTACTCGTTTGACGGATTCAGGATCAGCAAGACTTGCATTGCTGGTCAGAAACACATACGGAAACTCGATCCCCTTACACCACCGAATGCAATCCACCAACAAATCTACGTTCATAAAGGATTCGCCAAGATAGAACACACCAATTTCTTCTACCCCGGATTCACGCATTTCCAGCGTCATCTTACAAAACAGCCGGAAATCCATATCCTTTTTGGGCTGGTGCTCCCGTGTTCTGAGCGCACAGAAACCGCATAAATAATTACATCTGGGGCTAACTTCAATCTTGACTGACTTAGGTGCCGGCAGAATGCTGCTCAGATACTCGCCACTAACTTTTGTGATGGCGTCGATTCTCTCCGTGATACCCAATTTTTGAGTCTCCTGCTTACGTCATCAATAGGCCAATTAAACTTCACATCCTGCCGGAACATCTCTATAGAGTTGTACCAGGGAATCTTCTCGCCTTGCATTTGATAGAACCATCGTGGCTTTGCAGGGGCTAATACCCAGCATTCCTTGCCCAGCGCGCCAGATAAATGTACTACCGCCGTGGTCACACTGATAACCAGGTCCAGTTCCGCTACCAATGCCGCAGTTTCATCGTAGTCCCACGCTTCTGCCGCCCTGCGCCAATGATGAATCTTGACACCGTGTTTCCCGTGAAACGCTGCAATCTCATCCCGTGCATCTTTGTATTGGAGACTGATCCAATCCGCATCCACCGACTTGAGGATTGGTGCCAACGCTTCCAGTGACAGGCTGCGCTTCTGAGTACCTGTTTTCGGAATCCCACCTGTCCAGGCTATCCCTATCTTCGGCTTACTTCCAAGGCTATCCAGCAATGCTCGCCACTGTATCCGGCGTTCCGTATCCGCAACGAGATATGGCGTTCCTGGAAATTCCTTCGCATTCCGCCGAAACAGTCTTCCAAGACTTCCGAAAGCAATTCGTCCGTCAATCTGATAATCATCGGTCCACGGCACTTCATTCTTATAATAAGTGCCATACACTTTAGCTTTCGGGAATGTCCGTTCGAACAAGCCCTGTAGTCGCGCATCCACTTCTAGGATGGGATTCTCGATCAGCGATAGCGCATCCGGCAGAATCGTACCGAAGCTGATAACATCTCCGATACCCTGCTCCTGGTAGAGCACTATCGTATTCGCGTGTTTGCCGTCCCATCTTGGTTCTGGAGGATCGCAGTAAACCCGTTCCTTACGTTCCTTGATATGCCCAAGAGCCGCTTCGTAACACTCCCATCCCGTTGCCCAATCTTGAACCATCAGACAAGCGAGAGCTTTGTTGTCCAAAGCCTGAATCATCCCAGGCTTGGCTTTCAATGCCAGATCAGCATACTTGATGGCTTCGTGCGGCTGGCACTTATGAATCGCGCACAGGCTCAGATTGTTGTAAGCAAATGGATCATCGGGCTCTGCTTCCAATGCGGATCTAAAACAGTTTTCCGCTTCCTGCAGATCATCGGGATTAGCCCATCGTTCAGAGAAGCACATCCCCATGTTGTTTAATGGTTCCGCCCGATGCGGAACCATGTAATGCGCCATCCGGTTCAGGTTATATGCCAACCCCAACTGTTCATGCTGCAGAGCGATATAACCTAACAGGAAGATTGCTGCTGATTCGTTGAAATTGATTGCCAGGACTTCATTAGCAAGTTTCCACGCTTTCTCGTAATCTTTTGCCTCTACTGCCGCCTTGGCTTCGTTCAACTTCCCTAAATATGAAATCCGCTGGTTGTCTTGAGATATTTCCATTCTGGAGAGTTAAGCAATCGCATGAGTAGTTCTTCATTACCAGCCTTCATAGGCCAGTGCTCAGGACCATAAGTACGCAACCACTGTTCCTGTACTACATTAGGAATGCAGGCGTAATGCCACATCTCATTCTTGATCCCCTTTCTTGAATAGTCTGAATCATTTGCCAGAGTCTTGTTGCCATCAAGCACAGGATCCACCCGTTGCAACGTTTCAATCGTTGTTACACCTGTAGCAAAATCATAGTGAAACAACGTCTTCAAATCGCCGTATTCGTCAAGAATTTCAGTTCTGATCGTCATGTAAAAAGCGAGGGGCTTATTAGGCCCCCCGCAGATTCACTACATTACGAAGTCGTGCAAGTAGTCACTTTGCCGCTTGACTTCTCATTGCGCGCTTCCAGCGTGGCTTCTGCAACCAGATGCCACTTCTCAGAGTCGCCGGTTTTGGCCAGCTTCTCTTTCGTGACACCACGCAGATAAGCCACCGACCAATAATCCATATCCAGGACCAGCACGGTTGCATCCCGACTAAACCTGGAAGGAACAATGGTCAGCGTGCCGAAGTCACTCACGTACACATCGGCTGCGCCCTGGATGGTGCCCGGTCGCCGACCGGTCACATCATTGTATTGCGTGGCAATGCCAGCAAACGCAGATGCCCGTTGCTTGTTGAACGGACCCACCAGCACGGTTCTGGGCTCACCACCTTGCGTCCAGCAAGCCTTGATGATGGCTTTCAGGTGCGCTTCAGTGAAGGTTCCAGACGCAGAGTTATCAGTCGGGGCAGTCACGGTCCCGGAGATGAATCCAGGAGTCGTGGGTGAACCACCGGAACCGATATCCGTGCGGTTTGTGAACAGCCAGGATTCCACAGAAGCCAGAGTCCTCCCCGCCGCAGTCGTGCCGACGGTAGAACCCTTGTTCTGCGACAGGCTGGATTCCAGGTCACGCAACAGTTCCTTGCCGCGCTTGGCAAGCTGATACGCAACTTCAGAATCGCGGCCCGCTTTATCAACCGTTTCCATCGTGCCGGAAATCTGAATGACTTTCTTCAGGATCTGGCAGTAATTACCAAGCCGCGTGGTAGGCGGCGAAGTAGCGGTCGTGGAATCATCCCCTTCCGGGTTCGCGTTCGCAGCATTTGCCGCGACAAGTGCATCGGTCTGCCATTCGTGATAGCGTTGCTTCGCAGTAGTCCGCGCAGCACGGGACATGAATGGGCGTTCCGTGGGACTGATATCGTAAATCGTATCAGTCAGATCTTCCCTTACGCCAATTGCTTCGAATTGGGTAAGCGTTCCTGCAGTAACAGCCATTGTTAGGCTCCTTTACTTGATACTTCCTCTAGCAAGGAATAACGCCGCAGCGTCTTCCACCCTTCCAGACTTGCGTAGTCTGGTAGCGGCATCGTCTGCCACTTTCGCTTGAGGATTAGCTGTTTGCTTGGAGCCTGGTTTTACAACCTTGGGCACCACCACAGCGCGTTTCTCAGCAATCGGCTTGGCTTGTAGCTGCCTGTACTTAGAGGCGTCGTGAAGTAGCTTAATCACTCGTGCATCAACCACACCGTTCAGTTCTTCCTGACTGAAACCGTAATCCAGTCCACCCTTGAGGATGGTCTGGTACACTTCCTGGTTCCACCCCGGAATTTCCCGCTTCAGTGTATCAACACTCTTTTCCACAGCCTCAGCCATCGCCGCTTTTTGCTGCTCCTGCTGTTGCTGCATAAATTGTTGCTGTTGCTGTTGCATCTGACCAAACATCCCCTGCACTTGCTGCGCCTTACTCGATAGCCGCACATATTCTGCCGGGTCTTCAGATGCCAGCTTTTGCCAGTCCACATTCTTTAACTCCGGGGCCACTAGCTGCCCGATCATGGCTTGCATGACCTGGAGTTGGTTCACATACTGCTGTTGAGCTTCCTGCGCCGCCCTGTCAATCTGCGTTCGCGCTTCCTCTCGCATTTTCGAGACTTCCTGCGTTTTGCGGGTATAGTCCGCTTGACGCATGTAGCCAGATTGCAGATCTTTAAGGCTGAGCTTGACCGATTGATCTGCCCCATCGTCACCCTTCACGGTGACTTCAAAAATAGGCGCTTCATAATCGAATTCAATCGTTTCACCAGGCGCTTCTTCCTGCGGCTGATCCTGCTTTTCAGGTTCTGCAGCCTGCGGCTCCGGTGCCGGCTCAGCCTGTGGACTTGGGGCTTTTACCGGATCTGGTCCAAATTCATCCGACATTCCGCTCTGCCGGACATAGTTAAGCAACTTCTCATGTACCGCTTGTTCCTGCTCGATAGGATGCACATACTTGGTCGATACGAATCTGCCACCATCATCACGTGGCTGTTCCACCGACCCGGGTTGGTTCTGTGCAACTCCCGGACCTGTGTTCACTTGGCCTTCTGTCATTTACCTTCTCCAAATAGCAGAGATGCCGCGTTTCTCCTGCTCTATCTGGAGTTTCGCCAGCTTCCCGGTTTCGATATAGGATTGCAGGGCCTGCCGGAATAACTTGGTAATCTTGAACAACCGCCAATAGTCTTCCCGCTGATCCTTGCTTTCCGCCATTTCCCACCTCTGAATCGTTGCGGCTTCAATCTCATCCAAAGCCTGCTTGAGAAGGGGCTGCTCCAATAAAAAACGGGCTTCTTCAGCCCGTTGAATCTCCTGCTCTGTATCCATTGTTACCCCATATTGATAAAATATCCAGGCGGCGGCATCATCAACCGCGTCACATCATCTGACATTCGTCCTGTAACGCCCGGATTTTGCAGCATAGGCCGCCAATCATCAGTTCGACTGGCCTGTTGCCTCGGACCACTTAGAAATTGCCCCGGGTTCTGCAGTATGTCAGCCCCTACATTATTAACACCCCAATTAAAGGCTTGCTTAGCAGGCTGCATAACTTGATTTCTCAATTGAGTCATCGCATTCTGCGGCATTGCTGTTCTCATACGACTACGCCAATCTGTAATACCCGACATGCCACCAAGTCCACCTAACCCACCCTGATTACTGCGCTGAGCGCGATAACGATCAAACCAGTTTGGCATCACATTTCTCCTAATGCATTAACAACCATTCATCATCGTCATCAAGATCGTCAGGCACCTTCTTGACCTTGATCTTGTTCCGGCCAACCACTTCCACATATTCCGCTTCCAGCCCAGCTTCAAAGCTGGTCAACTTCGGCATCTTGACCAAGACTGCCTTGGGCGTGAATGGGATCTTTGCTTCCTGGATGATTTCTTCTTCTTCATCCTCCACGAAGATATAGCGCGGAACACGTCTGCGATGCCTCCGCCCACCAGCCGCAACCTTCGCCGCCACGGAAGGCGGCACCACAATGCTGGAAACAGCTACAGCAGTGGAAATGCCTTCTGCGTTGCCAACCGCATAGGCTTCCGTTAGCGAAACCGCATTCGCAGTGGAAGTGCCTTCCGCATTGCCTATGGCCGCTGCACCGCTGAGACTGGTGCCTACAGCCTGGGCATCCGACGTACCCGCAGCATTACCTACGGCATACGCTTCTACCCTGCTTGTTGCCGTTGCCGTACTGGTTCCGGCTGCTACCGCTATTGCTCGCGCTTCCGCCTGTGCAACCGCCAATGCAACAGCCGTTCCACCAGACAGACCTACCGCATAGACTTCCGTGAACGCACTTGCCGTTGCAGTAGATGTGCCTTCAGCATTACCTACTGCCTGCTTCTCTATCGTCGCAGTTTCGCTAGCCGCCTGGGCATCTGATGTGCCTGCTGCATGACCGACGGCATACGCATCTACACGAGATGTAGCAACAACCGTTGCCAATCCCGCAGAAACACCTACTGCATATGCTTCTGTAAGACTGACTGCATTGGCGGTTGCAATACCCTCTGCATTGCCAACCCCTACAACACTGGCTACACCAACCGCATTGACTGTTGATGTACCTTCCGCATTGCCGACCGAATAAGCCGCTGTCTGACCAGATGCACTTACCGTGCTGGTGCCGGACGCATTGCCGACTGCGTAAGCGTAAACAAGGCCAACTGCATTAGCCGTGCTGACGCCAGCGGCTGTGCCAACGGAACCACTGATCCCTGCTGAAAACCCGCCAACAAGACCTAAATGGGGAAGCGGAGCCGGGTGGCCCGCCGATCCGGGCAGATCCGCCGCCGCCAGCAGCTCGGTGCTGGGGAGAAGCGGTTGATAGGACCAACCGGCCATTAGGCCACTTTACGAATTGACCACCCGATGGAACGGTCCGTCCCGGCGAGTTTCTTCACCGTCACATCCCACCCATGAATCAGAATGAGCGAGGGCGAGACCCAGGTTTCCGCCATCGCCCCAGTGAGAATTGCTTGGTAGATTTCGCGCTGCGTGCCGCCACTCGTGACCTTTTCCTTCACCTTAATCTCATATTGCTCGGTCACCGTCATGGCTGCTGTATCCAAAAACACCTGATACACGCCATCATCGGTAATGGCCGCCGGCGTCGTCGAATTATTGGGGAGCGAGTATTCCGTCGTGCTGATGCTCGCGCTGTTGGTATAGGCTTCGGAAATCGCCACAGTTTACCCTCCGAGCGCGTAGGCAGCGATGTTCGGGTTATCGACCGTCCCCGAGTGCTGGGCGCGCACATAGACACCCGTCCCAGATGGGACGGGGAATTCCACGCCCGCCTGAATTGGCGGGTTGCCCAGCGCCTCGGCTGACGAACTGGTCACCAGCATATCGCTGATGATGATGTTAAAATTCGATCCGTCCCCGACTGCCAGATCTACGGCAATCGCGGCGTTGCCCCAGGTTGTGTCGGCAGTAGTGATCTGATACCCCACCTGCCACCACCACACCCGCGAACTCGTAGTGCCTAGAGATGTCCAGGCACCCTCGGAAGTGGTGCCCGGCGTGACCGACGTTCCCGCGGATGCGGTGACCCCATAGGCTTCAACGAATGAACCCTTGCGAATCACCGACGGATTGGCGGGTTGCTGCAGGATCTGCACGCCGACGCGAAATGCCGTGGTGACGCTGCCCCACGCCCTCGCCCCGATTGTCGAGCCCGGCGGAACGTAGAGCGGAAAATAGTAATACACACCGGCCCGGCCCGCCGTCAGAGAGCCCGCGCCACCGACCAGCAGGTCGGGAATCCGCACGGTATAGCTGGTGCCGCCCGCTTCGTCCACGCCAATATCCATCGCGTAGTTGCGGGATTGCGAACTGGCGCCCGATGTGTGAACCCAGATCAGCACACCATAGGCTGCATCACTCGTCGGTGTGCTGATCACGTTCGCCCAGGACCCCTTGGCACCGGTCGCAGACGTGACCGACGTTCCCAGAGTAGAACTTGGCCTGCTCGTCCCCCACGAGTTAGTGAACCCGCCGAAGGTGTTAGCCCCCACCGGAACGTGCAACATCAGGCCACCTCGATATAGGTCAGGCAGCCATCGACGCTGATGGCCGCCGACAGTTCCAGGTTAAGCAGCGTGTTGGTGCCGGTTTGGAACCAGCCGGCGGGATTGAACGGCAGCGCAAAGCCAGTATTCGCCACCAGGTTCATTTGTCCAGTCAGCGCGGTGCCGCTGGCCCCGGATTCAAACCTTACATTGACCGTGCCAGCCGAAACGAGGAATGCAGAGACTACCCGGATCTTCTTGGAAGCCACCGCCGCAACCAGGGTGTTGTCGCCAGAGCTTGCCGCGTCGATGATCGCGAACTTGGGTGTGACCACCGTGCCAGAATCCGTCATCTGCGTCGATTCAAGGCTGGCCTGCACCGGCATCGGCGCGGCCACCGAGGCATCCACGGCGCTGCCGTCCACACCCCATGATGGCTTCACCCGTGTATAGCAGACGCTCGAAATATCATCGGCGGCGAACGCAGGACCGGCACC
>Ga0099848_1000308_pt1 | contig 22177 bp, 24 predicted proteins | sample CB_VirMetaG_3_FD_78179 | JGI IMG/M metagenome (GOLD analysis project Ga0099848, IMG submission 78179) | Freshwater to marine saline gradient viral communities from Chesapeake Bay - CB_1508_1S Viral MetaG | ecosystem: Environmental > Aquatic > Marine > Coastal | place: USA: Chesapeake Bay...
AAGCAGGTAAGTCGCAGGAGCGTGTGGCAGCTAAGACTGGCTTAGCACCTCAGCGTGTTGAGCGTCTCGCCAGTCAGATTTCAGCCCCTGCCGCTGAACCGAAGACTCCGTCTTACACTGGAGAGCTCGCTCAATACGCCGCTCCGGGGGGATTCGGCGCAGGCGCAGCTATGCGTGCACGGGCTGCCGGTCTTAGCGACGCACAAATTAAGGCTGGTGTCGAAGATCTCCGAAGCCAAGGCATGGCTATCGGCAAGCGAGTAGATATTGGATTAAACCCAATACAGTACGGTAATGATATGGCCGTACGCGGAGCTCAGCAAGGAGGATTTACTGATATGGGTTCTGGTCAGCGATATGGAATGCGCGCAATTTATTTGCCGGACGATCTTAAACATATCGGAGGTGGGCTAGGGGTCGTATGGGCCGCTGGTCCAGGGACTGATCAACAAATTATCGATATGTACAGAGGTAAACCCAGGGAGTCTTGGGTCCTCCCCGCTAGCACCAACACTCCTGATATGCCCTACGCAGCCCCCGCAGGAGTTCCCTATATTAACCCTCTTAGCTCACCTTCTGAGCAAGCCAAGCAAGCTGTGGGAGGCTATGAGTTTTTTGGAGGCGCCCCTACGGCAGCGCAACTTCAGCCTTCTACAACTACACAAACCACGAAAGCTGCCGAGACGAAAGCGCCTGTGTCCAGGACAAAATCCCAGAGTGTTCTCCAAGGCAAACGCAAGGAAAGCGCCAAACCGGCAGCCAGAAATCAACTTCTAGAAAACTACATCCAACGGTTCACTGGCAAAAAACAGCTTACTGAAGACACAGACTGGGATTGGTTTGCTCGTAACCGTCCCGCTTTACGCAGAATTTTTGCCTGATTAGCGTGTAGATCTACTTTGTACCTTCAATTTCATCAGCCAAAGCTCGTAGATCGTCTTCATCGGTAACACCAGACCCAGTGGCGTGACCGAAGCTTAAACGAAACGCCACTGTGCGTAGCACAGCTGCAATCGCCTTAGTGTTTGTCCAATCCAAATCATGAGCAGCCTTCACGACTGCGTAACCATCCGAGGAGAGTCCTCTAGTTTTTGATTCAGTCACCGCTGTTTACGGATTGACGTTCTCCCAAGGGCTCGGTTCTTGGATTGGAGCAGGAGTTTTTGGCAGCGTGGATGCCGCTTGCTGCAACTGCAAGTATTGCAAAGCCTGTTTATGTTGATTTAGCTCAGCACTTAATTGCTGTGTCTGAGCCTCTGCCCATTTACGTGCGTTGAAGGTCAGTTCATCCAAGGCAGATTGCGAGTGCGGGAACGCGAAGACAACTCCGCCACCTTGTTTGACTGTAATTTTTTGACCGTTCGTGCTCTCAGCTAAGTCGCATAAGAAGTCGTGTGCACGTTGAGGAGGAATATTGGCGAGCACCCCAAGCTGGATGGGATCGATCACTCCTCGATTCGTTTCGTAAAGCGTAGAGAAGCAGGCAGTAACTCGTGCCGCAGTTTCTTCGTTGTGTTTCTGGCGCAGAGCACGCTCGCGTCCAATACCAGCGCCCCCGATAAGACCGCCGGCAAAAGCAAGCGATGCCCCTACAAACTGTGGAGCCACAGCAGCCGTGGTGATACCAACAGCGGCAGAGGCCGCTACTGCCAACGCAAGATTAGGGTTTAACCGGATCATGTTTCTGGAAAGCTGTTTCCCAGCGAGTGTTGTTGATGTCCTGGGCAAACTCCACTGGAGAGGGGAGTCGATCAGGGCCTTTTGCTGCACGATCGGATTGTAGGTCAAAAGCTTTGATGCGGAGCCCTTTTATGCCGGGGATACCATCGTTTAACACTACTTTTACGTTCGGTAGCTTCAAGATATTCGTTAAAGCTTCCTTAGTACGCTCTACGAAACGGTGCTTTGCAGCGGGCTTGTATCCGCAAGCCTTACAGAAGTTTGCGTAGCTGGGATATAAAGCACCGTAAGCATTGGCCACATACATTCCTTTCTCGGCCTCGTCAGTATTTGGCTTCCGCGCCCCTTGGCCAACAGGCGTAACGCTGTTTGGAGCGTAAAGGCAGCAATCGTGGAGCCACGCAACGAACTGATTATTGAATAGGAGAGCCTCGATATTCGTGCGGTTCAGGGACGGGACGTGTTTAGTCGGGTTAGCTAGCACGTCTTTCATGGTGGCGTAGGGCATTGAGAGAGCCCAGGTGACAATGCCACTCATCTCAGGAACGAAAGCGCCTTCGATTCGATCGTCGAAGACACTAATTAATTCCTTGCGGAGACTCGGGTCTACGACTTTATCCATGAGGATAGTCAGTCGCCTACGCTCCAGACCGCTACTGGAGTCGTTTGATGTGATGTGTTCGTTACTAGCTATACAAACTAAACATTCTGGCTTAAAGCTTATGATCTCCTTCCCGTACTTTCTTTCAGCACGAAGGGTATCGGAAGCAGACGTCAGCTTTTTCAAAACGTCCATTCGACGGTTGTAGTTTGATTCGTCCGTCAGCAGCAAGAGCTTCTTGCCGATCAGGTTGTAGCTCTCAAACTTATTAGTCTCGATAACTTCGAGACTTGACGTGTGAGTGCCGTGGAAGCCGGCCAGTGCAACCATCAGCTGCTGCATCGTCGATTTGCCCGTGCCACCAGGACCTACGAGGTGCAGGAATCTCTCACCTGCCGTGTAACCGGTTAACAAAGCGCGAGCAAATGCTTGAATCAGAATTTCTTGTCCTTTATCTAGTGCAGAAGTGATCCAGCGCATGAACTCAGGGCATTGCGCTTTGGCGTCGTATTCATAAGGGAGCTTATGGCGCAGATAGAGCTCCTTCCTCCTGCCTTCCTCGAACTCCAACGTAGTTGTGTCAAGAACCCCGTTCCTGAAAGGAATATACCCTCGTGATTTCGTCCAGATACTGCGGCGACCTCCATCTGCAGACTTAAGGAGTTTTGCCTTCAGGATCGAAAAGACGCTATTTATCATCGCTGCGTTGTACTTCGACAACACACCTGCGGTAACAAATGAGTCTAGTGCTTTTACGATCCTGCGTTTGATGTGTTGTTCATCTTGGTGGTACCAAATATCTTGATCTTCGTCGTAGTGGTAGAACTGATCTAAGTAACTGTCGTATATAAACTGATCTCCCTGGTTCGTGACGATGATATCTGCAACGTCATTTTCCGAAAACTCTCTGTTTTTTGTACCTCCTTGGAGGTTGACGAGCTGCGTGGGAGTTGATGGTGTGTTCACGTCTTTTGTTTTTGTTGTTGATTTTGATGTTGTTTTTTGTTCAGAGGAAGAACTCAGATCAAACTCAGACATATCGAGCACAGCGTTTACGGCCGCATCTCGTTTTGCTTGAGCTAGAGCCTCCTTAACCTCGAACGAAGCGTGTGTGTCGAAGACAGACCGACTGATACGCCTGATCTTCTTCCACGTACCGAGCTCACCCAGTTCTGAAGCTAGGGAGACTGCAGGCTGTAATTCCTCTGGATTTCGAATGGAGTTAAGGATGCGATCGAATTTTCCATCGATGTCGTGCGGATAGCCATAGATATTATAGAACGCACGGTGTGCTAGCGTCAATGGCTCAACGCACAGAGCTACCTCATTTGTCGAGCACCAGTTTGCCCATCCAAGCAACTCCTTAAAAACGGCAGCCATCGTCGAGCTGCGGTCGCCTACTTCCTCTCCATCCAAGACGGAGCGTACAGTGTTTGAGACTAAGCGCTCGAGGTCCATACCGTTTTCACGGATGGTTGTCTTAGTTAGGTACTCAGCTGGGTCCCCTGAATCTGTTTCGTCTGGAGGGAGGGACGCAAACGCGCGGACTGCTTCGTCAATCTTTTCAATAGGTATGAACCGACCAGGTTGTGCAAAGATTGCGTCCTGGTTCTTAGGCCCGTAGAAGAGATTCGGAACCGTCGTGGCCCTGACGTCAGACCCAGGAATCTGGGCATAAATCTGTTTACAGAACCACTGGTAAAAGGAAGCGTTGATGACTGGCTTCTCTAAGCCAAAGACCAGGCGAAATCTAGGCCAACCGTCTTTCGTAGAAGGAGAGTAATAACCAAGGGTCAGGTACTTTTTACAGATATCAAGCTCTAGAGCTTGTTCTACAGTTAATTCTTGCTTTTGTACTTTGTTACCACCCTGATCTTTATGATCAGCCTGATTATCGATATCGACAATTATTAAACCAGCTTGGATAACTCCTGTTGAGTTTTTTTGACGTTTTCCGTCTTGTAGATGCCACGCACAGAGACCTGCCTGGCGACCCAGAATTTCCGCTAACTCACCCGTGGCCAATTCGCAGGAATCCCAGCCAGAGTTAAATGCCGCGAAGTTGCCGCCGTCAGCGATTTTGCCCAGCTCAGGGTGCAGGTGAGGGACAACCCCGAGGTTTACAGAGCAAATGAACTTCATGGGATGTCGCTGAGCGTCTCTAGTATGGCGTGTTTTCCGGGGTTTGGACCCTAAGAAAAAGTGAAGAACCCTTTCCTGGGCGCCGGTCTGGCGGACCTGATTCTACTTCGCCGGATTTAACTCGTAGTACTGTTTAACAACTTCGAACCAACTTACTTCGTCTTTTTCAACCTCCTCAGGTCCGAAGGTGAATATTTGCGTGTTGAATTCTTTAATAGCTGTCGTAACAATAATTTGAGTCTTATCGATTTTAATTCCTAAACAAGCTTCCGCAGCAGCTTTATAAGCAGCAAGTTGGAGCCTTGTCTTCTTTGTTTTAAATACGCCCGAGATCAAAGCTTTCTTAGTTTTTTCGTCGATGTTGTGGGTTTTATTTGGAAACCGAGCTGAGTAAGGTCCGTTGCTGGTCTTGAAGTCAGCCAAGATGATCTCAGCGTTCGAGTTCATGTAGATCAAGTCACAGCAACCTGCGTAGCCGTGCCCAGTTTTTTCGTCGTAATAGTGAATCCGACCTACGCCGTCATCACCTACGTACTTTGCCCAGCGTGGCTGATTGAAAGGTTTCTCAGACCAGAGAACGCGACCCCCTTCAAGAAGATCATCTAGTAGTTCAGGCACCCCGTCCCAGTAAGGCTTGTATTGCTCGGACGGGATAACACGAAGCCCCCTCAAGTAATCTTCAACACTGTTGTGTATCCACGTTCCTCTAGTAGCAGCGGCGTCTGCTGCGCCAGGATTTAAGGCGTTCCAATGAGCAAGTTTTGCTCGTGTAGCTTCAGTTTGTGTGGCGCTCAGGATTGAGGTTACAGAAGGTAGTGGCTTGGGGACGCCATTACAAACGTAGTGCCTTAAACCGTTAACCGTTACTCGTGTATCGGACACAATAAAAGTGTCAATTCCCCATTAGCTTAGAACGAACTTGAGATTATAGTTCCGTCATTATCATCTTCATCTTCATCATCTTCATCGTCCAGGAAGAATTCTTGTTTTTGATACTGATAGGCTCTGTTGCGTTGCTCCATCTCCGACATGAGACACAGAGCTGCGGAGAAACCCTCGATTGTGATGTCTGCGCACTCTTCAGGGCTACGAACGTTACCCTGATAGTCAACGCACTCAGTAAGCAGCTGTTGACTTACAAGCAACGCACTGATTTTATCTAGCAGTACGTTCTGTTCTTTCTGGAGCTCAATTAAGTTGTCGAGCTGCTTGTACAGACGCTTGCTCACAATTTAAGGTCTTGAGGGCGGTGCCAGCCTACTTCGAAATCTATCTGTGTATTTACAGCTGCTGCACCTGGCTTTTGAAAGACAAACCACGCTGAAGTCACAGGATCTTTTGCTGTAGTACCATCCGCACGGAATGAAGGCCTTGGGCTCAAGATCTTAATGTTTGTGAGAGAAGAATCCTGTAAGAAATCTTCTCGTGCCCGCGTGGGCTCTAAGAATGTTAATCGATCTAATATGCACACACCTTTTCTAGCTGCCTGTAACCCACACTCTGTTATCCATTTTGTGTAGTCCTTCATACCTTGTGTGATTGCTATAACCCAGTCAGCTTGGTCTTTCTGCGCCACCCACCAGTCAAGATCTACAAGATTTTCTTCGTTGTCGTTTGTCACGATGTCGCTTAGTCCTGTTCGTCTTATCTGTTTTTCTAGCTGCCCGTTAAAGTCGCAGGGCAGCAGGATCACACCGTCGATAAGCCCAGAATTCCCGATAGGATCGAAAATATACCGAGGTACGGTGTAAAAGCTGGACATGACTGAAGAACTACTAAATAAGCTTAAGTCGCACCTAACTCTTGAACAGAGTTTCACTCACCGTGCTTTTTTGGATGGGCTTGAGAAGCTGAGCCCTCAGGAGGCGCGAGAGGTCCTTGGAATTGTATATGCAAACTATCTGATTCGCGGCAAAATCCTTGAGAACATTATAAAGTACTGTGTGAGTCATGGAGTACACTTACCTTCCTTCGGTGACTTACTGGATCTGTAGTCACAAAAAAAAGGAGCGCCTAAACGCTCCCTCTTTGACTCATCCTCTCGTGTTAGAAGTCTAGACCGGCTGCTTTGAGAGCTGCCTTTTGCTCCTCACTGAGGTCCTTCTTCGGAGCTGCTTTCTTAGCAGTGGGCGGTTCCGATTCCTCGGTTTTTGCACCCGGCGTACCAGCACCAGCAGGCAGAGAGGCGAGTCCAGCAGGAGCCGCGCCCTCTAGTCGTTTGGGGTTGGCTTCCATGAAAGCCTCCTTAATCGCCCCGTGGTCTTCGCCCAGAGGAAGCTCAACCAGATTAGAGCCGGGGATACCACTTCGTAGAGCAGATGCCACCAGGTCTCCTGAACCACCCTCGAGCCACGCCGAAATGTCTTCGATAAGCTTGCGCTCATCATCATTCTGAGCAGGGCGGTCCTTGAATTCCAGAGCGTTGTAATTGATTTTGGCACCGTCTGCACCCGTCATAGGGTCCCTCTCGTTGAAGGACTTCTGAACGAATTTAGTCGATGTGATCACCTCACCAACGTTAATCCGGTTGTTGTAGAGCGTCTGGAAGTACGAAATAAAGTTCTTCTGGCTCGACTTACCGCTGATGATGCTAGTGCAGACACAGCGTGGAGGAAGCAGACGATGAGAAGGTGTGACACCAATGTAACTAATACGAATAAACTCCTCGTGCGATCGCATACCGAGGTTACCGAAATACGGGGTGAACCCAAGAAGGATGAACTCAATGGGTATCCCATTGTCGTTCGAGTCGGTGATGGCCGCGTCAGGATCAGTATCGGATTTCCAACGACGAGCCTGAAGGTCGATGCGAAGCGTGTGCGGCGGGATCTGACAAAGAATTTCATCAGCCGAAAATTTACCAGCGATAAAAACCATGACCGTAGATTAGAGAGAGAAGTCCAGTGAACCGAGAGCAGCCGTGGAGACCTTACCTTTATCAGGATCAGCCGCCTTGGCGGGAGCAGCTTTCTTGCTGCGGGGCAGGTAGAGAATTTTCTCTACTCCGTAGTTAAGGTACTTACGATCTTCTTTTTCGGAAGTGCTTACCCGACCTACCGCGATTGTGGGAGTACCGGGAGAGAGCTCAGCAAGTTGGGTTGAGAGGCTGTCCCACGCAGTCAGTTTGAACCAGGAGGTCTCTCCTTTTTCATCCTGCCAGGCGAGAGAACGGTTGGTGACGGTGTTGTCCCCTAGTTGAGTTTCTTCGGTAGCAGGTCCGAGACCACCCGTGGAAACAAACAGATTTACTGCCAGCAGGTCGTCCCAGTTCTCCTTGGTTACGATGAGCATCGGCTGCATCTGAAGTACACCGTCTGGTGTAGTTTTCGTTGGGCCTATAGCCAATACAGTTTGCTTCTCTTCAAGCGCCGTGAGGAGCTTTCCGACGTAGTGATCCTGCTTCATCGAAAGCTGGACCTTTGTAGCGACCCGACGATCGCTTGAAGGTAGAGACTCAGCTAAGACGTGTACGACTTTGTTTTCGTCAATGTCTGCTGCATCAGTGATGCGGAGACCGAGAGTGAAAATGTTCACGGTTTAACGTTCGGTAGATCGTTGAGCGGTGTACCTTGAGTGCCTTGGCGATCTCCTTTACAGGGACGCCACGACTTGAGAAGGCTAAGGCCAAATTGATGTCAGCGTCGCCTAGCTTTGAAGCCTTCATTTTTTTGTAAGAATTGTGGTAGGGGTTGATGCAATATCGGTTCCCGCAAGACGGGCGCACACATCCGTCTTTATTGATTTCAAGATAATCTAGTATCATGGGACGCACATAATACTTCGTACTCAGTGCGTATATGATTGGTGATCCATTTGAGTATTTACCTTCCCAAGGCTCGCACTCAATATGGCTGAACTCACTCACAGCTAAACGTCTAAACAACTCGGATAAAGCTGTGTCGTTTATGTTTTTGTAAGTGAGTGAGAAGGTATCTGCTCTTAATGCTCTTGAAATGTCTGAAGCCTGAGCTTGCGCGTGGCCTGCATCGTTAGCCGTTAGAGCGATCTCAAGCTCCTTGTCTCCCCTGCTTACAGACAGACAGTAGCTAATAAATGTCATTAGGCTGGAACGCCTTAGCTGCTTCGATAATACGTCGGCGATCTTCCTCGTTTGCCGCAAAAACGGGGTACAGCCGAAGCCATACCCCTAAGCGACCTTCTAAGAGACGTTGAAGGATTTTCATTTATCGTCTGAGGCTGTAATTAGATTAGCCTCAAATCAAATCTCAATAATCAAGTCAAAGCTAATTCTTTCTTTGCCTTCTCCCCAACGACGAGGTCCTCAGCGGAGATCATTCCACGGATCTGATCGTCGCTCAAACCAGCCATACGCGCCCGATTGACTGCGGCAAGACCGATTGAGTTTGGCTCTGCATGAGGTCCTGCAAAGCACAGAAGTGTGTTTACGCTTGCCATGGTGGCTCTCTTATTTTCCTGAATAGTTTACAGGTATTTACGAGCGGCGCCACCCAAGGTTAGGCCTTGTTTTTCAGCCCTTCGAGCGGCTTGTTCCAGAGAGATACCCTTCGCCTCTGCAGCCCTTTGGAGGCCAGCCAGACCGATGCCGCCCGAACCCGAGTCCTTCGCAAAAGCGGCAATACCTTTGGCTTCTGTGGGAGCAGCCGCTGCGGGAGCAGGTGCCTGATAGGTCATAGAAGGACCCACGTTAAGCGCTTGTGCGGCCTGTGTTCCGAACGTCAGACCCTGCTGTTGCGCTAAGGACCTGATCGCTTCACCAGCTAAACCAGCTTGGCGTGCTCGATCAACTGCTGCCATACCCAGTGCACCACTCGTCGCTCCTGAGCCCGTGTAGCTCGGCATAGTAGTTTGAATGCCTAAACCCTTAGCAGCCTGCTCACCGAAAGTTAAGCCCTCTTCTTGAGCCATACGCTTGATATCTTCGTTGCTATAGCCGTACTCCTGAGCTCGGCCCACACCCATGGCTCCGATGGAGCCTGAAGTGCCCATAGGCCCGATGAATTCGCTAAGTAATTTCTTTGCTTTTTCTTCGACGGGTTCGGGTTCGGGCTCCATGGCCGCGCCTCCGGTTGTACCACCTCCGACAACGCCACCGGAAGTTGTATCAGTAACAGAGCCGACCGTGGAGCCACTGCCTTCCGGCGTGAGGCTGAACTCAGCAATTCTCGTCTGAGTTCTTGGCGTTGTATAAGTTAAAGAACTAGGTCTTCCCTTTAAAAGGGTTTGGACCTTAAACGATGGGGCGAAGCCTTCGAGCGAACCAGTACCTTCCCCCTCTTCGTCGGCAAACAGTGAAGTCAGATCACCTAGGCCAAACTTAGAACCTGCCTTCCGAATGAAGTCACCGTACTTGTCGCTGAAAGAGGAAGCAGCAGGCGTGGCAGTCATTGCGATTCCCTAAGTACCGCCTTCCTTAAGGCTGGTCGTTGTAAGACCAGTATAAACCAAGCGTTTTTTATCTGTTTATTTAGGCTGTTCGAAGGTCTTGAATCCTGTGAAAACTGGTGCTGCTTTCTGTTCCGCATCAGGAGCTTCGAGTGTTTTAAAACCCGTAAAAGGCCCCACTGCTTTCGCTCCCCCGTAGAGCCTTGCTCCTTCCTCTTGGCCTGCCTGTTTTTTAATAGTTTTTAATTCAGGAAAGTACCTTAGGAGTTCGGAACCCCTGTCTTCTTCAGGGGTTGTGAGAGGCACCCCAAAGAAGTCACCAGCAAATCGAACAGCCATTAGAGCTACCTACTTCTCTTTATTCTCGATAAAAAATCTTTTCAGGTCAAATCCAGGTCCTACAGCTCCTTTCAGTACTCGCATTGTCATTTTAGCTTTTTCGTGGCACGTGAAGTACAGCGCCTTATCTTTATTAGATGTGTAGCTCACTAAGTTACGCCTCTCTTTATCTAAACAGTCACTGACATACATAGAGTCTTTTATAATTACCCACACCTCTTGGAAACGCAGGAGAGGCATCGCCTTTGTCTCGTCGAGTGTGTACAGTCTCGACCTTAAGGTTACCTTTTTATTGGTTTTTTTGACTACAGGTTTTTTAATTTCTTCTGTGTTTTTTTCATTTTCTTTACATAGCTCAGTGGCTTTTGTTTCCAGCTGACGCTTAAGGCTGCGTGCTTTGTTGGCAGCTTCTAATGCGCTGTCGAATACGTCAATCGTAAAGCAGACCCCACTACTCATACGAACACAACCAACGTACCCAGATTCTGTCCTTGCAGTAAAAACTTGTTTGTCTTGTACTGCACAGAGATTTAAGATCTCTACAGCAGGCGCCGTTTTCTTTTTGCTGGTTTGTGCAGCGCTGTTTAGCTTAGCGACCTTTACTTCTTTTTCTTCTTCCTGTTTGACGACAGACTCAGCGTGGACCATCAGACGCCCTTGCTCGTGCTCGGTCGTCGACTTCATCCCATCCCAGAGAACGGCGGCGTAGTGCCTACGATCTCCACGCTTATTGGTTTTGATGAAGACTTCCTTCACAACCCCTAAACGTGAGCTGTGCGCGTAGCCAGTAATTTGATCTTTAACTTTCTGATCCGCGAACTGACTGAAACACGTGATGTTTCTAATGTTCAGAGTTACACGGTCCCCCACTTTGAACTTACTGGGTGCGAGGGTTCGTTGGCGCTTAGTGGTTTTGGTCATTTTTCGGCCCAGGTTTCTCCGTGACTTGCGTCTGCTTTCGCAGGAACTTCTTTCAAAATGGTCTCAGCTGCTTCTTTCATACAGCGCTCAAGCACCTCTTGGTAGTACTCGACTTTATCCTCAACAACTTCAAGAACAATTTCATCATGTACACAGGCAACTAGGTGAGCTTCATCACCGATATACGGGTTGAGCTTGGCTAACGACAGCTTAAGGATATCAGCTCCGGCGCCTTGTATCAGCGTGTTGGCACACGCAGTCATCGTCGCGTCGGAGTAAGACAACAAACGACGTCTGCCCAAAGGTGTTCTGACATAAGTCCATCCGTCTTCGACCATGGCAGCTCTCTCCCGGTGCCATTGGCGCAGCCGTGGGTAGGCGTTATGGAAAGCCATGTGAGCGACCTTCGCCTCTGATAAGGAGATGATTTTCCCCGACTGTGCTGCATACGTTTTGTACTTCCTAAACCCCATCCCATACAGCAGGGCGAAGTTCAGTGTCTTACCTTCCTGGCGCTGGTTCTTCTGAACCTCTTCTAATGGAACCTTGTAGATGAGGCTCGCAGTCACCGTGTGAAGGTCGTGCCCTTGCTTGAACGCCTGAATCATCTGAGGGATACCGATCAGCTCAGCACCTAACCGAAGCTCGATCTGACTGAAGTCGCAGATGATTAGCTGATGCCCAGCCGTGGCTACAAAGCACTCTCTAAAGTCCTTGTCCCTAGGTATCTGCTGTGCGTTAATAGCGAATTGAGTTTTTACTTTTTTTGCACTGGTCTTCTTAGCTCCGCTCGATGTGAATCGACCCGAGTTTGCACCGTACTGGTTGTATCCCGAATGAATCCTTTGGGTAATCGGATTTACATTCGCGATTAGCTTCTCAGCGTGTTCGAGCTGAGTCTCTATTTTGGTTCTTTTCCTGTAAAGGTTCAGTAGCGGATCATCTGAATCGAACTCCGCGAGCTGGATCTGATTAAGAGTGCTCTTTCCTGTTCCTGGATTAACTGGTAGTTCAATACCAAGTGCTTCGAAGCACTTTGTGCACTGGACACCAGATCCCGGATTGAATTCCTTCCGTAGGTTTTTTCCGATCGCGAGCGAGCCATCGACCTTCCTCGGTAACTTCAGCTCCGTGGGCAGAGCGTCGTCGAGCTTAGTACAGAATTCTAATGTTATCTCGTCAAGCCTCTCCTGTATAGAGTGCTTTAGTGCCATCAGCTTAATAATATCAACGTTAAAGCCTTTGTGACACATGTGAGCCACGGGGCGAACACACTTCGATTCAAGTGAGTAAACGTCCAGAAGCGCCTCTTCCGCTAACTCTCTCAGTTGATCTGAAGCGATCTTCGGCAACAGATCTACGTCTTTCGCGGCGTACTCTATTTGTTCTATGTCGAGTTCTTCCTTACTCCAATCTGAGACCTGTTGTTCCTTGCTGATCTCAATCTCAAGTCGTCTTTCGACGACAGCTTTTAGAGAGCAGCTGACGTCATCGAAGTAAGGCTTCTGGAGCTTTGGTGAGACTTTCTTCTCTTTAAAGCCGGCTCGTAAACAGCGTTCGGCGATGTAAGTATCGAAGATTTTTCCTTTGAAGTCGATACCTAGCGACAGGAGGAACTGAAGATCAAAATTTAAATTGTGACCCAGGAGCATCTCCCGACTCTCGATCAGTTCTTTCAAACCAGATGTATCTGGAATCTTAAATAAGTCCAGGACATATACCATTCGATCTACTGCCTTCTCGTCTGTTGTACAGAGCTGAAGGAGTCTTGCCCTGGCCACGTGAGAGTCAAGCCCCGTGGTCTCAAAGTCCAGGCAGAGCTTGGGAATGTCGATTAACTCACGAAGCGCCTCTCTGTACTGCTCATTGCTGGTGACGTAGAAGATTTTCATGAGACTTAAAAAGGGCGCCTTTCGACGCCCTGAGTTAGTGATCTGTTACTAGGAGAGTTCAGGCAGCGTACATCCTTTTTTCCCGGATGCGGCTGCTCCAGCGGTGACTGATGAAGTCTGCAATATCTCCCCACTCTTGAGCTACCTTCCGACCCATAGGGGTTGCGGAGACAGCGTAAACGGTGCGACGGAGTTTCTTGCTGTTCTCATTGAGTTCTTTGTCTTTGCTTCCGTACTCAATGACTTCCTTCATCTCTACCAAACCCCACTCCTTGAGGAGAGCGGCACCGTCTCGGATAGCGGTGTACACGGGCGACGCGTGGTAGCAAGCACTGCGGGGAACGTTTGGCCCTTGGTTCAGGGTGCGGTAGTGACCATCGCCATCTTTAACGAACCCTGTGAAGCACTGGGAATCCGGGCTAACTGAACCCCGATAAGCCATGCCGTTGATCGAGGCAGTCGCAAGTTGACGAAGGGTACGAGTCCCACCGTCGACAAGCCCTTCCAGGATCATCGCAGCGCCAATCGATTTCAGTCCGCCCATCTGGCAGAGTGAGTCGATAGCTTCTGAAGGCTGAGTGACCTGCAGCGTGGGCTCGATTCGGGAAATACGATTCGCGTCGGATCGGGTGTACTGACGCTTTTTAGGAGTTTCGACTCCTTCGATCGCGAACCGAGCGGCCAAAGAAGCAAGGGTAGGATTCTTGGTCTCAACGCTGATCGAGAACAGTTTCTTAGCGTCGATCATTGCTGGGTCGACGTGTTCGGCAATGTCAACGACGATTGCTGCGTCGCGACCTGCGGCATTCAGCAATGCCTTGGCTTCGTTGTTGTCCAGGTTGGTGTCGCCAATTTTGAACTTGAAGTTCATGTAATGGAGGGGCGGAACGTGTAGAGCCTATAGCTCCAATACAAAAGACGGTGAATCCTAAAGATTTTCTTCGGTTTTAGTCAGTAAACCTCTTCGAGCCAATACGTCCTTCACACAACTCACCTTGTCATACCAAGTTACAAGATCTTCTACTATCTGCATAGCCATCAACTCAAAGTCGTGTTCGCTCAACATGAGTGCCATTTCGATGTCGGCCTTATTGCCTAGCCGTGACACGCCGTAGTTTTTCTGGAGGAACTGACTCAGGAGCACACAATGTTCAACGACGTTTTTGCCGACGAGCACGGTTACGTTTATTAGTTCGGTTGTCGGCACATACAAAAGAACAGCTTCACGGAACCTGAAGAGTATGGAATGACCCTCGTGGATATCGTGATACGTATCAAACAGCTGTCCAGCAATCCAGTCTTCCAGTTCAAACCGTTCTGTCGCCGGGGTGTACTCCGCCTCAAGTCTCCTGATTGCCGCCGCCTCCGCTTGTCTGTTCATTAAAGGGGTAGCGACTACCCCTCAATTTAAGTTTGGTAATTCGGTTTGCGCCTCTAAAGAAGTACATCTTGAAACAGTTCTGCACTCCCTGGATTGTCTGAGGGTTCTACAGTGTGCACATAGTCACTGAACTCTTTGAGTACACGGGCTTGCTTTCCGATACAGAAGCTGTTCCACTGGACACCATTGTCCTGCTTGAAGGCGTTCAGACGTCTGATAAACGGATCGGACACCTCCGCGTTACCGTCAGTAATCATCAAAATGTCAGCCTTTTCAACAAAGTTGATCTTGGTCAGCGCGTGGTCGATTACAGAACAGAAAGACGTTCCGCCTTTAGTAGTCCAGCCGAGAACGAAATCGAGGAGTCGTTCATTGTTGGCTCTGTCTTTATCGAGATGAATACTTTTTTGAATCACTGTATCAAACAGGTGGATGTGCATAGCACGATTTTGTTTTAAACACTCCTCAGCAACAACGTAGGCAATAGCTTTAGACCACAGCTCGGACTCACCAGCCATCGAGCCACTTATATCTATATAGAGAACTACAGGACCTTTATCGAGCTCTTTAATTTTCGCCTCATAGTCTTTGGTGAGGAGAGTTTTCTGACTGTATTTCAGCGCGAAAAGAGCCCGGCCTTGTTCCGTGGCGGCTAAAGCCACCTCTGCTGGGAAAGCTTTGATAACTTCGTCCGAGAATTTAGCTCCGACAATATCGCTGTAGCTTGCCTGTGATTTTCGTGCACGTTTACGGTCGGCCCACGCCTGTCTTAGTGCTCCCAGTTTCCGCACAAGTGCTTTGAGGCTAGGGTTGTTGCTCAGTTTTCGCGCAAGCTTCCGCTTTTGATCTACATCGTTAAGTGCGACACCCTTACCTGCTTCTGAACCAGCGAGCTGTGCCATAGCTTCCTGGGTGTCCTTGGCAGCTTGGTGAGCCCGATCAACTGCTTTGTCGACCTGAGGCTGGATTGCCTCTCCGGCTTGCTGCAGAGTCTGTTCTATTTGTTGCCCGAGCTCCTTACCTTTCTGGCGCAACTCAGCAGCTTTGGCGTTGTCGCCCTCCTTCTTAGCCTCCATGAACTGCTCTCTAATATCCTGAAGTTGCTGCCCGGCACTGGCCAGTGTCTCAGCATCGAGAGAGCCTTGCTCAATCTGAGCTTCAATCACTTCACTCAGCTCGTTCAAGACGTTTACGGCGTTGTTGCCAGCCGTGAATTGATCGCCAACTGAGAGAGCGACGAGCCGTGGCCACACAGGTGACTCACAAACCTGAACAAACAAGTTGACCCAGAAAGAGTTCTCGGGTTTGTACCCCTTCGGAAAAGCGACGTTTTCGCCATTTTGCTTAGCCCGAAAGTAGGCTTCTGCTTCGTCGAAACTGATGACCGTAGTTACTTGGCCGCCGTTGTACAGGAAGTCGAAGAGTTCTTTCCCAAAACGGGAGAGCTGACGGATGTTGTACCTGTCTTCGATGTACTTAACGATCGGACGAGCATCCCTCACGAAGTCATCCCACAGGAAATCAGAGAGAGGAGAGACTGCTAGAACGAGTGGCTCGTTGTTGATGAGGCGAACAAATTCGTTGTTGATGTTCATGACGAGACGTTGGAGATCGAGTTTGCTACTGATTGTGATGAGGATTCAATCGATTGAGCAAGTTTGGTAGCTTGCTGGCGTGCGTTTGCAGAGATCCGATACTGACCTGATTCGAGGATGTTATCTAGTTTGTTAGCTAACGTACCGAGATCACGGTGCATCTTACGGAGCTTACCCACGAGTCGGTTAAGGTCATCGACGCTTTTAGATTCTTGCGAGTGAACAGCGTGGTACTCGGTAAGAATTCCGTTGTGGGCTCGCTTGATGCTCTCAAGCAGTTTCTCTGCTGTAGGTACAGCTTGCTCTAGTACCTCTTTGATAACTTGTACATCGTCTTGTGTTTGGTAGACGATGTGAACGAGGGATCGGTGCAGGTGCTCTGGATACAGCTCATCGTCTCCTTGTACGATTGCCCAGCCACGCAGAAACTTAAGTATCTGCACACGGCGGCGATCGCTGATTGTTATACCTCTAGAAGCGAGGAGATCGATCACTTGAGTAAACGAGTCCAAGAACTCTTCGCTCGCTGTGACTGAGGTGACTTCGTTCTGAAGTGCCTCAAGATCTTCGAAGGTTAGGTTTGACTCAACAGCTGGTCTTTGTTTGATGCCAAGAGCCCACGCATCGAGCGTGCGCTTTGACGCAGGCTTCTTGAGGAGATCGACTGTTGGACGGAATAGAAATCGATCGCAGAAAGCTTGCAGTGACTCTTCCTGAGGAAAACTGTTAGTCGCAGCAACAATCGATTGGATCGGTGTCTGGATCACCTCGCGCCCGTTATTGAAAATCCTTTCGTTGAGTACAGTCAGAAGCGAGTTAAGAACAGCAGAGCTACCTCTAAACAGCTCGTCCAAGAAAGCGATGTTGGCGCTCGGTAGGTATCCCTTAACGTCGCGCACGTACTCGTCTTTAAGAAGCTTGGATACGGCTACAGGTCCGAATAACTCAGAGGGATCTGTCGTGGGCGACAAGAGGTAACCAAAGAACTTTGAGCCTTTAAATCCGTTTGAGACAGCCCTTACAAGCTCCGACTTACCAGTACCAGGTAGGCCAAAGAGGAAGCTGTTTTGTTTAGTTATCAGGGAAGCTAGTAGCCCGTCGATAACGTCGTCGCGCTCGAGAAAGCTAGTGTTGAGGGATGCGCGGAAAGTCTGGAGGTTGGAGAAAAGAGTGTCGTTCATTAGTCGAAGATGTTTTTGATGTAATTAATGAAGGCTGTTAGCGGAGACTTCCTCGGCTTAGCTTTGTAGGGACTAGAAAGACTCTTAGTTACGCGCAGCAGAACTAGGCTGCGCTCAGAAGTACTCAGATCAGAAATCAAGGTCATCAGTTGAGGTTACTTCTAGGTTTTTAACCTCGTCGATAAGATCTTCGAGGTTGGCAGATTGAGCTTTAACAAGCTCAACTCGTTGATCAAAGAGAGTTTGTAGGTGTCGGGCGCGCTGTTGGTAAACGTCCTTTTCAATTTGAAGCTCGTGGTAGATGTCATCGAGTTGATCTTGATTGTCTGCCGAACTAATTTTGCCCAGCAGATCACGGTAGGTGCCAGAGAGAGCAAGAGAACGCTTAAGTGACTCAACACCTTCGCTCGAGTTGCGCGAGTCAACGATCGACTGGAGCTCTCTCCTGATCTCGGCCTTGACAGCAGCGTAGTCTTTAAACGCTTTGTCCTTAACCTTGGCAGATTCTGATTGAAGCCTTACACCCACATCGAGCAAATCGTTCGATAGTTTCGTAAGGTTCTCAAAGCCTGGGCAGTGTCTAGTGATTAACTGGAGTGTCTCGGCTGTTATCTGCCAAGATCCTCGGCGCTTGCTGCCTCCTGTCTGACGTTCGCCAACCTTTGAGGACACGCGTACATCGAGATCATCGAGAAGCTCTGCAGCTTTAGCCAACGCTCTATCAGCGGCGCCCTCACGAGCAGCTTCGAGAACCTCACTCGTGTTAAACATCGCGGCCTCTTGAATCGCCGTGGAGATTGAATGCTCCTCTTTAGATTCAGATACGACCAGACTCACAGGGTTTGGCCCCACTACAAAAACCTTGATTGGATTCTCGAACTCCTGTTTTGTAGGGAAGATGGTCAGGTAAGCCTCCCTCGCTAACTTGAAGCCTTCGGGGTCGTCACGAAAGAGAGGCTCAAGAAATCCCTCAACGGTATTCGACCAGCGTGTGTATTCCTCAAGCCAGAGTTCATTCAATTGACTATTGAAAGAGGCTGCGGAGGAGCGAATCTTATCGATCCTTTCCATCGCGTCTTCGAAGTAATCTTCATGCAGGAAGTGAACGTCACCGTTGTGAATCGTGCACTCGTCGTAAAGCTTACGTTGTTCGATGCGAAGGTTATTTAGGAACTCTTTCAGCTTGCCCGATAAGTTGGGGCGGACAGAAACTGACTGTTGTTTCTCCAGTACATCAACAACCGAATCAGGCAGTTGGAGGTCAGCAAAACGGATCTGGGTGCTCTGCCTTACAGAGGCGGAGACGGAGCAGTGAAGCAGAAAAATCTTGTCGTCCATGATCACTTAAGGCGGCGGAAGATAGCGGAGACTTTGTCGGTTAACAGGTCTACTTGACCCTTGAGAACCATCTGCTCAATCAGAGCCTTGCGTTCTACTTTCGCAAGTTTGAGCCTCAGCTCGAGATCGGCGATCTTCTCGTCGAGTTTGTCGATCTTTGTGTGAGGCGTGGGTATCCGGTCGATCCTGACAACGATGTTCGTTTTGTATTCAGGGAACTTGAATAACGAATCATCTCCCTGAAACACGCTCAGATCAACATCCTCTCCTTCTGCTCTGAAGAGCATAGAAGTCAAGTTGCTTTTAGCTGACTCGTATTCCACACCGAAACTTTGATTTAGCTCCGATAGGGCGTTGTCACAGGCATCGTAACGCTCGGCACTGACGCGCCCTTGCTTAACGATGGAGTCGATTGAGATCTTCATCTGCATTTGATTTAGAGGGACACGCACCACGTTAAGGGCCTGTGCCGCCCATGCAGAGCAATATACATCCTCCAGCGCACCCTGTCAACAGTGTTGCAGAAAGTTATTTCTGTGTGCATGGAGGTGTAGTAAGCATAACTTTTCTAAGATTAAAAACTTTTTTTATAAAGAGTTTAACAACAAACTTGGAGATATATAAAAGTCTTTATCTTTCTGGTAGCAACTGTACAGGGCTCGAAAGCCCCACCTTGCTTAGAGAAGGCCTTTGTTTCGGGCCACGGTGCTGTCTCCGTTGTACCTCCCTGTATGCCTATAACTGACGAGAGGAGCGTCACGCATCTCTGTGAAGATAATCTGCCCGCAACGCATACCAGGCCAGAGAGGAAAGGGACTGTACTGTTTCGCGTTCTTAAACTCGAGTGTAAGAACCGAGTTGTTGAAACCTGGGTCGATGTATCCCGCCATCAGGTGTTCCAAGCCTGCTCGAGCTAAGGAAGACTTCAGAGCGAACTGAGCGCAGATGTTCTCAGGAATGTTAAAGACCTCAGCAGTCTCAGCGAGAACAAACTCATTAGGGAACAGAAGGTAGGGCTTCTCCCGCGTGTATTTCGAAATGTCCTTAGGAAGTAGGCCGCGCTCCTCAACTTCGATGTAAAGGTGAGTGCCGAGGGTCACATCTAACGAGGCCGGGTTCAGCCGCGTGGGATCGAATGGTGTGATCATGCCGCCCTCACAGAGAGCTTTGATTCGCCAATCGGGAAGGACCACAGTAGTTAGAAGACTGACAGCGAGGTTAGCTCAGTTTGCTATGGATTTCTTCGAAGAGTGCCTGACCTTTAGTTGTAAGTTTCACCAGCTTGATTCTTTGATCTGCGTGCCAGGGCTCACGGCTCACCAGACCCATGCCCGGTTCGCCTTTCTGGGTTTGTGTATCCAGCAGGCTGCAGTTGCGGCTAACGCTTGACTTTGGAATGTTGAGCTTGCGAGCAATGTCTGTTTGAAGGAGCCCCTCTTGAGACTCCCCGATAGCGAGAAAGATAAGAAGTGTTGTACAGGAAACTTCGCGGGAGTTAAAGCGAGCGAAAGGTTCTATGGCGCGGGAGAGCATTCAGGTTCTAGGAGAAGTAATTTGTTGTCTAGGTTGTGTAGATCCAGCAGGGTTTCTCCGATCTCCTTCTTAAAGGAGTCAGAGGCGCTGAGCATACTGAGTTGGTGCCTGGTAACGAGTGCGTTCAGTGCCCGCCGCATTGTAAGAATCTCGCCCTTCGTAAAAGTTACTTCTGGCATTGTTCTTGGCCGACTTCGGAGTGGTGTTCTGCGTGATGCGCGTGGACTGCCACAGAGCTTAAACAAATCATGCTGACTGAAACCAAGATGAGATCAGTGAGAAGTTTCATGCTGAGAAGTGAGCAACGAGATTTTAGTGAGCCAGGTCTTCGAGAATAGGGATCAAGCGATCAGCTAACTCCTTTGCGGGTTTGCTTTTACTCCCCTTAATGACGGCTAGCAGTGTGCCGGGGTTGACGTTGTTGTAAGTGATCTGTTTGCTGCTGATCTGGGAGTGAAAGACGACAGTGATAGGTGAATCCACTAGCAGCCATAGTTTGTGTTGAGAGTTTACTGTTGGTTTGAGTCAACAACCAGGCCCGTAATAAAGTTTGCCGTTCGGAGCCGTAGGACACTGCATCGAGTCACTCTTACTTACGGTGCCCCCACGCATAACCGAAGCGAGAAGGACTGCGGCAGAAAACAGAATCGCAAAGGCTTTGAACTGTTGGTACATGATGCGTGTCATGATTGTACGATTAGCTTGGTGATGTTGAAGTGTTTGATCCACGTTGTTAGTTTCACAGTGGCATCGACACTCACTAACCCGATACATCCGCTCGTGCCAGATTCTCCGTTGAGTTTGCCCCAGGAAGGATCAACGTGAAAGCCGAGATCAGATCGCCCCGTGGCGAATAAAGGTGTGATCGGAATCCAGAAGCCACTACCTAGCTCAGGATCCCCGAAGGGTCCGCGCTCAATACCAGCTCTATCGATCCGATAAGTTCCTACGGGGAGGGGTGCTTTTGTACCGGCTACGTGACGATCTGCTGTTTGTCGGGACGCTCTACCCGTCACAGCCTGCAGGCTATCTAGGACAGTTCCCTCCTTGTTAAGTAGTTCTAGTTTCCAGATAGGGTCTTTAGTCTTTGGAACAGTTTGCGAGGTTTTCTTGAGGATAAGGAAGTGAGAGTTAGATACCGGAGGCAGCGGAGGAAGGTGATCCTTAAATTGAATCGATGGGCGCATCGATCCTGGTTCGTCCGGGTAGCCTGGCTCAGGTGTAGCGTCTAGAGGTAACCCACCATCCGGGTAGAGCTTTGCGGGATCTTCGCCAAACTCTAAAGGTTGTTGGACAGCGAGCATCATCTCCTGGTGATAGTCGCTGATTTGTTCTCTTGATTGGAAAAATTGTCGCCCGTGGTGGACGCTGAGAGCCAGCACAATCCCACCGATAGTGCCAGTTAAAGCAAACATTTTGAGGTTCATTAGTTAATTACATGTTGCCTGGGCCTGTTCTTGGTGCTGGAGGAGGGTTGTAAGGTGTAGGGGCATCGAAGTTGCCCGGACCTACTTTAGGTGTCCTGTAAACAGGTGCGGGTGCTGGGTCTGCAGGTCGATACAAAGGTGTTGGTTGTTGAGCGGGTTGCTCAAATTGCTGAGGCTGCTGCTCTGATTGAGGTTGTTGCTCCGGTTTAGGTTGTTGAGGCTCAGCTTTGGTCTCCTTAGTCTCAGCGGGCGCTCCCCCACCCTCAAGTTGTTGCAGCCATTCAGCCTTTGACTTCTCTTGAGGGTCAGGATCGAGCTTGCCTTCTGGGTCGGGTTTGTTTGGGTTAGGGATTACAGCGTTGACGATAGTTCCGATAACACTTGAGGTTGTTACAGCAAAGATAAAACAAACGATACCGATGATGATGTACTTAAGGTTGTAACGCATCGTGTGTCAACGGCAGAGGTAATCGCTACGCATCCAACCGATCAAGCCATTGAACTCAACCTTCCACCAACGCAAGTTGTCTCCTCCCCATACCCAGGTCAGAGCACGGAGATAACTTTCGTTGGGGATCGAAGCGATAACTGAGGCTCGTGTCGATGGCTGGTTTCTGAGATTAACTGAGCTGTTGTATTCGCGAGTGCAGGTCATCGCCCATTGAGCTTGAGCCGGCGTGGCGATAAGAAGGGAAGCGGCAGAAGTAAGAAGTAAGGAAGTGAGGCGTTTCATTGTTGGTCAGTAAGTTGCGAGATGATCTCGTCGACAGGAACTAAGAGTGT
>Ga0099848_1000309_pt1 | contig 22172 bp, 18 predicted proteins | sample CB_VirMetaG_3_FD_78179 | JGI IMG/M metagenome (GOLD analysis project Ga0099848, IMG submission 78179) | Freshwater to marine saline gradient viral communities from Chesapeake Bay - CB_1508_1S Viral MetaG | ecosystem: Environmental > Aquatic > Marine > Coastal | place: USA: Chesapeake Bay...
GTTGTTGAGTGTGGTATTGCTGCTGCTTCTAATTTTGCATTTTTGATGCTCGGAACTATTGCTTCTTCTAATACAATTGATAGATCTTTTTGGGGATTTGATAGTTTTGAAGGTATACAACTAGCAGGAAAGAAAGATACACTTCAGCCTGGAATAGGAAAAATAACACATAATGTTGATGTTACAGAAGATGAACTTTTGGTTTCTAGTGGTGTCACCAGCGTATCCAAACAAAATGTAATAGACAATCTTTCTAGATGGAATTTGTATAACGACAAAGTAAAATTAGTAGAAGGTTGGATACAAAAAACACTAACAGATGATATAGTGAAGCAAATAAATAATATATCAATACTTAGATTGGATATGGACATATATGCTCCAACCAAATATGCTTTGGAAAAACTATATCCTTTAGTGTCGCCTGGTGGTGTTGTTATAATTGATGATTGGCAATTAGATGGTGCTAGAATTGCGTGCGAAGAGTATTTTTCTTCTATAGGTGTGCAACCTAATTATATAAAAATCACAAATTCTGATCCTGTTTATTTTATTAAATAATATGAAATACCTAATAACAGGCGGAAATGGGTTCATCGGATCTAACGCCACCAAAACGCTCCTCGACCAAGGCCATGAAGTAGTAGTCATAGACAATCTATCGTCGGATGCACATGACACCTTTCATTACCACGATGGAGCAAAATATTACAACTATGACATACTAGACTATGTGATGTGTTCTGATGTATTTAATTATCACAATCCAGATTATGTTCTTCACTTTGCCGCAGAAGCCAGAATACAGAACTGCATTCAGGATCCCACAAAAGCATATGAAACCAACCTGATTGGAACTTTGAATATGCTCGCATTATGCAAAAAGTATAATGTGAAGAGATTTGTCCTTTCTTCTACTTCTGCAATATATGGTATGCGTTTTGCACATACTCAAGGTGTTTATTTGAATGAATTAATGCAACCAGATTGCTTGAATTCTTATTCTCTTTCAAAATACGCAGCAGAACAAGCGTGTAAGATGTATTCGGATATGTACAATTTAGATACAGTTTGTTTAAGATATTTTAATGTATATGGACCAAATCAACCAAAGAGGGGTTCTTACGCTCCAGTAATTGGAATATTTTCCAGACAAAAGAAAAATAATGAAGCCATGACTATTGTTGGAGATGGTTCTCAGACCAGAGATTATGTTTATGTTTCTGATGTTGTTGATGCCAACATCAGAGCGTGTTTACATTCCAAACCTTTGAATGGAGAACTCTTTAATGTTGGTTCGGGTAAGAATTATTCCGTTTTAGAACTTGCAAAACTGATGAAAGGAGAGTATACTTTCTTACCAGAGAGGATAGGTGAAGTAAGACATACTCTCGCTAATATTTCTAAAATAAAACAATACTTTGGCTGGGAACCAACAAAATCTCTGTTAGAGTATATGGAGAATCGTGAATATGATACTTGAAAACGGAGATTTAAATATACAGAATGAAATAGAAACTCTTGTTCTAAAAAAGAGATACACATATATCGACGCAGTTCTGAAATTATGCGAAGATCATTCGTTAGAACCTTCGTATATGGCAAAACATCTGTCCAAACCGATTATAGAAAAACTTCGGGAAGAGGGAGAAAACATCAACCTTCTTCCTAAATCTGCTAGACTTCCCTTCTAAATACTTGACACACACCGTATACGCAGTATACTTAACTCATACATCGTACACATCGTACAAGGAGAAACATATGTCGTTTAAAGATCTTAAGAAAAAGTCACTTGATATTTCCAAACTCACCCAAGAACTAGAAAAGATGAACAAGGGTGGGGCAGAGTCCTACAAGGACGACCGTTTCTGGCGTCCAGAACTCGACAAAGCATCAAACGGATTTGCAGTTATTCGTTTCCTTCCTCCAGTAGAGGGAGAAGAGGTTCCGTGGGTTCGTGTGTTTAATCACGGTTTCAAGGGACCAGGTGGATGGTTCATCGAAAACTGCCCAACAACAGTCGGCAAGAAGTGTCCGATTTGTGAAGCCAACAGCGAACTTTGGAATAGTGGTGTTGAGTCCAACAAGACTCTTGCTTCTGGTCGCAAGCGCAAGTTGTCTTATGTTGCCAACATTATGGTCATGTCTGATCCTAAGCATCCAGAGAACGAAGGGAAGATCTTCCTCTTCAAGTTTGGTAAGAAGATCTTTGACAAGATTATGGAGAAGTTGCAACCCGAAAGCAACGAGTATGATCCTGTCGAACCAGTAAATGTCTTTGATTTCTGGCAAGGTGCAAACTTTAAGTTGCGCGTTCGTAGTGTTGCTGGATATGTCAATTACGACAAGTCGGAATTTGATAGTCCATCTGCACTTCTTGATGGTGATGATGCAAAGTTGGAAGCACTTTGGAAGAAGCAACACGCACTCAAGGCGTTTACTGATCCTTCCGAGTTCAAGTCATACGAGGAACTGAAGTCCAAGTTTGAGTCAGTTACTCGTGGCAGTGCGAACACCAAGACGGCGGAAGAGATTGAGCAAATTGAAGCCGCAGAAGAGCAGTTCGGTTCGTTCAAGTCCAAGCCAGCACCAAAGATGCAAGAGAAGAAATCATCATATGAAGATGATGCTGAAGAAGAAGATCCGCTGAGTTATTTCCAGAAACTTGCAGAAGAGTGATTATTGGGTATAATGATCTGCAAGAAGAACAGGAGAGGGAAACCTCTCCTGTTTTATTATACCGCTTGTAGTGCTAATTGACTTCTGTTGATCATATCAAGAGACTCTTCTCCTGCACTTGCAGATGATGCTTGGAAGTTTGGAAACCCACCAGACTGTGTGTTGTTTACCAGTGTAACTGGACTAGCCATAGATTGTTGTTGGTTATTGTTAGTCATTACTCCAGCAAGTAAAGAGGCAAAGGAACCATCTTGACTCAAAGAACCAAGTGTATATGGTGTTTGTGTGTCTGTCTTCCCTTGTACTGTCTGTTCTCCTGAAGCAGATATGGGTTTAATGAGAGCATAGAATTCTTTTCCTTCTGCGCTTTCTGCGTTCTCTTCGGGTGTTTTTGATTCGCCGAATATAGTATCTCGTATTGAATTTCTTGCACTATTAATAGTGGAACCAACTCCCTTTACTGCATCAAACATTCCTGTTCCGATGGTGTTGAGTATACCACCTTCATTTGCAGCAGATTTATAAACTAAGTCTATAGTTTTTGTCATTCTTCCTAAAGGTGTGACCCAAGAAGCCACTTGACCCAACATACTATCTCCGAATATAGATTCGGTCAATCCTAGTTTCTTCTCTTCCTTCTTTTCTTCTTTCTTTTCCTTCTTCTCTTCTTTCTTCATCTTTACATCAGTGGCAACAGCAGTGTCTAGTTGGGGAATATCAACTGTTGTTGACGGTGCTTGTGTTGCTCCAGACAGAGATACGCTTCCTGCGTTAATGCTTACAGATCCTGCACTAATAGACATGGAAGACAAATCACCTTGTTTTGGTGTCACAGGAGTTGCTGGTGTTACTTCTGCTTTAGGTGTCGCGGAAGAACCAACCACAGCAGCAGTGAGTGCTGCTGTAGTAACTGGTGAAAAATTATCACTTGTTGCTGACATGACAGGAGAGGTTTCTGGTTTGGTTTGGGTTGGTGGTGTTACTGGTGGTGCTTGGGGTGTTGGTGGAATCACATCAGGAATCTTTTGTGCTGTTTCTACTTCTGGTTCTTGTACTTGTGTATCTTCTGGAACTTCTATGAGGGAACCTAGGCCTGGAATTGCGGCCGCCACATTATAAATTCCTTCTGGTCCTATTAGTTCTGCAATTGTACTACCCAACCATTCTCCACCCAACGCTCCTGCTATACCTCCTATAAATGTTCCCCCCGGCAGAAAGGAAAGAGCGCCTGCACCTAGAACACCACCAGCAAGAGAACCAAATCTTGCTCCTATTTCTTTACCAATTGCTTCTTTCTTTTCTTTTGCTGACATTTCTGTGTTTCCTAATATTTCAGAAATGTTAAAGTAACCTATTATGGTTTCTATGATAGTACCAAGCACAGGTATTTTCGTTAAACCTGTTTTTATACCTTTGATATTAGCCTTTAAAAATGCTTTCGGATTCGCTAGAGCATTTTTAAGACCTACTATTGAGTCTTTCAATCCACCAAACATTCCTCCAATTTTACCAAAGAATCCTCCTCCTTTTGACGCACCACCCGCGACGGAAGCAATACCACCCGCGCCGCCAGCAGCAGATATTCCTGCTGCTGCTGCACCAGTTGCGGCTGCTCCGCCTACTAGTGCTGCTGGTTTTAATGATGCTGCTATTCCTTTAGCACCTAGTTTCTCTGCAACTTTAGAAACACCACCCTGAAGTGCTCTGCCTCCTGCTTTCTTCAATCCCACTTCAGCAGTTTCTTCACCAAACTTACCTAATGCTCCTCCTAATTTCGGAAACTTACTGGAAAGTTTAGCACCTATTTTCATTAAACCACCACCAAGTCTCTTGCTGACTGCTAAAGCAATAGCAGAACCTATGAGGGTTCCTATTGTCCCAAGAACACCCCCGCTTTCCTTTTCTTTGTCTTTACCGTCTCCTTTTGTTTTACCTATTCCGTCTCTGGTGTTTTCTTCTATTTTCTCCAGAAGATCAATTAGTTGTTGTCTGTCTTCCTTTTCTTCTTCTAATTCTTGTTCTGTTTTACCAGATGCTACATTTTCTCCAGCAGTTATGAGAGTTTCTTCTTTTGTTTTCTTTTCTTTCTCTTCCTCTCTCTTAATGGAAAGTCTGGCTCTCTTCGCAACAGGAGAATCACCTTCAGCAACAGAACTGATCTTTTCTTGCTTGTTTTCTGGTTGTTGACCTTCTTGACTTACACCGTCTTTACCACGCATACTTTTTTTCCAGCGACGGTCAAGTTCTAGTGCTATTGATGTTAAGATTGCTGAAGATACACCTGAAATCATTAGTTTTTCTTTCTTATTTTCTTCGCTTTTTCATTTATTAACTTTATGTGTTCTATTAACATACTGACATAAATTGTTCTTTCCCACGGAATCATATCTTCTATTTCTTCCAGGCTATACTTGTGTACCTGCATAAGAATGAAATTTGTTTTATACATTCCTATGAGGCTTTCACGAGATAGCCCTATTCGAAAAAATCCATAAAGTTCTCAATCACGATTTTGATCTTTTTTTCTGCTAGAGGCGAGTACACTTCTTGCTCTAGTTTTATTTTTGGTAGTTTGTCGAAAAAATCACTGATCTTGTCAAAATGCTCTTTACGCAATCCTTCCAAGAATTCAATAATATCCTCTTGAGTGAAATTGGTTGCATCGTATACATTATCTTTGTCGAAAACTTGCACCAAGCATTTTGTCATAAGTCGCAAAACAATTTCATATTGATCTAATTTTTCCAAAGTTTCATCCGAAAAAACATCCATCAAAGAAAGATCTTTCAAGACTATTCCTACATCCTTGTCGAGCATTATCTTGAAATCTCTTTTTGCTTGTTTTTGTACAACAGCATCGCTGATGTTTAGTTCGGTTTCAAAATATTCATTTGTAATAGGACACTTAACTCTCGCTGGCATCATATTGCCGATAGAGTGTTCCCGTAATTTTAAAAATATCCACTGTGCGTCATAAGACGGTAGATTATCGACATCTATATCTTTCGTCAAAATACAGTTTTTTATTACATTATTTACATTTTCTATAATTGTTGGTGCGTGTTGCGATTCTGCTGCGACAAGCATCAACTTTTCTTCTTTTATTTTGAATGGTCTGTATTTGATCTTTTTCCCATTAGAGGGAAGTTCTAAAGTGAATATTGGCGCATCAATTTTTGGTAAATTCATAATATAATTCCTTATGAGTAAACTTCGTCGTAGTATCCTATAGTTACATTTTGTTTTACATAGTTATTCATATCGTTCCAATCATACTGAATAGTATCCACAGTCAAAGGATACGCATTAAGAAGTGTTACGCTGAATGTTGGTTTTAGTTGTAGATCCAGTTGTGTAATAGTAACCAGACCTGTTATTTCTTGGTAATATTTTCTAAAATATGTCTGGTTGTTGGTTGTTGTTATTATCTTACTTTGCCATTCTTTGAATACATTTCTGGTTTTACCATCTTCTTCAAGTCGAATACCCAAAGTAACTGTTCCTGCTGGTGTCTTTTTGTAAGGAACTTTTATTGTTGGTTTTCCGTCTAGTTCGTATTCTTCAGTTGCCAAAGTCATAGAAGGCATATCAACGCTTTCGATGTAGGTATAAGCAAGTGAAGATGCTTGTAATCCTAAACCTGTAGGTGGTTGAACATAGACAGAAAAACGATTTGTCCTTGCCACTGTATTCAGCGGGAAGGAGTTTAAAAATCTTAAAATTGCTGCTGATGCGAATGCGCTCATCTGTTTTTTATGTTCTTTCTAGTAGTTGATTGAACTTTGCTTCTAGACATACCTACGAACTTTTCAAATGGTTGAAACAACATATCAATTAGTTCGTCTTCTTTTATCATTTTAATTTTAGTCCTCACACCAGAGACATAATATATTTCACTCTCATTTATATATTTTGAAATCAATCTGCTTCCCATTAAAGAGTTTATTTTTGCTCGGTATGAGCCGTCGCGACTGTCAAAACGATATTTTAGTAAATAGATCGAAAGTAAAATGCGTTCTCTTAAAGGTAATTTATGAATATTTAGTCCATAAATCAAATTATTACTAAACTGCACCACTAATATGAGAGGAAATTTATCATAAACTGGACTTTCTTTTCTATTTGGTGGATTATATCCGAACAGATACATATAACCTGATTTTTTATATTTAAACCTATTAGATAGATTTTCGTCCCTAAGAACATCTCCTGCTTTTTGTTTAATTTTGCTAACTTCGTCTGATGTTTTTTGTATATCTGACTTGGATATTTCCTCTTCTTTGAGGTTTTCAGAAATAATCTTATCCATATCTTTCAATATTTGTAAAATTAGTTCTTTCATTTTATGTTGAGATCGTCTTCTGTTAGAATTTTGAATTTCCAGTTATTCTTTTTTGCGAACTCTTTTGCATGGGCCCACTTGGAATTATTTATCTGCCAATTTTTCACTTCGTTGAGATATGTTCTCGTTACTTTCTTACCTCTTTTTGGTTGCATACACTGCTTCTTGGGTTTAATTTCTATAAGGAATATCTCTGAACCATTTTTGGTGTCAAACTCAACCAAGAAGTCAACAAAATAGCGATGATACTTTCCGTCTACGGGAGATAGATAAGGTATGACGATTTCTTCAGAACACCACTGTTTGACATGACTGTTATTGTCACAGTAAACCATAAACTTTCGCTCCCATAAAGAGCGATAGACTATGTTCGAAGCATCACCCACATATTTTTGTGGGTTCTTTGGTTTGTATATTCCTTTATAAGACATACATATTATTTAGATAAAAGGAGTAGAAATGCCTGGATTAATTTCTATAGAACAACTTGTTGAGCAAGCAAAAACTAAAACTGGTGCTGCTGCTCCTGTTATGCCTAGTACGGGTATACCTAGCAAAAACAACAATAACAGTAGTTTGACTGCTTGGACGGTGTTGGAAATATATCCTCTCGGTGCTCCTAGACCGAAAAATAGATCATTTACCACAGGAACTGGTAATGCAGCACCTTCTACTTGGGTTCTTCCTTTGCCTCAAGAGTTGTCAGAAGTTCATTCTTTAAATTTTGAATCTACGGAAATGGGTTTCATAGAGCAATTAGCAGGAGCCGCTATGAGCGGAACGGTAGTTCAAGGTGGAGGTGGTGTGTTTGATGCAATAATAAGTGCGGCTGGGGCAGTTGCTGCTGGAGCCGCTGGTGTTGTCGGTGCGACTGCAATAGAACAATTAATTAAATCAGGAACAAGATTCGCAACTAATCCTGCTATGGAATCTCTGTTTAAGTCTGCTAATCTAAGAAATTACAATTTTTCTTGGAATTTGATTCCCCTCAACTCCAGCGATTCTGTGAATATTGATTCATTTAAAAAGGAAATGCTAAAAAACATTTATCCAGCAATTGGTGGACTTTCTGGTATTTCTAAATTAATATTTCCCGCAGAGGTCATGTTTACATTTCAAGCCAGAGGAAATAGTTCCCAAGATTATACGATATTTAAAACACAGGCTTGTGGTGTTACTGAATTTACTGTCTCATATGGTGTTCAAGGAAGTTACGGAGCACACGAAGACGGCTATCCTTCTGGTGTTACGATTAATATGACTGCTCAAGAACTATTCACTCCTGTTCAACAAGATTTTTAATATCTAACCATGCTTTACTCCAATTATCCAACAACCATCTATAATAATATTTCTGTATCCGATATTCTTAAGAAGATAGGATTTTCTGATGTTTTTAAAGCATCATCATTTGTAGACATCTACAAAATAAAAGAAGAAGATACTCCAGAGTCTCTCTCATATTACCTATACGGAACAAGTAAATATTCCATTCTAATTCTTCTTTTAAATTCTATGGAAGATAGGAATAATGATTGGCCATATTCTTATGTAGTTATGCAAAACTATTTGAACAGTAAATACTCTGGTTCATCCGTGTATGTTCAAGACGAAAATATAGATTTTGAATTTGATGAAGTTTCTTATTTCATAGGAAACACCAACAGATATAATGTGTCTGAAACAGATAGAACTTTCAATAAAATAGTATGCGATAAGATAAATGAAGGTAATCTAGAAAGCGGAGATACAGTAGATGTTTATGATGTAAACGATGTATTATTATCAACAGTGCAACTTGGGAGAGTAGTTTATGAAGATAAATTCTCCATTCATCATTTTGAAATAGATGCAGTTTATTATGATCCTAGAGAATTGGTTACTGGTGGAGATTCTAATCTTTTAGAGCAATATGTTGCTGGTGATGCAGAAGAATATGTCATCAACAATATATCATACGAATTAACTGCAAATGATCAAAAAAGAGACATAATTGTAATTAGACCAGAAGGTATTACAGATGTAATGAGAAGTATAAGAACTTATCTGAAAAACGATACTGTTGGTCTTAATATCTTAGATGCAGAGTTGCCTTATGGGGATAGACTCGAATGATTACTAAGGAAATGACAGCAAAAATAGGTTATATGAGTGAAATCATAATAACCACACCAAATGAAAGTTTGGATATTTCTCCTTTGGTAGTTCAAGTAAAAGTCACGGAAAGTCTTTTCAAAACATTTATAAAGGGTAGTATTCTTGTTTCGGAAATGAAATCATCCGATGCTTTTAAAGGAAAAAGAATTCCCACAGATTTGACATCAAAAATACAGTTTTCTTTTTCAGGTAAAGAAGATGATGGAGAAACAAATCAACCAGAAATAACAATAAATTCTGATGACTACTTGATCTATAAAATAACGCCAGGTGTTCCGTTCGGAACAAGTATGCAGACGGCTGAGATATTCTTTGCACATAAATCTGCTTTTAAAAATGAAAACAGAACAATATCCAAATCTTTCAAGCAAAAGAAGATTTCTGAAATGGTGCAGAGCCTAGGAAAAGAAATTGATTTAAAATTCAAAACAGTCGAGTCTACTGACAAGAAATTTAATTTTGTTCTTCCTTACAGAACCGTGGTGGAGCAAATAATGTTCTTGACTCCATATGCAAGAAGAGAAGAAAATCCAAGCGATGTGAATTATGTCTTTTACCAAGATCTCAAGGGAAAGCACAACTTTACTAGTGTAGCAAAACTATTTTCTCAACCCTCGTTTAACACCAAAAATGATCCATTTGGTTTTGGATTTAACGCTGATTATAATTTCAAAACAGCAAGACGATCTATGCTGGAAATGAAAGCAAGGGAAGGAAATCAATTTCAAAACGCACAGAACGGAATGCACTCTTCTGTTGTTATGACCTTAGATACTATCTCCAAAATTTGGTCTGCTTGTTCGTTCTTTTTACCATCAATATGGCCAAAGCAAACTCATCTTTCCAATCAACCAACAGTAGAACCTTCTTCTGAATTTTATGAATATGTGAATGGATCATATGATCAAAGATTTTATGCAAAGAATAGACATTCACACTGCTGCAAAGAACAAAAGAACTGCAACAACAAAATAGGTGGAGAAGATGATTGGTTGCTTCCTAGAATAAGCAATATGGAACAATTAAATCAATATGCTGTTCTTTTTAAAGTTACTGGGTTTTCTGATCTCAATAAGTTGTCAGCAGGAAAAACAATTTATATCTCAAGACCATATCAGGATACTGAAGACGGTAATGATATTCTTTATTCTGGTAAATATCTCGTCACGACTATAACACACAACATAATCAGAAACTATTCATCTCAAAAATTAGAATATACTTGCGATATTAATTGCATAAAAGATAGTATTGGAGAAGAGTGATGGAAAAACAAAGATATGGTATATTTTGGTTTGGTGTTGTAGAGGACAGAGAAGATCCTTTGCAAATAGGCAGAGTCCGTGTTAGAATATTTGGCTATCATTCACCTCTCCAGAAGGACATTCCAACTGAAGATTTGCCTTGGGCGCAAGTATCAGCACCAACCACCTCCGCTTCTGCTTCTGGTGTGGGTTCTTCTACATCTTTGGTTCCTGGCTCTTGGGTGTGTGGTATATGGATGGATGACGGCGAAGGACATCAACATCCTTTGGTTCTCGCTTCTATGCCTGGAAATATTCCAGAAGATACTGGTGGGGATGGAATGGATATGATCCAACAGGATCTCAGAGAAATCAAAAGTGTTGATAATTTTGGTGATAGTTTTAGAGATAATAGAACAGAAGAACAGTTAGAAAAAGAACCAACCAATAAACTAAAAGACAGAAAATATCCAGACGGAAAAGATAAAAAGGGTGATGAGCACGGAGCACAATTTAACAACGACAAAGCAGAAAAATTTCCAAGACAAGCATCTTTTGGTTGTTTGAATTTTAATGATGGTGTTTCTAATGATCTTTCCGTTATTGCTACAAATGACAAAGACAAGATAGATAATACAATAGTAGGCTACAAGAGAACCTCCAGAGAAAAAGGAGGTTTGTTGGATGATGGTGTAAAGATTGCCACTATTGACATGAAAAAATTTAAATGCGGTGTCACCAACGAGTCGAAAGTAAACAAGGGAACTAACAAAAAACTAGGAATAGGTGACAATTCCATAGAATGTACTTGGTTTCCTTCTACTTTTGAGAACTATAAAGCAGCAAAAGAAAAGCCAACCAACTCAAATGGTGAGCCTATTTATGGAGAGATTTAATGGCTGAAGATTTTCTAGACAATTGTGATCCACCAATTCTTCCTCCCACCGTAGGTCCAGGCGAAGGTTCTGGAGAAGGTGGTGGTTCTGGTGGTGGTAGTAGTTCTGGAGGTCGAGGTGGTGGTGGCAGAGGAGGAAGACCAACAACAACACAACCACAAGAACCAACTACGCAAACTCCATCCCGAGGTGCTGGTGGAGGAGGCGGTGGAGGAGGTGGTGCTGGTGGAGGTGGTGGTGTTCCTAGCATAAACTGTCAACCGTTTTCTGGTCCAACTCTTCCAACCAATAAAGGAAAGGGTTGGAGCGAAACTCCTACTCAATATGCTAAAATTAAAGGTAAGGAAATAAAGCCAAGAGAAATACCTTGTAATTGTGAAGGTAGTGATGGTGAAGGCAGTAACGAAGCAGAGAGATTTAAAGATGTCACCATTTATCCTTACAACAAAGTAACAGAAACAGAATCTGGTCATGTTGTTGAATTTGATGATACTCCAGGCAGCGAAAGAATAACAACAAACCACAGAAGCGGAACATTTGAAGAGTATCACCCAAATGGAGATAAAGTAATCAAAGTTGTTCGGGATTCGTATACTTCTATTCTTAGAAACAAGTATGTTCATGTGGATGGATATTGTGATGTTACTATAGACAAAGCACTAAAAATACTTGTAAACAAGGACGAATTAGAGAACAGCGAACAAGAAGCGGTAAATTTTGATATTCATATTGGTAAGAATGCGAATGTTAATATTTACATAGAAAAGGGTCACCTTAATGTGTTGATGGACGAAGGAGATTCCAACATTCAACTGAAAAAGGGAGATGTCAATATTCGTCAGGATGACGGACATTTCAATCATTTTATTAATGGTGATTATAATTTAGAATGCACTGGTCATATGCATGTGGTCGTCGGTGGAGATCAAGTCAACGAAGTAGGCGGAAATAGAGATGTCAGAGTTGATGGTGATTTTGACAACTTAAATATGACTAAGAAAGGTTCTGTAAAAGAAACCACACTGGAAGGAAGTATGAGGACTTTGGTGAATCAAAGTCTCACAGAACACACGAAAGGTGTAACAGAAAGAAAATATTACGATAGAGTATTTGAATATTTTCAAATGTCTGCGGAAAGAACATATTCTAATCTTTCCACTTTGGAAAAGCACAATTCTTTGTCCATAAATGTAGGAGCAACCATTCCTGCTTCGGAAACAGGTTCATTACTAGAAGGAGATGTTACAATTTATTCCACTCGTTCTACTTTTAGAGCAGATCTCGATAATTATGTAATTTCCGAACAAGGTAATGCAGGAATACGATCCTACAAAGATCTATTCTTGGAATGCGGTAGTGGTAAGAAAGGTAAGAGCAAAGAATCGACAATCAGAATGTTTTCGGAAAATGATGTCATACTGGGAGCAAGAAAAACAATAAATCTCTATTCTAATCAAGATTTTAAAATTTCTTCCAAAAAGAATATCTGGTTGTTTGGTTTAAACAAATTATACAAAAATAAAGAATTCGAAGATGGTGGTTTCTTCTCTGGAGAAGCAGCACCTACTTTATTAAAAATAAATGCAAATATTGGTAAAGATCCAAGAATTCCTATAAACTTCATATATTGTGATCCAGGCAAATGGACACCAACAAATCAAAAATAAGTAATATAAATAAAAGACCATGAAGAAAGTATTAAAAGTTTCAGACATAGATTACTCGTTTCAAGCACATCCTGTGTCTGGAAACCTGATACTCAAAAGAAACGCAGAGGCAATAAAGCAATCTGTGAAGACTTTGGTTATGTTGAACTTTTTCGAAAAACCATTTGTAGATGACATCTCTCCAAATATAAAAAATCAATTATTTGAAGATTTTAACTATGTGACGGAAAAGCAATTAAAACAGAGATTAGAAATAACTCTTGAGAAATACGAGCAAAGAATTGTAGTGGATAATATATTTTTAAGTTCAATTGATAATACTCTTAATGTTTCCATAGAATACACCATCATAGGAGAAGAGTCGGGAACAGATGTTGTTTCTTTAATCCTGACCAGAGATAGATGAACCTAAAAGATCTAAAAATAACAGAAATAGAATTTGCAAATATTAAGCAAAATCTTAAAAACTACCTGCTAAACCAAGACGAGTTTGCTGGTTATAATTTTGAAGGTTCTGCTCTTAGCATTCTTATTGATGTTTTGGCATACAACACATACTACCAAGCATTTTATAACAATATGACAGTAAATGAGATGTTCTTGGATAGTGCCACCAAGAGATCTTCTATTGTTTCTATAGCGAAGCATTTTGCATATCGTCCAAGAACTATTCTATCTGCTAGATGTCAAGTCGAAATAACTACAACTAATACTGCTCTGACAGAGGTTCCCAAAGGAACCAAGGTTTCCGCTTCTAGTGGAGGTGTTAGTTATGATTTTTATCTAATGGAAGCAGCAGCATTTGTTCCTTCTGAGTATACTTCTGGTTCTGCTACAAAATTGTCCACAGGAACGATAGAAGTTGTAGAAGGAACTCTTAGAAAATATTCATATACTGCTGGTTCACAGAACAGTCAAAACAAATTTGTCATACCTTTTGAAGATGTTGATTCGACAACACTAAGAGTTTATGTCCAGACTAATTCCTCCGTCCAAGAACAGGTGGAGTATACCGAAGCAACAAACATAACAGATCTAACAGAAAACAGCACGGTTTACTTCTTGGAAGAAAATGCTGATGGTTATTTACAAATAAGTTTTGGTGATGGAGTTCTTGGTAAGGGACTTATGGATGGTAATATTATCAGAATAGAAATATTACAATCTAGTGGTGCCGCGGCTAATGGTATTGGTTATAGCAACGCAACCACCATATTTGGATCTCCACTTAATATTGCCAATTCCTCGACAAGAGTGGTTGTTCCGTCGTCTGGAGGAGCAGCAAACGAAAACAAAGAATCTATAAGATTTAATGCCACCAGAAATTACACAACACAGAATAGAGCAGTAACAAAAGAAGACTACAGAAGTATAGTATTGAAAGATTTCCCCAGTATAGAAGATGTTATTTGCTGGGGTGGAGAGGAAAACTCACCACCACAATATGGCAAAGTTTTTGTTTCTCTAAAACCAAGACAGGGTTCATACATTTCACAGCAAGAGAAACAAACTATTATCGACACAATTACTAAAACAAGAAATGTGGTCGGAGTGCGTTTGGATATAGTCAATCCCGAAATACTTTATTTGAACATTACAGCAAATGTGAAGGTAGATCCCATCGGACTTGTTGGTGGTGTTGGTGGTGTGACCAGTGAAATACAACAAACAATATATGATTTTACCGACACCAATCTTAATGGTTTCGACAAAGACTTCTATGCTACTGAACTTTCTACAGCAATTCAGGAAATAGATCCACATATAATCAGCAACGAAATACTAGTCTCAATAGAGAAGAGATTTGTTCCTATTTTTGATGCAAGAGCACATAATTATGAGTTTAAATATGAAAATGCTTTATTCCACCCAGAAGATGGTTATAAATCTATAGTAAGCACAAACATATTTGGTTACTTGGATGCAAATGGTGTGGACAGAGATTGTGAACTGGAAGATGATGGAGAAGGAAAAATAGTTCTCTTCTATAGATCAGGTGAATCTAAAATTACTATAAATTCAAATATAGGAACAATAGACTACACCACTGGTAAAATAGTTCTGAAAAATTTCAAACCAAGTTCACTAATAGATAATCGTCCAATTAGTATATTCTGTGTTCCAGATGAAGTTGATATTATTGCAAAACAAAAGATGTATCTTGTTCACGAACAACCGAGTAACATTTCTTTGGTTGTAAACATAAGTCAAATACCATATAGAAACAGATGATTACAATAAAAGGACCAATTAATAAATCAATACTGTATTCCGATACAGTCTATATTGATTATCAAGTTTCTGAAAACTCTTCGTTCACAAGCAAAGTTGTGTTTGTTGTTGACGGAGTAAAACACGAGAAGACCGATCTATTCGGTCGTTTTTCTGTAAGTGGTCTTCTGGAAGGAAACCACACAATTCGTGCATATCTTGTCAATAAATCAAACAAGATTATAGTTGGTTCAGAAACAAAAGTAAAATTTGAAACCAGAAATGATGTAATCTATCTCAAGAACAAACTTTCAAATATTGTTCCGACACAAATACCAAGTTTCGTCAGAGAAAATTATGATAAATTTGTGTCGTTTATCAATCATTACTACAAGTTTCTTGAGCAATCAAACAATCCAAATTATGTTCCTTTCTCTCAGAAAGATTTCTTTGATGTAGACTTAACAGCAGAAATTCTTATTGATAGATTTAGAACTTTGTTTATTCCTGATTTTCCTCTGGAACTCACAGTAGATAAGCAAACAGGAACACCATTAAACATCAAAACTCTTATAAAGAGAGCAAAGAACTTTTACGAAACAAAAGGAACAGAGAAATCATTCTCTTTCTTGTTTAGAATTTTATTCGATGAGGAAATCGAGATATTCTACCCAAGAACCAAGATTATGGAAGTCTCTGGTGGTCAGTGGGTAGAAAGAAAAACTATAAAAATAAAAGTATTCGATGCGAACAAAGCAAAAGCACTTTTGGGTAATGTGATTTATCAGTTGGATGCAAACGGTGTTCAGAAGAACAGAGCGACTGTTATATCTTCCAGAATACACAAACAAAGTCCTTATATGATTTCCGAACTGGATCTTAAGGACATAAGTGGTGTTTTTGATGACACCACAATATACTGCGATTTGATCTACCAAGATGCAGAAGAAACATTCCAGTTGCAACCAAAAAGAGGAATAGGTTCTATTACAATAACAGAACCAGGTCAGGGATATGCTGTCGGAGATCTTGTTCGACTTCTTCCTGTGGACACAAATGTAACAAATACTGGTGTAGGTTATGTTGGTAGAATCAGTAAGGTTGGTGTAAACGGAGAAGTAGAACAAATACAAACTGTTAATTTTGGTTTTAATTACGAAGACACCAGCGAAACCGTGTATGAATTGTCGGTTTCCACCATCTCGGGAATTGGTCTAGATGGCACACCAAATGATGTGATATTGATGGAATATCCTGGCTATTATAAGAATTCCAAAAGCGTTCTTGGTTCTGACAATTACTTGCAGGACAATTTTTACTATCAAAGTCACTCATATGAAATACAGTCACAAAGACAAAAATCAGAATATGAAAGTGAAGTTACTAGACTAGTACACCCTGCTGGTTACAAGATGTTTGGAAAGTTAGTTTTAAAACCAACTTTGCTTTCTAATCCAACCACTTTAAATGAAGTAGTTTCGCTACTCAGTACATTTATAGGAAATTTCCTTCCATACAGACTTTCATCGACAATAAACTTGCGTCAAGAAGGACAGGATTTATTCCCTGAAGGATTTAATCCAGCAGAACCAGTTCCTCCACAAGACGGAACTTCGGAATTTGTCCACGATCCTGTGGGTTCACCTATAAACACAAGCGTTAAGAGAGCATTCTTTTCAGCACAAAAGACTCTTCCTGCCGTTGATGATATATACCAGAAAAATAATTATTGGGTTGTTTTTCCACATCCAAGTGCCAATCTAAATACAAACGAAACAATAGAATCTTTCTTGGATTTGACAATAGCAGATTTGGCTATAGTGTCCTCCAGAAGAGAAGCAGGGGATGAAATCTAATGGCAGATATACTTTCTTATTCGTTGAGATCCACTTTTGCTAAAGAGTTTTATCAAAGTCTTACCGATCCAGTATCGGATGACAGATATTATATGGCATTTGGTAGAGCAAAACCTTGGGACGGAGATACTCCAACCACTGTTGATACAATTCAAGAACAAAACGAATTAAAAAGAAATACTCTTTTCTATCAAAGAATTCTTCCTTCAGATGTTTGTTTGATGGTTCCTCGCTATGATTGGTCTTCTGGAACAGTATACGATCAATATGAAGATGATGTTGAACTCTGGGCAGACTCCAAACAATATTATGTTTTGACACAAAATGGTGATCAATATAATGTTTATTTGTGTCTTTCTAATAATTCTGGAGTAGCATCTACTGATCCACCAACAGGTCAAGATACGGAAGAAGTTATTACCACAGACGGTTACATATGGAAATATTTGTATACTCTGACACAAGAACTAGAAGAGTTCTTGACTCTTTCCTATATGCCAGTGGTTATTTTAGATAAACTTTCATATACAGATGAAAGAGCACTCGCTTTGAATGTAAAAGCAAATGCGATCAGTGGTTCTATAGAGAAAATAACAGTAGATACTGTTGGTGATTTTTCCAACCTTTATCTTGTAAACACTCAATTAACATCATCTTATACAGTTTCTACAGTAGGTGGTGATGGATTGTCATTCACTGCTGCTTTGACTCCAGATCACAACAGTTCTAATAATTATTACGACACAAATTATGTCGTTTATTTTGATACAGGTAAGATAGGAACAATTGACACTTATACTATAAGTGGAAACACCGTTACAATAACATTATGCGAATTGTATCCAGATGACGGCGAAGGAATAACAACTGGCGACAAATACTCCATACTTCCAAAGGTTAAAGTAACTGGAAACGGAACTGGTGCTGTTGCTGTTCCTGTTTTTGATTCTCAAGATGTATTGACTGAAATAAATGTCATAAATGGAGGACAAGATTATAATTTTGCTGAATCCTTCTTCTTGGTGAACTCTGGTTCCGTTATAGCAACAGTCATACCACCAAAAGGTGGTCATGGCTATGATGCTGTAAATGAATTAAAACCAACCCATATTCTCATCAAGAAAGATACGGATTTTGCGGCTATTCCAGACGACCAAGAGAAATATTTCGGTGCTGGTGGGTTTATTCGTCAACTTGGTATAGTAAGAAATATAACAACCAACAACGGAACTAATCCAGACGAACAAGTTGATGAATATGATATGATGTTAAAGTTTGATGGTTATGTTGTGGGAACTAATTATTATGCCGAGGATGATCCGTTTGCGTTGCCTTATTTTAGAACAATTTGTGTAACAAGCGTAAATTTGACCCAACTTGCTTTTTGGAATGCTTTTTCAGTAGGAGATGAATGCAGAACAGTCGATACATCAAACCCACCAAAACAGTGGCAAGGTATAGTTACTCAAAAAGGAATTGAGGAATCATATAGGTATTTGGTGTTTTCACAAAAATCTTTATCTGGTAGAATTTCAGATAACCCTGTAAACATAGTTAATGTAACAAAAAACATTACAGTACCAATACCTAGTAGTGGTAGTTTTGGTAGTCATACGAATTTTTTCAACTTAGACATACCAAATTTAACGACTTTGGATTTATTTCTTTCTTTGTCTAATTTTGATAATAATATTGGTAAAATAATTTCTGCATTTAGCGCACAATATCCCGAAACAGGAGTGTTTTTTGATGTTGGTGATGAAATTGAACTTGTAGACGGTGAAGAAAACATCGGTCTTAGAATGACAATAACAGAAATAATAAGACCAGGATTTAACTCTGCCCTTCCATTTACAGGTGCCCAATTACCCGAAGGAATATCTTCTACAACATTTAAAGGAAATTGTTCTATATTTAACATACCAACTGCTCAAGAATATGCTACGACTGATAATATACTACAATACAGATTTTTAAAAAATATATCTAAAAATACACAAATAGATTTACTAGCACAAGATAATATATTTTTCTCTAATCCACGCATTCTAGTATATCTTAAAGATAAAGTAGGCGTTGAGAAATTCAATTCCTCCGATATTTCTTTCTCCGATCCACAAACAGCACCCGTTACTGCACCAACACACATAATGGGAAATGATACTTTGTCTGTTGCCACTATAAATTCTCTTTCTGTGGATACTACAGACAATACTAAATTTAATCTTAAAATCAGCACACCAACAGATGATTTTGAGCCAGCAGTTATTCAAGATAATGAAGTCATTTCTGGTGAAAGTGTAACTCTTCTGAGAGGAACACCAACCACAAACTTCACTCGTTCTTTTGAAAAAATAGGAAACACAGATCTTCTTTATGTTCTTTCTGAAAATTTCGATGTAAACAATCCAGCAAATACACCAACTACTATAACATCTTCTGTTGTTTCAAAGTTGCAAGTAAAGAGAACAGGAGATACTACTCTGAATAATTCCATAATTCCTGTTGGTTCGTATTTGTACAGAGAATCGACAACAACTACTGACTCTGCTGCTGGATATGTTGTAGCAATAGATGACAAAGTTGTAGATGGTTCAGATGCAACTATGTTCATTTATGTTCAGATGGAAAAGGGTTCTTTTGAATTAGATGATACTATAAAATGCGTAGAAGATGCTTTTACAAAGGATATTACTCTTTTCAGCGGAACTTGTGCAGGAAATGCTGGTGTAACAATAACAATTTCTGAAACAGAGCAAAGATACAACAACATTTTCTTAAATAAATACTCTGGAGAGGTGCTATATATTCAAAACACCACCAATCCAATACAAATGGCAACAGATACACAGTTTACCACAAGAATTCTACTTGGATTCTAACGGAGAGATAGAATAGATGACACTGAAACACCCTGAAATTCTTTCAAATTCGCCTTACTATGATGATTTTAATGAGGCAAAGAAATTCCTTAGAGTTCTTTTCAAGCCTGGTTATTCTGTCCAAGCAAGAGAACTTACACAACTCCAGACAATTATGCAATCGCAATTGTCTAGATTTGCTGATCATATCTTTGTAGACGGTTCTCAGGTTTTTGGTGGTAAAGTATTTGTCGATAAGACAAATTATGTAAGAGTAGAAGCATTTACATCCGATGTTAATGGTAATCTTTCCTCCACAAGCACGGAAGATTATCTTGCTTCTATACTCATACCAGAAGAAGACATAACTGTTTCTAATAATTACGAATCCAACAGAATAACAGGAACAGTAGAAAAAACAGAACTAGAGATCTATAAATGGACAGGTTCTGCATACGAAACAACATCATCAGGAACCATTCTTCTCAATCATTTTATTGGTTCTTTGGAAAACGGTGTTGATGATTATCCTGTTCTATTTTTTGCAGATATAACTGGAAACGACGGCATCGAACCACAATATCTTTTAAAAATCAAAGGACATAATATTTGGTTCAAAGTCATAACACAATCACAAACATCTGATGGTGTATATCCTATTTCCCCAACAGGTTCAGCAGTTCTAGTAAAAGTAGACGCTGGTATATACTATGTCGATGGATTATTTGTTAAAAATGATGCACAGATACTCGTTCCATACGATGTTTCAATTGACGGACAAATTGAAGAAAGTTATGAAAGTGGTCTTTACAATTATACAAACGATGATATTTCACCTATAGATGGTGGCGTAAGACTTTTCTCTGCACCAACTGCTAGAGTAGGTCTTTATCTCAACAGAACTGTAGTTACATCAGATGATGATGCAACGCTAAGAGATCCTTCAAGTGGTTTCTATAATGAAAATGCGCCAGGTGCTGATCGTTATGTGATTGATCTTCAACTACAACAATATCCATATGATCCACAAGACATCGGTGTTGATAATTATGCAAATGAAGACTTTATTCAAGTAGCAAGAATAGTGAGAGGAAGAGCAGATTGGATCAGACTTCTTCCCAACTATTCCCAGATTTTGGATCTTTTTGCTAGAAGAACATATGATGAGTCTGGATCTTATACTGTAAGACCATTCGGTTTGGAAGTAAAGAACCATTTAAGAGATGATCTTTATGTTTATGAAGTAGAAACTTCTAGCGACAACCCAGAGGATCCGCAATATCTTGATATTGGTGGTTATTTGTGGGTAGGTGATATTGGTGATCCTACCGTATCTGAACCACTTGACTACGATTTACTCGCAGTGGGTGTTGGTGAAATAGTTAATGTAATTCCTTATAAAGAAATTGCAGTAGGAACAGCAAATCAAACAGCAGATAGTAGTTCCAAACTTGTTTATGTTCGTATGCTAAACAACAAGAGACTTGCAATAGGAACCACATTTACATCAGTAAATTATAAAAGATCATCTGCGTTTAGTGAAGTAACTGTTCCTGCTAGATTTAATAAATTCTCAGTAGACAGAACGGGAACATATTCCGTTTTCGATATACCACAAGGTGACAGCACTCTGTTGAATCTTGCAATACAGCCAGGAAAAGCATATGTGTTTGGTTACGAAACCGATCTTTCGAATGTTAAAAATGTAGATTACGATAAGGGTGTTAATGTTCTTGAGAACACAAAAACCAAATTCGTTAATCTCAATTCCGAAAGCATTCTTGGTAATTATTTGGTTTGCTCTTTCGATTCAGACACAAAGGAAGCAATACCAGAATGGGAAAGACTTCCAAAGTTCGAATTACAAACATCGGACATAATGACCTTGGTATTCGAACAAAGCGGTCTTGAGCAAAAGTCATCTGAAATATATCACTGGGCCCCATACAAAGAGTGGACATCAAATTCTACTGATTATATGACTGGTTTGCCAGCAGAGTATCCTCAAGAAAAATACGAGAGTGTTCTTTTTGTTGAGAATACTGGTGCTGCTGATGAACTTAACAGTAATATTTTTGATATTGATGATGTTGATACTGTAGATGCGTGCAACGGTCGTCAAAATCCATATAATAATGTGGGTGGTTCAAATACACAAACTGCGTATGAAATGCGTTTGATCTCTGATGTTTTGAATTCTGTGGTAAGAGCAGAATTTTTACAACAAGCAATAGAGGGCGATTTCCCACAAGCATA
>Ga0099848_1000310_pt1 | contig 22157 bp, 34 predicted proteins | sample CB_VirMetaG_3_FD_78179 | JGI IMG/M metagenome (GOLD analysis project Ga0099848, IMG submission 78179) | Freshwater to marine saline gradient viral communities from Chesapeake Bay - CB_1508_1S Viral MetaG | ecosystem: Environmental > Aquatic > Marine > Coastal | place: USA: Chesapeake Bay...
ATGGCTGAGTCTGGCCAGGTTGATCCTATGGAGCAGGAAGACTTCACTAACTTGCTTGATTCTTTCCAGATCTTTGCGCTTTCCGTTTAAGTATGAAACAGTCAAGTAACTTACTGCGCGAATTATCACGCACAATTGACCTATGGACACTGCTACATGATGCTGAACAACTTGTTATCAACAACGAGTATTTGCATCCGCGTATGTATCAACGTCTCACCGATCTGATGAAGATTGCAGAGACTTACCAGAACGCAATCGAACACCAACTAGAACAACTCTCTGAGTGTGAACCCTGATGTACAACCCCAACACCATCTCAAGCTTTCACAAAGATCAACTACTCGCAACGATCAGTAACTACATGCAATCGGAGATGCGACAGCATCTGATGCGCGAGTGTCCTGCTGCATACAACGCACTGTGTGGCAGAATCGTGATAACCTCACAGGTAGCAGACACAGGGAAGCCTGTGATCGAGCGCCCCACTATTGAATGGGAGGATTGAACGAACTAGCTAACATGAATTCAGCTCACAAATCATTCAAATGTCTTTCATGAATCACATGCCTTACGATCTCTACCGTTTGGATTACCACAGCCTTTCGTATCACGCTCTCGCACGGTTTAAGCAAGTTATCTACAGCGACAACACAATCCCCGCCGACATTATTGAGAAGATTGAGGATGAAATTATCCCTGCCCTCGAATACATCGAAGGTTGGGAACCTTCCGACGCTGACATTCAAGCTCACATCGAATCACGAGGCATGTTCTAATGATCGAACTTACTCAAATTGATGAATACGGAGCACACTATTGCACCGAGACATTTCTAACTGTGGATGACGCAAGGGATGCTCTGAATCAGATGGAGTGTGCCCTTGAAGATGCTATCTCTGCGACACAATCGTACAGATTGCAGGATCTCATCAACCAACTTAAAGAACAAATCGAAGAACACGAGTCATGACCTACTTCATCAACCGCCGATCAATCAATCACAACTACTTAGAAACTGTGGATGAATTTGACTCTCGTAAGGAGGCTAATGCCACGCTGCATGAGTACCAAATCTGTGATTACTCGGCTGAGTATTACATCAGCTCACGCTGCTGCAAAGCCTGGCGCGAATGATTAACTTTATGTGCTCAACAGTAACTTGTGTGCAGATGCTTACAGGTGTCTCTCCTAATTACATACACAATTCCAATAGTTACGTTGCTCTAACTCAATCTGGAACTGTTATCTGCCGTAGAGCGAGCGTTCAATACTCTTGTCTCAACGCACGCAGAGCTTCATCGAGCGCAAATTCAGGTGTGCGTCCTTCGATCACTGGCTTTTTCGATTGATAGCCAACGTAGATAGAAGGATCAAATCCAGCAGAAGCTCTCACCGTAAATGGTGAATCAGCGGGCTGGATCTCAACTTGACCGTACGGAGTTATGGTCACTCGCCCTGTTGCATCCTCAATCGCACCTTTTAGTAAGAGGTTCTTAAGTGTTTCTAACTCATCAGGAAGCGTGGCATCTCCCGCCATGCGTATGCCTGCCTGAATCAATTGATTAGAAACGTCCACAAATTTACTCAGTCCTTTCAACAGTTTAAGCCATGCGTACAATCGAAAAGAAGATGCTTTCAGCTCTCATCGAGCGCAAAGACTTCCGACTAGACAACACCAAAGTTCAGTGTGTTTTCTACCCTCATCCCGTTGATGAAACCGACTACATCATCGACCGCTGCTATGTCTATCTTCACGACAATCTGATCGCAACAATCGAACCAGACAAAGTAACAGTGAATAACTGTGGCTATCGAACAGCTACCACGAAGTCGCGGTTACATGTAATCTTGCGCGAATTTTGCGGCTCCTGCCTCTCACAAAACAATTTTGAATGGTATCTGTCCACACCTAACGATGTGATTCACATGCAAGACGCGAAAGATTATGAGGTAGCTCGAGTGCCTATGTTCTGATGCCAACAGATTCCTGTCATCATCCGCAACAAGCCATGTGCGGCTGGATAAGTCAGCTAAACTCGCGTCACGCGGTCTCCTTCGATGTACCCAATCACTCTGACAATCAAAGCACAAATCAGTGACAAAGAGATCGTGTACCAGAACCTTTCTCCTGGAACACTCTTGAGTGTCGTAAAAGGTTCTAAAAGCAAACCAGCCAAAGAACTAATCAACCGATTACTACCAGTTTTAGAGGATTTAGCTGACCCCGCAAAAGCTCCCAAACACTGAGAATCTCACAATGAACGGAGGATTAGGCCTTGGAAGTAATCAGAGAAACACTATTCTCGCGATGATTTCAAATGGGCTTGATGAGCCCTACATACTGAGAAACACTATTCGTAATCGACTTGTTGCTGATTCCCTTGAAAACAAGGGTATCTGCACGATTGTCTTATCAAAGACGAAGATTTCCCTCTATCCTCAGAAGGAACACTCTGTCTTTGAGGTACTGAGCAGATGACAAAGAACACTTATTTCACACACAGTGAGATGTTGCTCATCCATGAAGCTTTAGTGCAAAACCTAGAGCGTTACCGTCACCTGATCGAAAGTGCCCCCACGCAGGGATCGGACGATATCGCGATCCTGAAGAAGAAGCTTGAGTTCAAGCTCAGCGACTTACAAACCCTGAACCAAAGGGTACAAAGCTATCTCTTAACACAGCTCCCATGAAAACTAACTTCAACAACAGTGAACTCTCTCTGTTGCACAGATCTGTGTACAACTCATTGAAACACCATTACGACAAGCTAACAGAAACTCTCTCCAATTCCCGTAGAAAAGCCTTAGAGAAAGAGGTTAAAGACCTCGTAGATCTGAGCTTTCGCCTGCAGTCTTACTTGTATTCCACCCCTGAAGACAAATGAAACGATCTGCACGTTTTGTAGAGCTCCTTCTTCCGTTCTCCTGTGGTTTTGCGGCGTGTGTTTGGTACATGTCCCACGCGCAACAGGTTGTGAACGCAACTCAGATCAAAGAGTGTCGGCAAGTTCCTTCTTATCGGAAGCTTGTAAGCATAAACTCAACGGTCGGGTTGGTTAGTTATTGTCTCCCACTCGCTGCTTTGCACCCTGAGTCTGGTTTGCCGGACTAGATAAACATTTTCATGAAGCTTTCGAATCGTCTCCTTCCTTTTACTCTGTTTAATGACCGCGAGGTATCTTGCACAACGCTCACAGTGTTTTTAATTGTGGCTGAACATGAAGAGTTCGGAGGTATCGCACAAGCAGACCTAACGAAACACATCTCCATCTCAAAAGCGGCTGTTACCCGTAACTGCAGGCTGCTAGCGGGTAAAACCGAAAAGGGAAAAGGAGGGATGCACCTGATCAAACAGGAGGCTCATCCCTTCAATGCCTCAGCTGCGTGGCTTTCTCTTACAGAGGACGGGCGCAGGATGTACAACCAACTTACGGACGGATTACAATGACGCAGCTTCGACTAAACCTTGATAGTTCCTGATCACGAGATTGCAAAGCTCTGTCGGGATGGGATGATCACCCCGTTCGAGAGTTATCTCCTCAATCCAGCCAGCTTAGATGTAAGGCTTGGTAACCAAATCAAAGTCGAAGCAGTAGAGACAGGAGATCTAATCCCTGTTGACATTAGTGACCGGACAAAGGAGAAACCTTACCGCCTTCACCCAGGAGAATTTATCCTCGCGCATACGTTAGAGGTATTTAATGTACCTGATGACATCTGCGGTCAATTCGCATTAAAGAGTTCACTCGCACGAACAGGTTTTGAACATCTACTGGCTGGTTGGATAGACCCTGGGTTTAACAATTCGGTATTAACTCTTGAGTTAACTAACGCAAGAACCTTTAAATCTGTTCCTCTCTGGCCCGGTATGCGTGTCGGACAAATCATTTGGATGAAGATGACCTCAAGACCAGACGTTAGTTACAGAGACTGCGGTCGCTATAACAACGATCTGACAGTAACCTCGTGTAAAGGCCTGTAGAAAAAGAGGCTCACCGAGCCTTCTTTTAACTATCAGACAAATCAATTTAAACAACACTAACTACGCGACAAACAGTTGTAAGTTCTAAGTAGTAAAAGTATTTATTCTTTAAAAAGTTGACAAAGACACCCCTTGTGTGCTCATCAGACACAACCAAGATACAAGGGGCTTGACAAGGCCCTTTAGAGCATGTATCTTAGTCAGAGCGACACAGGGCGACCTGTGCGCCCATTAACCTCACAACACCATGAACAAGCAATCGATCCCAAAGCTGGTAGATCAAGCCAAGCTTTCCGCGTCACTCTTCGATGAATGCGACACGGCTTTAACCGAACTAAACGAGGCTTTCGGAACTCCCTACGAGGCCAGCCGCAAAAATCTGACAAATGATCTGATCGTTGCGGAGAAGGCAGGGATAGATCTCAGTGTCTTCCAGGGAGAGGAATCTCTGTTCAAGTTCCCCGACTTTCGTACAAACATTCAGGTACGCATCACGCGTGTGCCCACAAGGCATGACAAGATCGAAAAGATTGACACAAAGATCACTCGGCTCGAGAACGAGCTCAAGCTTCTCAAAGCAGAACGCAAATTACTTGTTCAGCGTTTGCTTTCGGACGGTGTAGTAGATCTACTCACCGACAAAATCGTAACTGCTTTCACCCGCATTAAGTAACCATGAACAACCTCTTCCTTCTTCACTGTGCTGTCTCTGCTAAAGTCCGCCAGAGCGCAACAATCCACTTTAACGACCTAAAGCTTCCTAGCGAAGTTGTGGACACTCTGAAAGAGAGGCGTGCTATTTCGATTCGCCCTACTCTGTCCCTGAAGCTGAAAGAGTTTCTTACAAACATTCGAATGCAGCAGCGTTATCTGTATGACGAATGCTGTATTCATAAAGGAGACATTCACTTTCTCCACGCTGACTTCTTTCAAGAGGCAAAGACGCGTATCGATTTGATCCGTCAGATGGCACGTCAGTACAACGACGAGCTCTGGGAACTGTGGGCAGAGGAATTCGAGACGTGGACTAACTCAGTTACTAATGTTCTCGAGCCAATCTTCGAACATGATCCCGAGGGTTTCGAAATCGCTAAGGAAGCTTACCTAAGGTTGTTTCCATCGCGGGAACAATTTAAAGATCCTATTGACGTTTTTGTTGTAGGCCCTAACCCTGTCTACATGGAGGAAGCACAGGATGTAGGTGACCACCCATTCGCTGAGGAGATTACTAAAAGTGCCACGGTCAACACGAGGGAAGTGTTCGAAGCAGCGAGAGGAGGTGCGGCAGACAGGGCGATGCTCAAAGCCTCTGAGCTTTTAGACGATCTTGATGCTCGCAATGCGGTAACAGTCAGCGACCGCCAAACAGGAACAGCCAAGCGGCGGGGAACTTGGGAAAAGACGGCTCAAGAACTGATCTTGATTTCTACTTATTGCCCCGACTTTAAAAATCTTTCTCTGCTAGCAGAGAAACTCCTGAGCGTAGGCAAAGAACTTAGCCAGGGAAAGGAAGGTCTAGCTATCAAACAACGTAGCAAAATCTTAAAGAGGTATGAACAGGTAAAAGGGGAGATCAGAAAGGAGATGGAAGTTATTGTGGCTTCTAAAGATTCGAGCGAAGGTTACGAGGCTCTGAAGAAATCTCTATCTTTGTCTAACTCTTATAAAGACCTGATGGAGCAAATGAAGGGAGCCCAATCCCTTGAAGAACTTGAAAAGCTTCAAGCCACTATGCAATCAGAAGCACAGATCTTTGAACACCGTGCCCGACAACTAAATAAAGTTTATGAGAAACAAACAGAGATAATCAAAGCTTCTTCAGTAACACTAGATGAAATCATCGAAGAGGTAAAAGACCTCAAAGTGGAAGGTCTTGAAGATGTCGACTTCTGAACCAAATACGAAAACAATCATGAAGCGTATTTACTTACTTCAAGTAAACAAAAGCCTTGAGGGACCTTTCAAGGCAAAGAAGAAGATCAACCTACTCTCACTCTTCCTGAATCTCTTCAACTGAAAATGAACGACACACTCTTCACGAATCTCCAATCTTTTCGAGCCTCTCTGAACACTGTCTTTCTAGAGCGAGAAGAGATTATCGATGGTCTACTGGCCTCGGTAATTACAAAGCAGAACGCTTTCCTGTTCGGCGTACCGGGAACCGGTAAGTCAGAACTGGTGAAGGCAGTTTCAAATGGTTTTAATGGTTCTAAGTTCTTTGGTTACCTACTATCGCCCACAACAGATCCAAGCGAATTGTTCGGTCCTGTTGCTGTGAGTCGCCTACTGAAGGATGAATACCATCGTGATGTAGAGGGCTACTTGCCCTCATGTAACATCGCGTTTCTTGACGAGTTGTTCCGAGGTTCTTCGGCTGTTCTCAACTCCCTGCTCACCATTTTGAATGAGAGGGTCTTTAACAACGGAAAACTGGTTGTAGAAACACCTATCCAATCGATAGTGGCAGCAACCAACAGTTTTCCGCAGGAAGAAGCACTGCAAGCTTTCTGCGATCGTTTCCTATTTAGACCGACAGTAGATCTACTGAAGAATCCGGTTTCTAAGAGGAAGCTCGATCAGTGGACGCTAAACATTCAGAAACGACCTTCTGTGGAATCGTCTCTAACCTACGAATGTTTGGTTCAACTACAGAAAGCTGTTGAAGAAGTAGAGCCCAGCGAAGACTTCCTAGATTCTTTCAGTCAAGTACTCGATCTCCTATCTGCTCGGGGAATCACAATCAGTGATCGACGGAGGGTTCAGGTTCTCAAATTTATGCGTGGCTGGGCACTCGTTAAAGGAGATGACCGCATTTATCCAGAGCATCTATACGGATCCTTTACACATATGGTGTACAGAACGCCGGATGATCTCGTGGTTATTGACGAGGTTTTGAAGCAGGCTGTGCCCACAGTGGATAAGCTCACGTCCGACATTAAGAGGGCAATGAGTGGTCTAATGACTAAGTACCATTCAATGCACAGCAGAGAAGCTAAGTCTATTGAAGACATTTCTAGGTTCGTAGCCGAGCTCAAGAAGCTGCATACAGACCTTAGTAAGCTCTCTAACGCTCTAACCAAGATTATGGAGGACGGGCAATACAGAATGACGATCACACAACGGAGCGATGCGACAAAGCTGAGTCAGCAGATCGATTCGAACCTACAAACAATCGCTAAATCTATTAACGAGATTGCATCATGACTGAGCAGTTTGTAACTCACAGAGAGTTTATCCGCTTAACCGAAAGCGAGCCTCTGGTCCTGGCGGTATCGGCGCTAGCAGACTTCCTATGGGAAGACTTCGTGCGAGACAGCCGCCCATGCGTTAAGTATCTTGCAGATCACTACAACATAAAGCAGCTGTCTAGATTCGGGAAAGAACTGTTTGACTACCTATACAACGGTAGTGCAGTAACACCCTTAGTAAGCATAGATGAAGTAGAAGAGTACTTTCGTGCTCAACAAAATGGACTGAACCCAGAGATGCCCAAAGGTTACAAACCAGAATCAGCTTTCTGGTTGGGTCTGTTCGCAGACATTTGTGACGCTCCTGTTTGGCCACAGGTGGTAGCCAACTGTGTGGGCAATCAATTCAACAGTGGTAATAATGCTGTAAACATTCTGAACGAGCTGAGTGAAGTAATACAGAAAGAAATCGACTCAGACAGTCTATCAATAGAAAGTCTGACAGAAGGGGCAGATAAGCTACAGCAAATTAGAGAAGACTACCTGAAGGCCAAGAAAGCAGGTGACAACGAGAAAGCAGCCAAGCTTCGGCAGGAAGGTAAGCAGCTAGCAAAACAAATAGAACAATCCCTTCAAAAAAGTCGTCAGCAACTGCAACCCTCCACCGCTGCAGCGGTAGAGAAAGCAAAGCAAAAGTCAGATGATATGGAAAAGGCAATGATGTCTCTCGCTGGAGACGAGAAAGGAAAAGGTCAAAAAGGTATGGATCTCGATGAGAAACGAAAGCTCGCAGCAAAGCTCAGCAAGAACAGCAAGCTCCGTCAGCTAGCGCGACGGTTGGGAGCCCTTCGACGAGCTTGGAATGACAGGAAGCGAGCCAGAAGAAGCGCTGCGAACTACAGCGATATCGTCGGGGCACGGTTTTCGGACGCGATCACACAAGCGTTCCCGGCAGAGATAGCAATTGCAGGAACAGAAGAGGGCAAAGCACTCTTCCTTCTGAAGTACTCTCAGAAAACTCTGTTGACGAAAGACTATGAGGCAAAAATAAAGGAGCTGGACAGGGGTCCTCTGGTTATGTACATCGATATCTCGGGCTCGATGGCAGGTGACAGCGAGATCTGGTCAAAAGCAATCGCCTTTGTTGTCACAGAGGAGTGCTTAAAAAGTAACCGCAAGGTTCAGATAAACCTTTTCGATACTGAAGTGCAGGACAGTATCGTCTTAACACCAGGCTCGGCAAACAACGAAAGTTTGATCGACTTCGTTATGTCTTGGATAACAAAGGGCGGAACTTCTTTCGTTTCTGTGATTAACCACGCGCTCACCAAGGCTGATATTGACGACAAAGCAGACATCCTCCTGATCACCGATGGTTGCGCTCAGGTTCCTGAGGCCTTTATTAAAAGACTAAATAACTTTAAACAAGAGCAAGGTATTACATGGAACTCTTTCTGCATAGGAAAGGCATCTGAAGTACTGAGTTCATTTAGTGACATAGTTCAGATCGTAGACACAGAGAATGACCCAGAGTGCTCTGATCTATTCCAAACTGTACTAAGTTAAGTTACAACATACACATGATAAGAAGCAAACGTGGGCTATCTTCCTTCTGAGATAGTCCGCACTGCCTAAATGAAAGAAGAAATTAAAGAGATAAAGGATCTCGTTGATAAATACCACCCTTCCGCTAAGGAGGAGTGGGCAGACGCGTTTGATCCGGAGGGAATCGAGACGATAATAAAAGGAAACAGTAAGCCTCAGATAGGGGACCTAAGAGTCACCAGCCAAGGGATTCAGTTCTGCAATAAAGTCATTAACGGTAAGGCTTACTGGAGTGACTTAAACATATGAACAAAAGAAATACCTTAGCCGCAGACATAGAAAAACTATCTAAGCTATATAACCCTGAGGTAGCAAGATTAGATTTAGATAACTGGATATTTAACGTATTAAACCAGACGTATAGAAACAAGGCTGAGAAAGAACTGTTCCGACTTCAATTCAAAGGTGCTTCGATTCTTTATGTACCTTCCATAGAGACCTTCAACCTATGCAAGACCATCGAAACTAAAAGCAGCACAAAGGTTGAAGAAGTAAGCCTGGACCTAGGCGTATACCTTGATTTTCACTACGGGATACGATCATTGGTGGATGCTCGAGCAACGCTAACGTTCAGTGAGTTTGACTTCGAACTGATGGCACTCCAAATAGCTGAAGCAATAGAGAAATGGATAATCCAAGGGGAGACCGGCCAAAGTAAACAACAACAGAACAAACAGAAGGCAATGTGAACGAACTGTGATCCAAACCTTAAGATAACCTTTAAGGCTTGCACTCACCAGAATTGCTCACTACATTGGACGGGTCTTCCATACCAGACATGAATTTCGAATTCACACTTCACGGCGTAGACATCTCAAAAAGTGAGCTTGGCGTAATGCTTGAGACCACAGGGGTCAAGCCTGTGATCAAAATCGAAGTAGAGCGCTACTTACCGAACAAACTCATCGACGCTTCCAAACTGTTTGCTTTAAGCATCGAAAAGCAGAGCCCAGAGCTGGCTGCGTTGGCTGCGAAGCTGGCAATCAAAGGCAAGACTCTAAAGAAAACGAAAGTCGCTCGCCTTCATAAGAAAGCCATGCGGCTCACCGATCTCGAGACGACTCCCATCAACGTGGAGGAAGCAATCGAAAAGATCACAACCAGCGAAGCTCTCCGGCATATCGGCGCAGCAACAATTCTGTCGACACTCCAAAAGAGTGGAGGCGAAAAAATGACCCTGCGCCAAATCGCAACCCGAGCAGTCAACCGTCTCGCTTTCAGCGGAGAAGTTGGCGCCGACTCTGCTTGCTTCCGAGGCTTCCGTTCAGATTCTGAAGGCAACTACAAAGCAGTAGTACAAGGTCAAGACGTTAGTCGCGAAGACTGTTACCACGCGTCGCCAATGTATACGGCACTGCGAGAAGGTTCTCAAACCTTGCGCCAGTGGGGGTTGATCAACGCCGAGGAGATTGTGACCTTTGGTTCGGAAGAGAAGAACCTGGACACTAACAGCCAGCAACTGCGCAGGACTGTTTACAAGATTTCGCTGAGCCCACGCGGGATCGAAATGGTGAACAAGTGGGGCGATCTGTCCCAGTATGTAAGCTACCGCTGGAGTCAGCGCGTCCGTTCGAAAAGCAAGATGATGCTTGCCTGAAACCTGTCCTAAGATGTCGGCGCTCCTTAGGGGCGCCATTTTTTTTACTTCCATGAAAGTCTCTTACATCACAACAGAAACACAGCTACAAGAAGCACTCAAAGAACTCGAACCTGTATCCAAGATCTGCTTGGACTATGAGACCACGGGGTTGGATGCTCGCATTGCAAAACCTCGTCTCCTCCAGATCTGTGATACCAACCAAGACGAAGCCAACAATCGTACGGTTTACGTATTCGATTTATTTAAGGTGTCAGCTGTACCTGAGCTCAAGAAGTTTATAGAGAGTAGAGAAATGCTTATAGGGCATAACCTAAACTTTGATCTACAGTTCAACCTGAAGCAAGGTATAGACTTCAAAGGAAAACTATTTGATACGTTTATAGCTGAACGATGCTTACGTGCAGGGTTTAAGGAAAAGAAGATAGCGCCTAAGACGAAAAAACCTTACTTTGCTGATATCAGCTGTTCGCTAAAAGCAGTCGTTAGCAGAAGGTTGGACATTGAACTTGATAAGGAAATGCAAGTGTCTGACTGGAGTAAGGACGCATTGGATATAGAGCAAATCGAGTACGCAGCTAAGGACGTGGATATACTCCCGTTCGTGGCAGCCTCGCAGCTAGCAGAGTTAAAGGAGGAGGGCTTGCTGGATATTTACTCACTCGAGTCAAAGTGCATACGACCAGTAGCCTTAATGTGTAGCAAGGGGTTTAACGTAGACATAAACAAACTGCAAGAACTGAGAAACAGAATAGTAATAAAGTTAGACGAGATGACTAAGAATTTCTGTGAGCAGCTTGACAACAATTTGCCAGATGAGCTAAAACTACCTCGAACACCAGAGGGGAACATCTCGATTGGAAAACGACCCAAAAAGGATTTCAACCCAGGATCAAATACTCAGTGTGTTAAGGCATTCAAAGAACTCCGAATCGCTTTACCTGTTGATGGAGTTACAGGCAAACCAACGCTTAATCAAGTCGCCCTCTCGGAATTCGACAGCGACGACCCTTTACTAAACCTCTACAGGAAACGCGTCAAAATCGAAACAGAGCTGGAACACGTAGAAAAACTAATCACGAACATAAACCCAATAACACACAGAATACATAGCGGTTATAACCAATATGGAGCTAACAGCGGAAGATTCACTTCGTCTGGAGCAAAGAAAGTAAGCAGCACAAAACAAAAAACTGAATTCGGTGTAAACATTCAGCAGGTGCCACGAGCGGCAGAATTTAGAGGTTGTTTTGTACCGGGAGAAGGCAAGAGTTTCGTAATTTGTGACTTCTCGCAAATTGAATTAAGACTGGGAGCGGAGCTTATAAACATCCCGCAAATGATCGAAGCATTTCAAAAAGGCTTTGATCTTCACACAGTTACAGCAAGTCTGATCTATAAGGTAAGTGTCGACGAAGTTAAGAAGGATCAGAGACAAGATGGTAAGACATTGAACTTCGCATTGCTATATGGAATGGGTTATAGAAAATATAAAACATATGCAGCACAGTCAGGTAAGTTGATTACGTTATCTGAGGCGAAGATAGCTCACACCGCGTTCCACAACGCTTATCCTCGCTTACGCCAATGGCACCGGGAACGAGCTGCTATGGTCGAAGACGGTTGGTGCTATGTAAGGACACCTTTGGGACGCAGGCGCTTGCTTTCGTATGACGACGCTCAGATGATGGCCTGCGCAAACACACTGATACAAGGAGCAGGCGCAGACATCCTGAAGTTATCCATCGCAAACTTGAGCGAATACTTAAACGAGGAGTGCTCTCTGATTGCCTGTGTCCACGACGAAATTGTGCTCGAGGTTGATAAAGACAAAGCAGAGCAGTACAAGGACATACTTGAGGACTGTATGGATCGAGCGGCAAAAACAGTCTTAAAAAAGGTTCCCTCTAAAGCGGATGCTCAAGTGGGCAACAGCTGGGCTGACAAGTAAAAGTCTTCCGCTATAGTGGCACCCAAAGCCGTGAATAACTTCCACAGAAGCATGGAAATTCTTGAGTTTACAAAGGAAGCAACTAAACCTATTTTCGCTGCCAAATGCGGGGAGGGTTACGTAGGTTGCGTTAAAACAGATGATTTTGTTTGTTTTACTGTCGAAGTGTATGAATCAGCATTAGCAGCTGCAAATAAAGCTCGATCTTTAAAGAAATCCATCGAATCTAAACACCCTGTAGAAGCTAAAGAAAAAAATAAAACGTTAGCTATTGTAAAAACTTCTAGCAAGAAGCAGAAAAAGAAAGTAACTTGTGTTAACAAGCTTTACTCGTTAACGGAAACTCAGGCCATGCCTCTCCTCAGCTTCAAAGAGGTGTGGGTAATAACAAGAGGTGATAAGTTCGTCTCTGATTGCATCAACAAAGAAAAGAAAGAACTCTGTGTATATACAAATAAACAGGAAAAAGCCAAGATCTTCGAGTGTCACGAAGAAGCTAAATTGATGATGCGTACATTAAAAGGTACTGTTGGACCTGGTTTTGATCTGCTACGATTTTTTATAAGGCAGTAAGAACACGTAGCTACCTCTGACATGGCCACGCGATTTGCAGGAGATCTATTCAACATCGCCTATGACGATAGCGGGGATGTAGAAAGCTCTGTCTTAATGAGTAAGTTTCCCGAGTTAAGGAACGTAGGCTCCTTCCCTGCGTCCACTAAGCCCTCATTGGCTGACTTCTTCGCGAAGAAAACCTATGATAATCCTCAGTTAACTGGTGGCGGCTTCGCACCCAAACCTTTTGGCGGGTTTAAAGTATCTGGATACTGATAATCCCTTATACTTAAATTAAGGGCTCCTCTGAAGCATGACGGTTTCCACTGGCGGTACGACAACCGTAACTGACTACGTTAAGCCGAATAGCAAGTACGCTCCGATCCTCAAAGCGGGTAAGAAATTCGGTTTAGATCTAGCAGGTTTATTTGAAGACGAAGAATTTACTGGCGGTCTAGAAGGCTTAGGTCTTGTTCCCACAGTGGGGCAAAAAGCCCTGTTAAAAGGGCGTGGAGCTGCGTTGTCTTTTAGAGCACCAAAAGAGCCGACACGTATTTCGGAGTTTAAACTCGAGCCGGCTTCCACGGGTAGTTCGACGGTAGCCGCTACTCCTGCGCCGGCACCAGCACCGGCAGCGGCTCAAGCTTCAGCACCCCCGCCGCTTCTGCAAGCGATGGAGGAAGAATTAAAAACCTATTACGGAAACGTCGGCACTCTCACCCCCTCTGATATCGGCAACTTTGGTATCGGTAAGAAAGATTACGAAGCAGCGATTGCGTCAGGTTACGATCCCAAGTCGATTAAGGATTATTTAGAAGCCAATATCGGAAGGGTCCAGGTTGGTAAGGGTCTTGCTGAACAACTCGGAATTAAGTGGCAGCCGAGTCCACAGGGTTCAGGGGCTTTCAGCATTAATACTACGGACTACGATCCGAGTGCCTTTGGTGGTAAAAACTTCGGTCCTGAGGATATCAACTATCTCGCAACACAGGGGATCAGCCCTGGCGATATGGCCAAGATTGCACAAGCGGCAGCTTCACGGGGCGCAGGCATCTCGAGTGCCGCAGCTCAGTATCTCGGTATTCCACAGGTGGCAGCAGGGGCCGGTGTGCCCGCAGCAACAGGAGGAGGCGCTTCTCAAGATGTGATTAACCAGAACGTCAAGGAAGCCTTCAGCAGCAATCAACAAGTTTCGGCAGCCACGCCGACAGCGAGCCAAGCCCGCTCGGCTGGTTACTCGGCTGGTGACGTGGGACGAAGCTACAACGCAGCCTCTGTTGGAGGGGCGAACTTCGGTCCGAAGGACGTTGCCGCTCTATCTAACGCTGGTTATAGCGCAAGCCAAATCTCTAAAATCGCATCCTCCAGCGGGGCGAGAGTTACACCCGGAGCTAAGCAAGCTATGTCACAGGTCAAAAGTGGCGGTAGCAGCGGTCGTTTCTCTGCGCTTGCAGCAAGGGCTAGCCGTCGCTAGAACCTCAACTAAAAGCAGACTAAGCTGGGGCACACCCAGCTTTTTTTGTGGAAACACAGGACTACACGCTACAAATAGTAAAAAACAAATATCAACTGTTGCTAGCGATTAACTCAATAGACGCTGCCCACGCGCAGGCGCAAGCTTGCGACATAGCCAGAGCACTAAAAGCGGATAAATTTCATTTAACTTACGCAAAGACAGAAGATACAGACATAAGCAATATGTTTAAAAGGTTGGCATTCAGCGAGTTCTCATATAAAGAGTGTGCTCTATGGGAGGGAAAGCTCACGGCAAAGGCGCCTGTCTTCTACACGTTAGGAGAACGCTACTATGTGCGTACTGTAATATTAGACTACTTAGACGTACATAGAGACAACTACGTGCGCCCGTCTTGTGGGTGTCACCTGTGTATAAATCCGCTACACAACTCATTTAAAAGCACGAAGGCTTCAAAAATAACTGGCGCGGAAACGAAACTGGCGCTAGCCTTTGCCAGCCAAGGCACCTCTGTAACGGAGATTGCTAAGGCACTAAAGGTCCACCGTTCAACCATCTACAGAATCCTCAAACATGAACGTTTTTATCCTCGGTCTGAGAGTGACAAGCGAGGCACTCGAGGACGATAAAGGAATTGTAAATGTCCTTTGCGAATCGCTGCCTTCTAGTGAGAAGAGGGTGGCAACAAAGACCCAACTCTCAATGCCCAAAGACCACTACGTAGGGAAACTCTTAAAAGGGCTAAAAGAGCAAGACAACGTACTGGCCTTAGGTCCTACGCGGGCAACGGTTGACGGTGTACTGCAAATGCAACCGATTTTGATTGTGAACCAGGAGAACTGGGAAGACCTACTGGCAGTGAACCTTTTCGTAGCCACGGGTGGGCTTGGGCCTAAGACCGAGGAAACTCAGCTAGATGACGTGACTGTAACCAACCGTTCGTTGGCATGGCAGAACGAAGAAGGCGAGACAAACTGGTTCAAGCTGACCGCTTGGGACAAACTCTCAAGCCAGCTTGCCGAATTGTCACCAGGTACACCTACTATCGCAGTGGGTAGGGTGTCTACAAGCGAAAAAGAAGATAAGCGCTACATTAACTACGGGGTAGACAAAGTTCTTTACCTTCCCAAGGGCACCCGGACCGCTCCTAAAAAAGCGGCTGATCCTGATAAGGGTCGTGTATCCACGGCTGCTCTCGGCTCTCTCGACTTCCAATTCTGATTTAGGTAACTCCAATGGTGTTCATCGCAGGTAAGTTTTCGGCTGATGAGATTCTCTGTCAGATTCCGCCGCACACACTTCGCATCGATCTTCAGGCGCGTCGCTGGAAATCCGATAGTGATCCAGATTCCGCGATCACAGATGCCAACGATAATGGTATCCCGATCGAGTTTGTTTTACTCGGATTCACCCCTTACTTCGGGAATCTCGGTATGCGAACGCATGAAGAGTTTATTCGTATTGCTTACATTGGGGTTAGCCCTAACCATCGTTTACTACCTCCCCGGTGTGTATCTACGAGTATCATCTCTGGTAAATCGAGTCAAAAGAACTTTATCTCCTACTTCCAAAACCTCTACAACAACCGCATCAACGTGGCGGAAATAGTCACGTCAACTAAGTTCGTCACCAAGAGCTTTAACGAGCGTGATCCTCATACCGGCGCTGATGGTGCCAAGATTAACTTTAATGCAGTTGAGTTTCGGGATCGCCCCGCAAAGGGTGATGAAGAAACTAAACTCATTGAGGATATTTTGAAATGGCTTGAAAACGATCGAGGAGAGCTGGTATCAGCTGCATTACGTTCTAATATCTCCGGCAGCAATCTGGTTGAGCTTCCTTTGGGAGTCGACCACTCGGAGATTAAAGAAGCTTTCATCGAAGCTAACCCTAAGCGTCTCGAAGCTTCTGGACTCGGCTCTCTCCCTCCATCCGCTGCGACCGCTGGGAAACCTGCTGACGAAAACGAACCACCTAACCCTAAGAAAGCTTCAGGAGCTAAGGAGTTGTCTGAAGAACAAAAAGAAGCTTTAAAAGCAGCAGGACTAGACTTCTGAGCTAGCATTAAAGAGTGAAGGTCGAGTAGAGGGTGTACACACACCCTCTTTTTTTTGTCATCGCTTTAATAGGTCATCTATAGCAGGCAACGGCATTTGATTCACTAAACACCACTGAGTTAATTTTGAAAACAATCTGCCGCGAACGAGGTAGTTGGCATGAGTCAGGTCTAGGATCTCAAGCAACTCCTTTTTATCGAGCTTGGCTGCTTTCTTCATGAACTGCAGGTGAAGGAACTCCTGCTCCAATCCCATAAACTCCTTTAGACGTTTTAGACTACTCTCATTATCCATGAAGTTCTACCAAGTTCCTAGATTCATTTTTAATCCTATCGCATCCGAAGGCATTTGCGAAGGGAGTTGCTTACTTCCTACAGATTGGGAGGGTAGTTTAGAGAAGGAAATAAGAGTATACGGGAAGGATGACATAACCTCAAATAAGATAGAAGCCAATATTACAGACCCTGATTGGTGGTACGCAAATAAAGGAAAAGTGGACTGGGTAATCGCTATTACCCAGGGTTCGGAATACACTGAATGGATACTGGATTACGGATTAGATACCGCAAATAAGGGGCTCTGTATCCTGGACCGAATAACCTTCCTTGAGCCCACACGGAAACGGGAGGGCTTCCTAGATAATAGCTGTTTAACAAACCTAAAAATTTTGTCTCCGCGACCAGCTTTTCGTGCGGATGGTAATCAATCAAAGGACTCTGTGACTTCTGCATGGTTTGTATTCCGAAAAGCAGGAGCCGCTCGGGTTAATACAAAAGTCGATTTCGAAGTAGGGTGGGACCGCCCTAAAAGAACTTGAAATGAAAGGACGCATGGAGACCCTGCTACAGCAGATCATATTAAACTTAGAAAAACAAAACAGTAAGCTAGATAAAATAACAGGTCTCTTAACAGCAGATCAACTCATGAATGAGTGTGTTGATCAGCATGGCAAAGCAAGAGCACCAGAAGAATGCGCCAGCATAGTAGTTGAATCCTTTTCCGCTGGCCTGTGCTTGATGGGAGAGTTGGATCAAAGAACGCGAGACTATAAATATCAGAAGGATGAATTTTTCATAGATGAAGATGATGAAGATGAGGAACTTGGGCCTGATATGTCCGTTAGCTCGTTTTAAACTGAAAAATAGATAGAGTAAATTGTGTCAGACACTCGGGTAACTATAAATGGTCTAAGGCACTACCTCTGCGATGGTGTGCCTAAACCGCTGCCTTCAGTCACCTCAATCCTTAGTGCCACGCAGTCAGAAGAGACTCAGAGAAAGCTTGCGAACTGGAATAAGCTAAACCCCGGCGTAGCTGATGAGGCTGCCACAAGGGGGACCTGGATCCATAACAGCGTTGAGAACTATTTAAAAGGTTTACGTGTAATTCCTCCTCAACAGTACGAACCTTACTGGCGGGGAATGCCTGAACTTTTAGATTCCTTACTGGGAAACGCTCGGGTTCTGTGGTCTGAGAAACCCTTTAATCAACCAAAATGGTCTAAGTATGTAGGTGACGACGGAGTAGGTCGTATACATTACTATGACTCAAAGACAGGTTACGGGTATGCAGGATGCTGTGACCTTATCTATATGAATGAAAACGCTGAGATAGTACTAGCCGACTTCAAAACAAGCAACGGACCTTACTCGGCACGCTTCCCCAAGAAGGATCAAAATATTGATGATAGGACTCGAAAGGCTTTAATATCAGGGGTTTTCAAAACTAAAAAAACAAGACTACAGCTAGCTGCTTATAAAGCAGCCGCTGAATTATGTCTAGGTATAAAAATTTCAAAGACTCAAATAATAGTAACAACAGCAATAGAAGAGTTCGATACGCAGATATTTACGTTCGGAGAGAATGAAATAGAGAGCGACAGTAAGGCCTGGTTTGAGACAGTCAAGCAATTCTACGAAATGCAGAACTCGCCGTAGAATTAAGGCCCCGACTGAAGAGAAGACCTCTCTTAAGGTTTTCTTTCTGCAGAATACAGGGCACATAGGGCATACTGGGTACCTCGACAACACTCCATGAACTTCATTTGCTCCATCAACAAAAAAGTCGTCAATTTCTTAAATGAGACTACAGGAAAGATTGGACCAGGAGGGAATTTTCAGGCATTTAATGAGAATTGGAAGTCTGCGCGTCTTACTACGACGCAAATAGCAGAGGAAGTAGCAAAGAGGCACGGTTTATGTGCCTGGCATCTTGTAGAAGGTAAAAGACAGAAGAATAATACAGGATTAATACAAGCGGGCTTGATAATCATAGACATTGATAACCAAGCGGACGGTAAGGATGAGAATGGCAACAAAATACAAAAGCAAGAACTTACAGCAGATGAAGCTTTCGAACTAGAGATCTGCAAAAAATACCTTTCTCTTGCATATGACTCTCCATCCACGACGCCAACGTGGCCTAGGTTTAGGCTTGTTTTCTGTTTAGAAAAACCCATCCTTGATCCAGGGTTTTACCAGTGGTTCACTAGAGAGATTTGCAGAAGTATCCCAGGCTCAGACATACGAGCAACCCAGTGCCCAAATCTTTTTTACGGATCAAAAAATGAAGAAGGTATTTTAAAGATTACAGATAAGTTTATACCTGCACACAAAATAGATGAAGCATATGCTCACTACATAACACTGCCTCAATCCATCGAGAGCGAAAGTCAAGACGGAGAAGAGATATTAAAGAAAGTAGAAACGAAGGCTGACGGTTTAGTTTTCCTCAAACTTGTATCTCAGAAAGTACGTGGCGTTCTAGCGGGGGATGAGGTAGATGATCGCAGCTCGACCATGGCTGCTGTTCTTAAAGAATTGATTGGTTGGAGCAACTGGCTACAGGAACGTGGAATAAGCACAGACGTGTCCCCCTTGACAGTGGCACATAATGCGTTCTATGCTATTTACGACTACCCCCCAGACCTCGATGGTAAATTTTCCCGGATCTTAGGCTCGATCCAAACTCCTCAAGAGCTGCAGCCTGCAGTAGCCCTAGCTTCTGAACACGGCGAGGTAGCCGTCTGGAAGAAAGTCAAAGCTCAAAACAAAGAGCTTTTCGAACAAAAAGCAACCGAGGAAGAGAAAAAAATCCTCGGTGCAGCAAGAGCAAAACCAGCCAACTCGGTTCTAACTCTTGAAGATTTTAATCTTGACATCCCTAGTCAAGAGATCACATCAACAACATCAACATCAACATCAACAAATCAAATGACTACACCGCAATCTCCCACGCAGTTAATCAACCTTCAGCGGAACAGCGGACAGAATCGACAGTTCTCAGAGAATGATGTAGCAGATATTATTGTAAGCCGCGAAGGAGATAACTTCTTATACGATAGCAATCTAGATCAGTTTTACACCTATGACGAAGATGAGGGTATTTGGTACCTTCAAGACGAACAGCATATAAAAAAGAGAATCGTTCGAGCTTTAGATAGCTTTGTTAGCGCTGGGGTTCTCCCTCGCTACACCGCATCCACGGTTAGTAGCGTCTTCGCTATCTTAAAAGCCAAGCTTCTGCGGTCGATTGAAGGTGGAAGGAAAAGTATTTGGGGAGCCGGAAGAAAGTTTATTCCTTTCAAGAACGGTGTATTAGATACCGAAACTCTAGATTTTCACGTCGATAACCAGAAAGAGCTTTATCTGCGCAGCCGACTCTCCTATGAATTCGATTCAGAGGCTCGTTGTCCTGAGTTCCTGAAGTGGATTAACAAAAGCTTAGACACGGGACAATCACTCCTAATTCAAGCCTTTGCTCGAGCAATCCTTACGGGATATACATCCGGAGAGCGATTCCTCCATTTAGTCGGGCCTGGCGGAACCGGCAAATCGACAATGCAGCAACTGATGATCGCGTTGGCCGGTTACCACGCGACGCACACAAGTAGCTTAGAGATCATCGAAGAAAACAGGTTTGAGTCATACAACCTAATTGGTAAAAAGCTTCTGCTTCTTACAGACGAATCAAACTATAACAAACGTATGGATGTACTCAAGAAAATCACATCCGCCTCAGACACCTTAAGGGCAGAGAGAAAATACGGAAAAGAAATCATTACATTTAAACCAGAGTGTTTGGTGTGTATTGCTAGTAACGAACACATCTCATCCAACGACAGCAGCAGCGGTTTAGAGCGCCGTCGTCTGACAATCGTTATGGATAAAGTTGTCCCTCCGAGCGAAAGAAGAGAGTTAATTAGTGTTTACGAGGATCGTATCGATGGTGTCTTTGCAGATGAAATGAGCGGTATCGTGACTTGGGCCTTAGATCTGGGCTTCGATAAGATGCGAGATGTACTCGCTAATCCTGTAAAGCACGTACCTTCTATAGCCAAAACGAACATTGAAGCACTTCTGTTCAATAATCAATTCGTTAGCTGGCTGGCTGAATGTTGCCTCTACGCTCCTAATTCAGCCACAGTGGTTGGCCGTGGCGCTTCGAAGCCCTCTACAGACGAATCAGAGAGAGGACTCTATGTTAAGGATGCCTACCAAGAACTTTATGCGAGCTATGCAAACTTCTGCAAAGCCTGTGGTTACAAAGCAGCTGCTAAACCGCGCTTTGTGGAGCGCACGAGAGAAGCTCTAGTTAACATACTCAAACTGCCAAACTGCGGTAGTATCACTATGAAAGCAGGGATGCCTGCGATCGCGGGTCTACGCCTTAAGGCATTCGATCTACAAACAGATAGAGCGTCGTACGGTCCAGACCGCCTGCCAAGCCCTGTGGAATTTGCTCAAAACCCTGATCTAGAGCTCTGGAAAACAGCTTTTGAAAAAAATGATGGCCAACAAACTTAAAGCAATTCCACTCGCAATTATCTGCGGTACTGGAATCAGCATTGCGACCCTCGTAATGGCTCCCCAGTACGTTGGGGCGCCTCTAGCCTTCACGGCTGGTGTATTCGGAGGCGCTGCCACAGTCGCTGAACGTAGGCTTAGGGTTCAGGTAACTCAGGAACAACAGGCACGAGTCACGGCTGTCTTCAGTGTCCTCTACGAAAAAAACAGGGGCATCATCGACCCTGCAGAGTTATCTTTCCTAGCCAATATCCCTGGAGATAGAGCGTACGCTTTTCTACTTGCCCTGGCCGAGCAAACCAACGGACAAAGAATCGACACGAAAACAGGTCTGGGATCAGGCTCTGTCTTTAGCTTCGCCCACAGTGCAAATGCTTTAGAGCAGCTAACGAAGAATGCTACGAACTGGGCTCAAGCACAGACGAAGCAACTTGAACAACAGTTAGAAGCACAACAACAGATAATCTCCTTAATGCAGCTCAAAGAGCAGCAACAAACAATAAAAGCCGCTCAGTTTACACAGGAGGTACAGGAAGACCCGTGGAAGAATCAGCGATGACTGAGTTTTCACCTGCTGCCCAGGCTGTACTGACCGCTTTTGGTAAGTACCCGTTACATGGCGATCACATCGCCAACACTTTGATGCACGGCGCTCTCCCTGCCGCAATTAGAGAGATCGCGGCCAAATACTCCTACGAAGTTCACGGTGAAGGCTGGTACGAGCTGGTGGTGGATGCCGCCGACCTTTATGCGCTTGCTGATGAGTTAGAGGGTGTCAAATACGGCACTTATCGCTGTGAGCTGCAAGCTCAGTAGTCACCTTCGCTACTGAGGTAAATAACGAATGAAATCCCAACCAGAGAGGGAGGGATCCTCAGACTCTTTCACAGCTTTTATCACAACCGGAAGCTCACGGGCCAATCGATAGCCGATTGAGCGA
>Ga0099848_1000316_pt1 | contig 22034 bp, 29 predicted proteins | sample CB_VirMetaG_3_FD_78179 | JGI IMG/M metagenome (GOLD analysis project Ga0099848, IMG submission 78179) | Freshwater to marine saline gradient viral communities from Chesapeake Bay - CB_1508_1S Viral MetaG | ecosystem: Environmental > Aquatic > Marine > Coastal | place: USA: Chesapeake Bay...
ATAGCATCTATTGGTAGATCCTGCCATTTATCAACTCCAGCTTCTATCATTTCATCTTTTAAAACTGCTGCTGCATCTACCCAAGATCTTGGGGTTGGGAACTTAAGGGTTCCTTTATCTGGATCTAGATAGTGGAATAACTCCTCGTTTCTTTCCACGAAGTTAACTATCTCATCGTCTACCTTTCCGCTCTCTCTAGCCCATTTTGCCCAGTCACCCACTTTAGGAACAAAATTTACAACAGTAAATCTGTCAGCCAGAGCAAAGTCAAACTCAGCAACATCTGCTTCTGCAGGTCTGTTACCAGCTGCTACTATAACCCATTTATCAGGAAGAATGTATTCACCAAGTCTACCCATTTGGACAAACTGCATGATTGAATTTAAGACCATCTTGTTTGATCTATTCATCTCATCCAAAAATATAATACCGCCCTTTCCGTCAGGTCCATTTGTTCTTGGAAGAACCGCTGGGGGATTACTTACTGTAATACCTTTACCCAGATATTTAGAATCACCAGTCTCTTTGTATTTTGCAGCATCTGCCGGTTCAACCTCAACAGCTCTTGGTATACCCAGGAAATCTTCAGGTGCCATAAATTGAAGATCGAGGTTTAGCATAGGAACTCCCAGTTCATCTGCTGCTTGACCAACTATCTGTGTTTTTCCTATTCCAGGAGCACCGTATATAAAGATAGGTTTAGCTCTTCCCCCTCTAGCTTTACTTCTATAAAGCTTTTGAATCATGCTTTCCAATTCTGGAGCGCTAACGTTTCTAACCGTTTGATCCTCCTCTGTGTATTCTAGAGGAACCCTTGCCTCTTCAAGATCTTCTTCACTGAAAATCTCCTCCTCGTAAGTTTCCGATTCGTAAACCTCTAGTGGATTTTCTTGAGCAAAAGGAGTACCTTTGTAGAACTGATTTATTTGCGAGAGAACGCTTCCGTTTTTAGGATCGAAGTATCCGACGATCGGAACACCCTTTTTAGATCCCGACGGTATTAGTTTTATTAGACCGTCCTTGATCTTTTTTAATAGTGAAGAAGCCCAATCTGCGGCTTTAGCTAAAGTATCCTTGAACATTCCCTCATTAACGAAAGAATTAAAATCAAGTACTCTGTTGGGTTTTTTAGGTTCCATGCTGATTTCTTTTATTTTTGTTTATATATCCACGGAAATCCATAAAAAGAATAACAAAGCAACCCAAAGGATATATAATAGAAAAATCAAAGAATGAAGCACTTAGAAAGTTTTGAATCACTGTCATTTAATACCCCCATGCAAAATCACTACTTTGGCGAGTCCGAACATGGTAAACACTATATGTTCTACCAGAATCTTAAAAACATCCAAAGATCTATCGATGATATAATGGGCATGGATAAAGAAAAACTGGATCATATAATAGGAGATGGCCACGACTGGGCAGAGGACCACGTTTCGGTTGCTATGGAAAACATAGAACAGGTACATTCTTTTTTAATGGGTAGGTCCCACGACGAGGTAGAGCATAATTCTGATGATCACGATGAAGAAGATCATGACGAAGAGGATGCAGAAATGGCTCAGCCAGAAGATGAGGAAAACGAAGACGAATAATGTCCAGAATACTTGGGTTTGATAATTTTACACCTAACCTAAACGAAAGTCTGTTTGGATCCAGAAATGATCCATTTCTGATCCCGCTATCAACCGATAGCTTTATAAATGGGTTGCGCGGTAAATCCATGGGGGATCTTTCTTTTTATGGACCTAAAATTCCTTTCGTGAAAACAACAGATGCAGCAAAAAGGAGGGATGATATTATAGGGGATCTACAATCTCTTGGCCTAAACGATGATCTTGGATACGAGATCGATCGGGTAGAATTAGTTTTAGGGTACCACTTTAATCCTAGGGTAAGAGACTACGGAATAGTGGAAATAGATTTCCTCCCTGATTTTGCAGACGTGTTAGTGGTTGTCAGAATTGAAGATTCAGAGGGTGATCTGGTAGAGGAAAGAGAAATTGAGGTTAAGGTAAACCAGATAGAAAGATTTAAAATATACGAATCTGATTTTAATCTGCCTTTAATTGTAACTGAAGTGGAAATAAATTTACCCCGATTAGAGGAAGAGAATGAAAACTGGCTAAATCCAGAAAATTGGGAATGGGAATTTAAGATAGGATACTCTAAAAGAGATTAATCATTCGAACCAAAGACGGTGACCTTTAGCCTTTTGCCAGATTCAATATACTTACTTTTATTTGCAATCTGATTGACGCTCTTCAGTAATGCGTTATACAAAACCATCGCGTTTTTAGATAATTCTTTAACCGGCTTTTTATCTCTAAGATTTAAAAGATGTGTTCTTAGTTCGTGTTTAATGTCGCTCATATCCATAGCGCTAACACCGGGAAGACCCTCTATCTCCGGACCAAACTCAAACATATATCCAATAACTGCCAAGTTGTTTTCCTGATTACTTAAGTCCGGATTAGAAGATTCCGATAAGAAGTCGCCAAATTTTAAAATTGAGTTCATTTTTGTTTTTTGTTTTTTTGATAAACCTTTTCGGTTTTGTAATAATCTTTCCCTTTATAATCCAAGGTTCCGTAGATTTTTTCAACCTCTATTAATTCGGGTATACCCTCAAGTTCCGGATTATCCCAAACCCAAATTGACGTCGCGCCTTTCTCTGGTCTATAATAATATTTATTCATCCAAACCAAAAGGTCCCTATCCTTTTTAACAAAACTAGTTTTTGCTGCCAAGGAAATAATAGGTTCGGTATAACCAGGGATCCCTTGCCATTCCAGGTATTTTTCTAGCATATCCTTTACCTCCATTGACATTATGTCCGCTGTATCTAAATCTATCCCGTCCTTATCTCGAAATGATTCTTTTATATCGGAGATAACGTCTACAGTAGGTTTTTGTATTATAATGCTAAGTATATTCTCAGTAAACCCTATTATTTTTTCTCTTCGCAGGAATTCATCCAGATCCTTAAACAGATAATGAAATTCTGCCTTAAGATCTTCAGTTTTTGCCTCGAGTAAAAAATATTTGTAGGTTACCATTTCAATATATATTCAAAAGACGAAAGTTTAAATGAGTAAAATAATGATGTTTGAAAGCTATCTGGTAAAAGATAAACTTGCCCGATTGGGGGATTCAAAATTTACCGAGATCGTTCCTGATCCCCACAAGGAAAGAATAGCATCACCAAAAAGAAAGTATCTAAATACTGACGGATTAGAATCCAAAAAACCCAAAAATTCCGACCCAGTTGAGATGTCCAATTCATTACTGGGAATAAAGTCTGCAATAAATCTAGCAGGGGTAAAAGAAGCAAGAAAAGAAGCAGATCGCTATGATAGTGGAATGACCAAGAAATTTCAATCGATGGTTAGATCTCTCGGGGGAGATGTAGATAGAAATACACTGAAGGAAATAAAAGATGAAGCTGGGGATTTTTTGTTGAAAGAAAAATACAAATGGAATCTACCTAGACCGTGGCAAGCAGCAGAAATACTAGACATTCCATTCTTTGAAAGATATAAAACAGATTCTTCCAATTCACCAAGTTATCCGAGTGGACACTCCTTCCAGGCTCATGTATTATCGGAGTACCTATCTCTGCTTTTTCCCCAAGGTAGAAAACATTTTAAGAATCTAGCAAACTCTATTGCTAATAGCAGAATCCTAGGAGGTCTTCACTTTAAGGAAGATATAGAGGAAGGTAAAAGACTAGCAGAAGAATTAGCTAGGAAAAATGGAATTAATATAAAACAGGAATAAAAATCAGATTAACTTCTCTAACTCAGAGATAACCATTTCCGGTGTAATCGATTTCGTGCATACAAATTGCTCTGGTGTTCCCTTTTTACGTGGACACCACATCCAATCGCTAGGATCTATTTTAAGGGAAGGATCGTTAAAACATCCGTTGCACACATCAGGGTTAAATATTCTAGTAACTCCTTCGGATGGTTCCGTGTAGGGTTTGGAAAACCCAGAGATTAAAACAACGGGGGTTCCAACCGCCCAGGCTAACCAGGAAAGTCCCGAACCCAATCCTATGAAAAGTTTTGATTCACTTATGGATTTTATTCTATCATAAAGTGGTATATTTCCAGTGTCGTCTTTAGCAAGATCTGGGATAGTGTTCCATTTTTCTGGAGACCCAAAAACTTTATCCTTATCTATATCAACAACATCATATCCCTTTTGAATTAGGTATTCGCAGACTTTATTCCACCCATCTTCATTATTCCAGTACTTTGCCTGTGATGTAGATTGGATCCCGATAGTAACCTTATTCTTTTTTGGCCGATCCTGATCTAGCCCATTTATTATTGGCCTCATCTCACGGTATTCCAAACCTAGTACATCAGTTGCACTCTTTTGCATTGGTTGTGTTCTAATATCGTTGGGACAAAGACTAGTATTTGATTCAGCGTTCTCCTTTATAAACCATCCTATCCTATACTTGGCGAAATAGCTTGATTCATTTTTGCTGTATTCATCGAAAGATATAAACGTAACGTCTGAATAGGAATCTTTGAATAGATAACCAAGATTGGAAACACAATGTATCTCACAATTGTGTTTATTACCAAATTCACTCAGATAGGGAATCCAAGCTAAATTATCACCAAGAGAACTAGATTCTATAAAAACAGCCACTCTCTTACCATTAAGGTCAAGAGATGTTTGATAAATCTTATTTCCGTCCCTCAGGATAGAAATTCTCCACGGGATGTAGTATTTTTGATAGGTTTTCGCCCATTCACCAACACCAATATCACATCTCCATATCTCTTCACCTGTATTTTCATTTTCGAAAACAGCGGTGTAATTCCCAGGATCCCCCGATATCTCAATATGAGCACCGTCTCTATAATTTAGTCTTAGATTTATCATTTCTAAATGTTTACCTTTATGATTAAGTGTCTGATGTAATTAAAGTAGGAATATCCTCCTAGTTTTTCTATGATAATACTGCTATATTTTTCTAGAACTTCGTTTGTTATTCTATCCTTTGATTCGTTGCTAAAACAAGTTTTGTTGTTCTGAAAATATAAAACCACCCTTGATCCAGATGGAAAGGAGTCCAATAGCACTCCAAGATCCTCCGAATCGTAATAATTTAAAACGACGAAGTTGACATCGGAAACTGAGGAATTAAAAGTGATCTTATTACCTGGGTAAAGTGATCTTATTTCATCCTCTTGTTGGTCTGAGAGTATTCCAGTAAAAAGTGATATTGATTGATCCGATCCGTCTAAAAAATGAGACCCTAGTGCAGAAGTTTCCAGATACGACGGATTAAACCTGGTATCAATCCCTTTATCAGAAGAAAGAAGTTTATTGTATGCTATGTCAAAATTCCCATTGAAATTTGGATTATGAAAAGCTGAATGCGACTCTGAATCTTCCCGATAAAACCATTTATATAAAGGCCTGGGAATGTGGAGATATTTTCCTTCAGAGTTTGCCCAAAAAACATGATAGGAATCTTCGGCTCCAGCATCAACCATGTCTATCTCGAATTTTAGATGGGAATAATTTCTAAAAGCTCTTAGGTGTCCAAAACAAGAATAGGATAGGTTCCTCAGATAGTCAACCTCCGGGTGATATCTTTCTATTTTATCAGAAAGCTTTCTGTCGTTTAGAATATATGATATCGAATGAAGTGATCCTTTTTGTTCCTCCACCTTATGAAAATCCGCAGACACGAATCCTACGTCGTTAGATTCGGATAAAACTTTATTGTAAACGGACAAGAAATCTGGATCGGTCAAATCATCAGCATCTACCAGTACTATCCACTCGAAAGTTTGATCAAAGAATTCATTAGGCTTCCAATACATCTGTTTTTTAGAATCCTGCTCTACGTAAAATATTCTTTCCCGGATTGGGCTGGATTTAATTCTTTCAATCACTAGTGATTTGGTATTATCCCTACTGAAATCGTCAGTAATATGCCACTCGAAATTCTCGTATCTTATTCTCTCTATATTTTGAAATGCTGACTCGACAAACCTTTCGCAATTATAAAATGATGTGTAGATTCCAAATTTTATTTTTTCCTCCATATTATAATTATTTACCCAGTATTTTTTGAATCTCATGTATTACTTGAACCGAAGTTGGATGACATTCAAATGTCTCTTTTTTCTCCGGGCAATCCCCTAATGGATGGACAGAATTTATTGTGCCCCATTCTTTTACAGCGTACTTAAGATCCCCGTTACAAAATATCTTACACGTTCCTCCTATAAATGTGTATTTATAATCTTGGGTTCCGTTCCTATAAGGAGCCCTAAATTTCCAATGCTGTGCAGACCCTATTTGAATAATGTGCACATCGGTCGTGGAAGCTAAGTGCATTGGACCAGTGTCAGGGGTTACCAATATTGAAGCTTTTTCGAAAATGTATCTCATATCATCCAGATCTATTTTATTGGTAAGATCCATCCCATATAGATCTTTAAAAACTGGGCATTTTTTTAAAAGTCTTTCATTAGAAACAGAGCTGTGGAGGGTTTCGTAATGATCTAATCCTATGGTTATTGTAAAAATCCCCTGCTCTTTTAACCATTTAACGACTTCGTTCCATCTTTCATACGACCATGTCCTATTGGGCCAGTTCGAAGTGACGTGCAAAACGACAAACCCGTCAGGTAAATCTAGCCATTTGTTTTCTTTTTGCGGATAATAATCATAGCTCATTTCTTCGGGAAGTAACTCAAAACCAAGATCATAAGAGTGGGTATTTCTCAAATCAACGCTGGCAAATTTTCTCTCCACTCCTCGGTCGTTTCTTTTCCCCGCATCAACAAAGCTTTCTAATATTTCAAACTCGGAGTCTAGTATAACCAGTTCATCGTATTCCTGAAAAGACAATAGTCTTTCAATATATGGATTACCAGCAAAAATATGTTTATTGTGTGTTATTACGTTGACTTTACAGTTATAAGCTCTGTACAATTTTCTTATTGTTGGGGTAGCTGCAAGAGTATCACCAAAGCTTTTACTGTGTATTTTATAGAATATCTCCTTACCCATAATACATGGAACTATTTTAGTTATAGAATTGTATGGGAACTCCTTAATTTAGTTCCGTGATTTTTTGGGTCTGATTTTTTTATTTAAAAAATATTCCGTATGTTTGCTGACGTAATTAAACTCAGAATGAAAGAATCTCTTAGAAAAACCCTAATCTTAGTCCTGCTTAATCCGGTATCCATAATAGGTGCTCTTTCACTTTATCTAATATTGGGTAATATGGATTTAGCACTATCTATGCCTCCGTTTAATGCATTTATCCACGTTAGACCGGATCATTTCATAATTAATATGATCTCTTGCTTTATACTATTGGTCCCGGAGGTAAATAAGTTCTCGATTAAGCAGATTGTGGTAATAGCTTCTCTGATCTCAATCGCATATTTTCCTCTACAGATCATACTGTTACTTCCTAGTGCTGTAGGTCTATCCGGATTTGTTTACTTTATTGCAGTCCGATACATTTTTAGTCGAAGATCCAAAAAAATACTCTGGACTTCGATAGGTATATTTTTATTTATCGCTGAGTTTTCCTCAATAAAAAACCCCGATGGATTTGCCCACGGGGTTCATTTAATCGGTTATGTGTTAGGCCTTATCTCAATAAAGACTCCTTTATTTGAGCATACTCCCAAGTGGGTACGTAATACTTTTCTCCTTCCAGCATAATATATGATTCGAACATTGGATCCACGTAATCCATTTCCTCCGAATCCCAGATAGCGTTCCAGATAGCTGATGCTTGCGAAGCTATTTCCTCTCCGGTTTTTACGATAGCACTTTGAGCAGATTGATAAGCTGCTTTAGCATCCGATGCTAATCTAGAGGCGTAGTTCATAGCACTTTGAGCGGAAGAAGCCGCCATGGTTTGAAGCTTACTCATTCCAGATTTTACCGCATTTGCTATTGATGTCTTATATTGTTCATAAGTTTTAACAGCGTTATTATAAAGATCTGTTGCTTTGCTACCTAAAGCTATTGCCGTATTTTTTACACTTTTGTAAGCATTATATACACATGCGGTTGCAAAATTTGCAATCGATTTAAAAGAACTCTGGGCTAATTTATAAGAGCTGACAATAAGAGCAGAAAGAGCTTCCGCTGCCTTTGATGTTGCAGATGCCACAGCAAATAGTCCGGTCATTATTCCTTTCATTAAAGATTCACCTGCATTGCTAATAGAGTTCCAAGCTTGGGCTTTTTTTTCCTTTAGCCAGTTATTAGCATTGGTTAAGGCAGAAGCCACGTTTTGTCCTATTTTAATAGCTCCCGACTTAGCATACCCAAGAGCAGTTCCAAGAAGACCCATTATTCCAGTTAACACCTCTTTAGCAACAACGTATGCTAATGACCCAGTAAAAATAATTGCTTTGCCAGCAAATTTTGCGACATTAACTAGAGTATCTGCTCCTGCAGTTGCTGCTTTTTTAGCTGCATCAGCTAAAGCTTTTGCATTATCCGCAATAAGCAGAGCAGTATAATTAACTCCATTTATAACCCAGGTCTTAGCACCTTTTATAACATCATATGTTTTTTGATCATTTAGATCAAAAATTCCACCCGTGACAGTATTACCTGCTGGTCTATTAGAGTTCTTTGCGATTGCCGCCTCTGCCGCTCTAACAACGGCTGGAGAGGCATCACCTTTTATTTTTGTTAGGGTGGATTCGATTGTCGATTGAACTCTAGACTTAGTGGAAGAGACTTTACCTGGTGATCCCTTTAGCTCATTTGTATCAGGACCTCCTAATAATTCTATGAATATTGCCTTGCCTGTGTTATCCGCAGAGCCAAACATTTTTTCCAAAGTCTTAATTCCAAAAATTCCATCGTCAGCTAGACCATTTGCTTTCTGCCATTCTTTTAGCTTAGCCTTAGTTCCATTCCCAAAAATTCCATCATCTTTTGTTCCTATAACTTTTTGTATGACCTTTACATATTTGCCAGCATTACCAACCCCTATTTGTCCATTCCAATAATTACTTAGTGAATCCTCAGCCTCGAAGAGGGATAGAAATTCAGATTCAGATATCTCAAATGAGACGGAGTCCCCGTAGACATCGCTTATGTATTTTAGGTTTTCAGAGATTAGGGAGTTTTCATACTGGGAAAAACTCATTAGCTTAGAATTCTGCATAGTGCTACTTTTTTTACTATATATCAGAAAGACCCGGGGATTCCGTGTTTTATTTTTTTTTGAAAAAAATTAGAGACAAATGAAACAAAAGCTAAAATACCCTGTAAGAGTTAGACTCTGTCTCCCCGGGGATTATATAATATATTAGTTACTAAAGAGCCCAAATCCCTAAATCCACATCTTAAACCCAAATCTTTAGATATATACTATATGAAGGTTGTCAGCGAGGTCAAAAAAGTCAAGGAGGGTATTTATCAGGGAATAGTAGCCTTCCCATCAAAGCCAGATCTTAGAGACTGTGTTTTTACTAGTCTGAACGTTTTATTCAGCTCAGGACCAAAAAATCCTATCTGGGGCATGAGACCGTCAAATATAGACGGGTACTTAGAAGCCTTCTGTGAATTTGATACGCCAGGGCAAGCAAACAATTGGAATAATAAAATCTCGTCCCTGATCATTGATACCGGAAATAAAAATAAAGATTACTAAGATGCTCGTATGTTCGATACCAAACAGCAAAGGAAAACAGTCAGCCGAAAGACTTGCAAAAGAGCTTGGACTTAAATTTTACGACTATCCAGGAGATGGTAAAACATCCCGAGGGTGGGAAGGTTGGCTAGGTAAGGATGCAACATCACATAAAGCAACCACTCTTAAAAAATGGATACTCGACGAAACAACCATATATCATACTCATTTGCTTCCTAATCTGTCGGTGCATAAAAAATCATTGGATGTAGGAAAAATTGTGATGGTCACACGGGATCCCCATGATATCATAGGCTCACTCCCGATTCACCAAAGGACAGAATCGACCTTGGCCCTTTTGCGTAGATATAAGATAGAATGGGAGCAAAACTCTTTAGAATATCCGGGTCAAATATCATTTATCCAATACAATGATATAGTTAAACAAGATAATGCTAAATCTTGTTTGACCGGTATGGCAAAACACCTTGGCTTAAATTGGCAATCCATTCAGAAAAAACCCTACTCGATAATAATAAAATAAGGATCTACCATGAAAAAGATACTAGGATTTACTTCTTATGTAAGTGAGAATTACCCGGCTGGATCTGAAAATGATCCTAATGCCCCTTGGAATAGATCGGAACCTGAAATAGAAAGGGCATCGGGGGGAATAAAGAAGAATGGTCGTATTTCCCTATTGGGCACGGATTTTTCCGAGTTTCTTTTAGGTAAGGATGACGTAAATGATGATCTGTATGTAGGTTATTTCGATTCCAGTGATCTTAGAGAATATGCTCCTTACACTAGAGAATATGTTGGCAAGGACGAGGACGGATACCCCGAATATGACTACGATTACTTGGATCTGGACGAGGAGTCAATTAGCAGCTATCTTTCCGATATACCGGCTAAAGAAATAGGTATTGGCCTATCAGACTGGGAGAGTGGCAAGAGTCTGGTTAAAATTGACGAAGAATTGGCTAAAGAGATCTACAACGATTTTAGAGAATTCTTAAAGGAGACTCGCTGGAGGCTTTCAGCAGGTCAAAGGGATTTTTACCAGAGGGCCATGTCGGAAATATTAAAAAGGTTTCCTGATTCGGAAACACTTGTCGATTTGGCAGGTATTGATCTTCCTAAGTAATTTATTTAAGAGAAAGAAGGTATTTGGTCTTCTGAATAAGGGCAATGATCTCATCTATGATGTTTATTATCTCCCCATCTTTTTCTTTATCGAAGGTTGGTCTGCAATCGTTTATATAGCAATCACACATTTTCCTGGTAAAATCAACTAACCCGTCCATTTGAGGATCGTGATAGTTACCAACAGTAAGATTGCAAGAATCTTTGCTTAATCTTTGTCTGCCGTATTTACCCATTATTGTTTCTATAAGAGAGTCAGTTAAATCTACGTAATTGTCGAAGAATTTATCTAGAGCCTTATGTTCTGCGTATGAATGGGTCTGCCAATGTAGAAGTTTTATCTGGGCTGAAAATTCCAATGCACACTTTACTACTTTTTGATATTTGTTATCCGAATCTTCCTCTGCTGTAGATTTAGATACTGGTGGATCTTCTGAACGGGTAGGTTTAAGCTCAAAATCGTATTCCATCTCTGGAGATTTATTTTTTTTAGGGTTTTCTATAACCTCTCCGAAGGTGCTAAGACTTAGTACATTGTCCATTACATCTGGATATTTTGTTTATATATCCAGCGAACCCAATTTATCCACCGATAATTTTGGATGTAGAGTAATCCCCTATTCTGTCGAAATACTCAACGTCGCATACGTCCGATCCAATAACACCTTTTTTTTCATATTCCCTTCCAACCACTATTAGGTCGTGATTTTTGATGTGCCCCCTTAATTCTTCATCTGTCCCAAATATAACCACCTCATCTACGCAGGACAGAGACCTCAGAAACTCCTCCCTGATCGATTCGTTGTTAATGGGTCTGTCTGGTCCTTTTAGCTCCCTTACCCTTATATCAGAATCTATCCCCACAGTCAGTATATCACCAAGACTACTGGCGTATTTCAGCATTCTGATGTGACCTATGTGCAAAACATCAAAGCATCCATTGACCCATATTTTTTTCATACCCGGTGGAATATTATTTTGTCTATATCATACAACAAAAGAGACCCATTGTTCTTCGAATATATAAAAAAACCATTTAGGCTAAGACATGAAAACCATATGGAGAAGACTATCAGATAGGAGGGAAATAGATTTAGTTCCCTACATTAAGAACTGGATTACAGAAAATCCGGATCACAAAATCTACATAGGTTGTGATTCGCATAATCACTACAACATCACAACTTTCGCAGTTGTGATTGTCTTACACTACACGGGCTTACGAGGAGGAGGTCATGTTTTATATCACAAAGTATCCGAACCGAGAATAAAGTCCAGACCTGATAGACTGTGGAAAGAGGTTCAGATGAGTGTAGAATGCGCTCAGATCCTAATAGACAATGAAATAGAAAAACCTGACTACATTGATATCGATCTTAACCCTGATCCAAAATACCAGTCAAATACTGTTTTAAGAGCTGCTGTAGGTCTAATAGAATCGATTGGAGTAAAGGCAAGATACAAAACTCTTTCCCCGTGGGCTATTTCTATAGCCGATCACATTTGCAAATAACATGGAAAATAGTAACGAGGAATCGAGTATATTCGAGGAAGCCAATCAGGCGATACAAAAAATAAAAGAGGCAACCAAGAATCTTGAGGAGATCCAAAAATCTTGCCCACATAAGGAATATTCTCTTAGAAATCTTGGTCCAGAGGAGGGAAAGTTTTTTAGTTTAAGAAGAGTTTGTAAGGATTGTTCGAAGGACCTTGGGTATGCTACCCAATCAGAAATTGATTCATGGGCAAAATCATAGGAATATTTTTATGCCAAGATGATATAATAAAAGAATGCATTAGAAAATGAGAGAAATCCAAAAATACGAAGGGGGATTTTATAATTCCAGTGATACCGAGGACGATGATGGAATCAAGTATTCTGGATATAATCGGGATAATTCAAACAAGACTACCAGAACACCTGGTCTTGATTCATACAGTAGAGATTTAACCAAACTTGCCGAGGGGGGTTCTCTGGATCCTGTTATTGGCAGAGACATAGAAATAGAAAGAGTTTCTCAAGTTCTATCCAGGAGAAAAAAGAATAATCCAGTTCTGATAGGTGAGCCTGGTGTTGGAAAATCTGCTATTGCGGAAGGACTCGCAATTAGAATAATTGAGAGAAAAGTACCTAGAAATCTTTTGAATCGAAGGGTTCTTACTCTGGATCTCGGATCCTTAGTAGCTGGAACTAAATATAGAGGTCAGTTCGAGGAGAGGATGAAAGTGATACTGGAGGAGCTTAAGGAAAATCCTGATATTATAATATTCATCGATGAGCTTCACACAGTAGTGGGAGCAGGAGGTGCATCTGGTTCCCTAGATGCAGCGAATATGTTCAAACCAGCTCTAGCAAGAGGAGAGATACAATGTATAGGTGCAACAACCTTGAATGAATATAGACAGCACATCGAAAAGGATGGCGCTTTGGAAAGGAGATTCCAAAAAATAATAGTGGATCCTCCGACCAGGGAGGAAACTTTGGAGATCCTTAAAAGTGTAAAGGAAAAATATGAGGATCACCACAATGTTATTTACACGGAAGATGCTGTTTTAAATTGTGCTAATCTAACCGAAAGATACATTACCGATAGAAGCTTTCCTGATAAAGCTCTGGATGCTTTGGATGAAGCGGGAAGCAGGGCACAGTTATATCAGGTGAAGGTTCCTAAAACAATTACTGATTTAGAAAAAAATCTCGAGGAGGTCAACATTGCTAAAAAAGGAGCGGTGTCATCCCAGGATTATGAAAAGGCAGCAAAACTTAGAGATCTAGAAAGAAAGGTTAAATTAAACCTTGAAATCAGGGTAAAGGAATGGGAAAAAAGCCTGAAGGAGAAAAGAAAAATAGTCGATGGCGATATGGTTAGGGAGGTTGTCTCTATGATGTCTGGGGTGCCACTCAATAAGATAGGTCAGGACGAGAACAAAAGACTTGCTAATCTAGAGGAAGAGCTTAGTCAGAATGTGATCGGTCAGGAGGAAGCGGTTATAAAAACTGCAAGGGCAATAAGAAGAAACAGAATAGGTCTTAAGGATCCAAATAAGCCAATTGGATCTTTTATATTTCTTGGTCCTACTGGAGTCGGTAAAACGGAATTGGCTAAGGAATTGGCTAGATCTATGTTCGGTGATAAGGACAGTTTGATCCGTGTTGATATGAGTGAGTTTATGGACAAATTCAACTCAACTAAATTAATTGGAGCACCCCCGGGATATGTTGGACATGACGAGGGGGGACAGCTAACTGAAAAAGTTAGGAGAAAACCCTACTCAATAGTTCTTTTTGATGAAATAGAAAAAGCACACCCCGATATATTCAATATAATGTTACAGATATTGGACGAGGGTTTTATCACGGATGGACTTGGTAGAAAGATAGATTTCAAAAACACTCTTATTATCATGACATCAAATGTGGGGCAGAGAACTGCTCAGGAATTTGGTAGGGGAGTTGGTTTTAACTCCTCTGAAGCAGATGCTGCAAATTACGAAGGGGTTATTAGAAAAGAACTAAATAAAAAATTCAGCCCAGAGTTTCTAAACAGGATAGATGATATAATTCTTTTCAATCATTTATCTAAGACTGATTTAACGAGAATACTCGATAATGAGTTGGATAAAATGAAGCCCAGATTTGATGCTCTTGGGATAAAAATCTCTGTCAAATCGGATCTAAAAGCTGAGATAACAAAGTCGGGCTACGATAAAAAGTATGGGGCTAGACCTCTGAAAAGAATACTCCAGAAATATATAGAAGATACGATTGCTGATATCATGTTGGGGGGAGACATTCCTGAGGGTAGCACTATTCACTTATCCTACGACCCGGATAGTCAGAATAGATTAAAATCTCCTGTTAAGCACCGTATAGTTAAGTCCAGACAAAAATCTAAATAAAAAATGCTAAAGGTAGAAGTTAAAAAAAGTATAGATTCGGCTCTAAAGGTTCTGAAGAAAAAATTCATAGAGACCAAGGTTCTAGACGAGCTTAGAGAAAAACAATCATACAAAAAAAAGTCAGTGATTCGAAGAGAGTCACTGACTAAAGCCAAGTATAAAGAATCTAAGAGATCTAAAGATGTTGATTAAATGTAATCCTTTGCACTTCTAGCAGCTATATCGAAAATAGAATTTTCTTTATCTGAAGGCCAGTTTCCTGCAAAAACTAGCATGGACGTAGCTTTTTTAAGAATGTCTTTTTCTGGTACTAATTTTTCTTTCTTTATTGCATCGACTAAGTCCTTTGCTAACTTTTTTCCACTTTTATAGACGTCGCTTATCTTTTTATCCTCGGGAATACCAAGAAGTTTGTGCATAAGATTTTTTTGAGCCTTTGCCTCGTTGATCGATTCAGATCTTGATTCCTTGAAATCTTCGTACAATTTTAGGTTTTCCATTTTTAACATGGGTTATTTTTAGGTCTATCTCGTATATATCGGATAGGGTGGAGATTTCATTCAGATTATCCATACTGTCGTCAATAAACTCTATTTTGGTGCTACCGCTTTTGATGAAGTTCTCAACAACTTTCCTTTTTCTTTCTTTGATAGATCCTTGGTGGGGAAACCCTATCTCGTGAATAGCTATAACCATTTCTCTTACTAAATTAATTCCCGCATCTAATAGGAATGAGTGGATTAATTCTGAAGATCCTCTTGCACTAACTATAGCTATTTTTTCCCCTCTATCGTATTTCTTTTTTAGTGACTGAAATATCTTTTCGTGTATCATTTCATTTCTTAGAATTTCAGGACATTCGAACTCCTTGAAATCTAAAAAATGATCATCTTCCTTGATATATGTGTTAAACTCTTCTGATGTTAATGCTTGAATTACGTTTTTACTTCTCGAGCAGATTACTTTGATTCTAGCTGTTGTTTGGATGATAGTATTATCAAAGTCGAAGATGTATAAGATTCCCCCCATTTTTATCAAAGAATGAATTGGCATATTTTAAATGGAACTAATCTGATTTTGTTTCGTATATAGATAAGACGAAGGCATAATCAAAAATTTCCTTGATAACTCCTAAGATAATAGACTCCGCATTTTCTCACCTAACGCACTCTTGTCATGATAGGGGATCCTCTCTTATCCGATGGGACAGAACTACTCCAAGTAGCGATTATGTTGGGGATTTGTTTTTTACTGACTATACTTTAGGTCTTTCTGGTAGATTTCCTAGAGCCAGAAAAATTGCATGGATTTTAGAACCTAGGGCTATAAATGGGCATATCTATAATATGTTTATGGATAATAGTAATTTGCCATTTGATCTGGTTATCTCTTCCGATATCGAATTTTTAAATACTATATCAAACACTTATAAAACGGAATGGGTCCCAGTTGGGGGATGCTGGATAAAGGATCGGGATTGTTTGGTTTATGAAAAAACCAAGTCGATTAGCATCATTGCCTCCGGTAAAAAAATTACAGAGGGGCATAATCTTAGACACCAGTGTATCGATAACCTCGGATCATTAATATCCGGTAATTGTTTTGGCGGGGGTTATAATAAAATTCCATATAAGCTTGAGGGTCTAAGAGACTATAGATTCCACATAGTTATAGAAAATTCCAGATCTGGTGGATACTTTACCGAGAAAATTATAGATTGTTTTGCAACTGGAACAGTTCCGATCTACTGGGGAGATCCTTTAATCGGGGAGATATTTGATACTTCCGGGATGATTATTTTCCGGAATGTAGATCACTTATCTCAAATAGTAAATGAAATATTGGAAGATCCCGTTTCAGCTTACGAATCTAAAAGATCTGGGATCGAAAGAAATTTTGGCATATCAAAGGAATACTATCTCTCGGAAGACTGGATGATTAAAAATAAACCCAATATATTTAATGGCAAAAGCTAAAGTAGAAAACAAAAAGCTAATAAGCATAATAGGATTGCCCAGGCAGGGAACTACTCTAATTTCTGGAATTTTTAATTCTTTTGAAAATTCATTTTGTTCTATTGAACCACATTGGGCTAAACTTGCAAACAAGGGACAGAGAATGAATTCAGGGGAGAAAGTTCCCGATGATTTTATGTACAGACTACATCCATCCGATTTCGTTGGTGAGATAAAGAAATTCTTGTTAGATAGTCGGATGGAAATAGGATCGATAAAGGAAACCTATAGATCACACGAAAAACAATGCTGTGAATTTCTTTTAGGCAATCAAGAGATAGATGGATATTTATTCATCTTTAGAGAACCTAAGGCGGGTTTTAATGCATGGAGAAAAGTAAGGTGGGGAGGTTTTTATGACAATGTTGACAATTATATAACCAGCTATCTTGATCTTTGGAATGAGTTTGAGAAATTAAAAAATTTAGGAAGACCAACAGCGGTTATAACTTATGAAAAGATATGTGGTCAGGATCCATCTGGTTATCTGTCTGATAAACTTAAACCTTTTTCTATAGAATTTCCTTCTCTGGATAGCATAGGAAGAATAGGATCTTACTTTGGTGATCCATCAGCTTCTGCTGGTGGAAAAATAAGGAAAAGCAACAATGATTATCCTCTGGTTAGACCCGATGAGATTGTAAAATTACGGAGATTAAAAGAAGAAATATACGATCTGATTTAAATGCGCTATCCTTCAGATTACATCTGGACAAAAACAAATTCCATTTCTTGGTGGGATTGGTTTATCTGACTAAAATCCATTTTGTTTTCGTCTATTATAAATCCGGAAAGATATAGATCCTGAAGATCCTCTTCATTGTACGAAATTTCGGTACCCGCTAAATTTGGGTGTGTAGAATTTACCCTATTGGCAGGAACATTGACTAGAAAGCTTTTTTCAAAACATGACATTTCCTTGTTTTTAAGTTGTCCTATCACTGGATTAAAATACACAAGGGAATCCTCAAGAGTATTTGGGTTTGAAAAAGGTCTGCATGATAAAACTGATCTCTTGATAATGGAGGATTCGAATATATTTCCGTCCAAAGAAAATGGATAACCTATATCAAAAGGCATTCCCATCCATTTCCAGTTATATTGTATTTTATCTTCGGTTTTGCACGATCCTAATTCCCTCAGTGGGGTATATCTTGATTTTGCTGGGTGACAGTAATTATGATCCAGTCCTATTCTAGGGGAAAAACAAACAATACTATCTGAGTAATTAAAGTAAGGTCTATCGGGTTTTTTATAAAATATTATATCGTCGACCAGAAATGATATAAAATCTTTATCTGACGATTTTACGATTTCTATTACCTGTTTCATAAAGTTATTCTCCATGATAACCTCTATGTTTTTATTACTCTGTTCGAATTTTAAATACCCCTCCTTATATTTTGGTGTTGTGCTAATTAGGACAGTAATTCGATCTGGACCTATTTTACTTTGTAAAGATCTAACTAGTAGATCCAACTGCATGGGTCTGTTTTTAGAAAAGATGATATAGTGTGCATCCTTGAATCTTACCTTTTTCACGGGAACCTTTTTTTATTCTAGTAGTACAATCTAATAAAATTCCATTTGTGACCACACTTAGACAGATACTAGAAAATACGACATTTAGAATAATGTCGGATCCAAAATCTGATAGCAATTACACCAGAATAAAAGCATCGATAGTAAATGGTCTGAAAATTAAAGGAAATTCTATCGAAAATTTTAAAGCTACGATGGTTCCAGAAAACCCTTCATTGGGATGTAATCTTTCACATTCTAGGGCAACTTCAGAATATCCGGACCGTGGGTATCTTTGCGTTATGGAGGATGATATAGATATCTTTGAAGGATTTGATCCGGTGGTTCTGGATATGGAAATACCCGAAACCGAAGTAAGTAAATTGGATGCGATCTACCTCGGTATATCGAGTTGGGGATACTTCGAGGAATCTCCCTCAAAAGCAAGACTAAATTGGATACTATCTGAAACCCCGGTAGGTCTGCCTAATATTTTTTCTAGAATTAGAAACATGTTCTCCGCACATGCGATAATTTACATGAATAAAGATTATGCTTTTTCTATATCAGATGGAGTTAAAAAGGCATCTTTACCTAATTACATAGAGCCTAATGATTTAACTAATGCCAGGAGTCAGATGAGTAATTTTTGTGTGGCTTTAAAAACCCCAATTTTTTATCAAAAGGGTGAGCACGAATACTGTACAAAGATATTTTTAAAAGATGCTTAGAGATAGAGTTTATGTAAATATGGCTACTATTCCCCAGAGAATAGAATCCCTAAAAATGGTCATCTCTTCAATTTATGGACAGACAGACGAGCTTAATGTTTATCTTAATGGATTCGATGATATACCGGAATTTTTAAAAAGACCCGGGATCAATATTGCAAGGTCTCAGGATTATGGAGACAAAGGAGATGCTGGTAAATTCTTTTGGTCCGATAAAGTAAATGGGTATTATTTAACAATAGATGATGATATCTTATATCCAAGGGGATATGTATCTAAAATTATAGAGGGTATAGATTCGAGAAATAAGGAGGTGCCTGTTGGCATGCATGGCGAGATTTTCAAAAATCAGATAAATCACTGGACCCGGGATAGACTTGGTACATATCATTTTGCTATGGAAGTCAAAAAAGATGCACCTGCTTGCGTAATAGGAACCGGGTGTATGGGTTATCACACTGAGGGAGTCTCAGTTAAACCGGAGGACTTTCGTATACCAAACATGGCAGATGTATGGTTTACAAGAATCTGCGTCGAGCAAAGAAAGCCTAGAATTGTTTTAAGTCATCCCCAAGGGTGGCTTAAGATAATACCAATCCCGCATAACGATACCCTCTGGGGTAAAACGGTGAATGAAGAATTACAAAATCCTAATGGGGTTTCTAAGGAAGTTCGCGAAATACAACCTTGCCTACCTTGGGAATACCTATATGATCCATTAGAAAAAAGATGAGAAAGAAGTTACTTGTAACGGGTGGAAGTGGTCTTGTTGGATCTTCGATTCAAGCTGACGTAAAGACAAAAAGCTCTGATTATGATCTTAGAATTCCTGGCGAATCTGATCGAATGTTTTTTGAACATTCCCCAACTCACGTTATACACTGCGCAGCGAAGGTTGGTGGTATTCTTGGAAATATGACATACAAGGGGGAGTATTTCTATGACAATATTATGATTAACACCAACGTTATAGAATCCTCTAGAAAATATGGGGTTGAAAAACTTGTAGCATTCCTTTCAACCTGTGTTTTTCCTGACGGTATAGAATATCCACTAACTGAGAATAAAATACATTTGGGAGAACCTCATTCATCAAACTACCCTTATGCATATTCAAAAAGGATGGCTGAGGTCCAAATAAGAGCATATAGGGAACAGTACGGGCTTGATTATAAATCGGTAATTCCAACTAATATTTATGGAGAGAATGATAACTTTTCGTTAGAAAGCGGTCATGTTATTCCCATGCTGATCCATAGAATGTATAACTGTATTTTAAATGGGGAGGATTTTATTGTTTGGGGAAGTGGTAACCCGTTAAGAGAATTTATATATTCTAAGGATGTAGCCCTCCTATCTGAGTGGGTACTGAACTATTACACGGAAAACGAACCAATTATACTAAGTACTTCGGAGGAGGTAAGGATAGGTGATGTTGTTTCTATAATTGCAGATGAATTTAACTTTGGCGGAAAAATAGTTTTCGATAAAACTAAACCTGACGGACAATTTAGAAAGCCATCTGATAATTCAAAGATAAAACACTATTTGCCAGATTTTGAGTTTACCCCACTTGAAATTGGACTTAGAAATACTATTAAATGGTTTATAGAAAATTACAAGAATGTCAGGAAGTAAAAGAGCATTAATAACAGGGATAAACGGGCAAGACGGATCTTATCTTGCTGAATTTCTTTTATCCAAGGGTTATGAAGTATGGGGAACTATAAAAAGAAATTCTGTATCTGAAAACCAAACATCCCGACTGGATAATGTTTATCCCCAAATAAAGGACAATTTGGAGTATGCTGATTTAACGGATCTCTCTTCGTTAAGTAGGGTTATATCTAAATGTGATCCACATGAGGTCTATAATCTGGCTGCACAGTCTCATGTTAGAATAAGCTTTGACCAACCTGTATACACAGCTAATGTAACTGGGATTGGGACTCTTAACATCTTGGAGGCGATTAGAAATCATAATACCGGCATTAAGCTTTATCAGGCATCTTCCTCAGAAATGTTTGGTAATAATATCGATTCTGATGGATTTCAAAGAGAAACGACTCCGATGAGTCCAGTATCACCATATGGGTGTGCTAAGGTCTTTTCCTACAATATATGCTGTAACTACCGGAATTCATACAACATGTTTATCTCTAATGGGATATTATTTAATCATGAGTCCCCGAGGAGGGGCAGTAATTTTGTAACGACCAAAATAATTAAAGGAGCGGTTGAAATAAAAGCGGGTATAACAAGTGGTTTATCTCTGGGAAATCTTGATGCCACCAGAGATTGGGGACACGCTAAGGATTACGTTAGAGCAATGTGGGAAATACTACAATTGGATAAACCTGGTGACTATGTTTGTGCAACTGGTAAGTCCCACTCCGTTAGAGATCTAGCAGATTATGTTTTTAGTAAGCTCGGTATGAATTATTTGGAGCATATAACAGTTGACGAAAAATACTTAAGACCCGAGGAGCTAAACGATCTTAAGGGTGATCCCTCTAGGTTGATAAAATCAACCGGTTGGAAGCCCGAATATACTTTCGAGTCTATGCTCGACGAGATGATAAATAACTGGTTAAATTTTTATTCAATATGAAAATAGAAGTATCAAACGGGGAGATTTTAGACAAGTACACGATCCTCCAGATCAAATTAGATATGATCGAAGATGACGAAAAATTAAACAACGTAAGGAACGAGTTCGAAACTCTAACACCAAATGTCGATTCAATTTTTGCCAATTGTAAAAATCAGGATGAGCTAGATGATCTCTACGGTGAACTACTGGAGGTTAACGGTAAACTTTGGGAAATCGAGGACAGGATAAGGGATTGCGAAAGGGCATCGGATTTTTCTGATTCTTTTGTACAGTTAGCTAGATCGGTCTATTTTACTAATGACGAAAGGGCTAACCTTAAGAAAAAAATAAATTTGCTTACTTCATCTTCTTTGGTTGAGGAGAAGAGCTACTCTGATTATAAAAATAAGTAAAAATGGAAAAACTTTATATTGCCTTAAGATCTAAGTGTGAATCCGAGATCGCTG
>Ga0099848_1000317_pt1 | contig 22008 bp, 19 predicted proteins | sample CB_VirMetaG_3_FD_78179 | JGI IMG/M metagenome (GOLD analysis project Ga0099848, IMG submission 78179) | Freshwater to marine saline gradient viral communities from Chesapeake Bay - CB_1508_1S Viral MetaG | ecosystem: Environmental > Aquatic > Marine > Coastal | place: USA: Chesapeake Bay...
ACGTTATCTTCAAACATAGCATCGTCAGGTGAACTGCACATTATAACAATGTCTAATCACCCAGTTAACTCTGGTAGTTACTCTAGTATATTTTGCACGTCTTCTGGTGCTGTAAGATTTTGGCTTGGTTACGTTGATAACGCAACGATTAACGCGTCGATCAGGGTGAGACCAAGTTCATCTTATACTTACCCTCAAACAGCTGGTTCGCTCGTAGGAGACTGCTTTTTTGAGTTATTTAGAAATAGTTCAAACCTGCTTAAAACAACGTTTAATAACTCACAAACTTCTAGTGCAACCATAACAGATAGTGTAGCAACAATTTCTTTGTTTAGCACAGGCAGTAATGCAGATACGATGAAATTAAGTACAGTGTTGTTCTTCAATGCAAACGTAACAACAACGGAAAGAGCGGATTTGGTTTCTTTTTATAACAGTAAATTTAATAAATCTATTTAAAATGGCGAGTAATCAAAAAAAAACTATATTTGTAAAAAAAGACACAAAAAAAAGACCTGGACAACATTCAAAGAAAAAATCATCAAAAATAAAGTCTTCTAAATTGTATAAAAAACAATATAGAGGACAAGGTAAGTAGCAAACAATTAAAATTAAATAAAATGAGAAAAATCGAAAGAAAAATTAATGATCAAGAATTAGCAAACATTAAATCTTTAACAGAAGAAATAAATAACTGTAAAGTTGGTATCACTGACTTTGAAGTAAGAAAATACGCGCTAGTAAATAGGTTGATTAACGCTGAAAATAATTTTTACAACTTACAGCAAGAATTAGTTGAAAAATATGGAAAAGTAAGCATTAACATCACTGATGGTTCAATTAAAGAAGTAGAAGAAAATGCCACTAATCCGTAAAATAACAATAGGTAGAGAATATAAAGAAAATTCGATGCACTTTTCCGTGGGCCAAGAGGTCTACGGGAAGCATCGCATTGTTGACATACAAGAAACAGATGATTTGTTTATTCTTTATATTCAAGATCAAAATTCTAACATTAAACAATGGAAGGATTTTAATAAAAACATGGCTATATCAGTTGAGTATAATTTAGAGTATTAATGAAAAGTGTTTTTAATTTTTTAATAAAACCAGTTAAATCTAGATATAATAACGAGATAGATGTTGATGGTAAAAAATTAATAGTTAACACCGAGATATTTAATCACCAGTACATTAGCAGAGAAGCTGAAGTAATTAGCATACCACTTGCGTTTGAAACACCTATTAAAGTAGGTGACAAAGTAATTGTTCATCATAATATTTTTAGAAGATGGCATGATATGAGAGGTGTTGAAAGAAATAGCTCGAATTACATAAAAGAAGATCTATATTCTTGCGATATAGAACAAATCTATGCTTACAAACCATCTATAAGTAAAAACACAAAAGAAACGTGGAAAGCTTTAGATGGTTATTGCTTTGTGCAACCTATAAAAAATAAAGACATGTTCGCTAACAAGTCTGAAAACGAACTTGTTGGTATATTAATTTACATAAGTGAAGATGCTAAAAAATTAGGTTTAAACATTGGTGACTTGGTTGGTATAACAAAAAGTAGTCAATATGAGTTTCATATAGACGGTAAGTTATTATATAGAGTTAGTAATCAACACATTTTAATTAAATATGAATACAAAGGAGACGAGGAAGAGTATAATCCAAGCTGGGCACGTAGCAGTTCTTGAGTTAATAAAAGTAGCTGAAGAATCTATTGTCACTGGTGGTGAAGATGATGTGTCTGCTGATAAATTAAAAAACGCCGCAGCAACAAAAAAGCTTGCGATATTTGATGCTTTTGAAATACTTCAAAGAATAGAAGAAGAGGATCAAAAAATAAACGGCGAAGTAAAAGAAACTGAGGTAGTTAAAGAAGAAAGCTTTATGGGTTTTGCTGAAAAAAAATCTAAAAAATAATGAGTTACCAACAGAACTTATATAGTATCATTGAACCAATTCCAATTAACAGGTTAACTAGATTAAATAGATCTAAAAGTTGGAAATATGGTTATAATGAAGATGACGATATTGTTGTTATAAGTAAGACCGGTCAAATAGGTGAGATATACGAAATATCTGGTTTAAAAATAGCCTTGCCAAAAGTGCCAGGTGATGATAAGATATATAAAAGATCTAATAAAACCGAGGATCAATATTGGGAAAGAATAGATACCATAAAAGATCTAGATAAAATAAAAACAATATTTGACTGGAAAGATTATCCTTTAGATTTTAAAAATAAATACATAGGATACATCGAAAAAGAATTTGAGTATAGAGAAGAAGGTTTTTGGTTTAAAAACAACGGCATAAACACATACATAACTGGCTCACACTATATGTACTTGCAGTGGAGTAAGATAGACGTTGGTTATGCTGATTTCAGAGAAGCAAACAGGCTGTTTTTTATTTTTTGGGAAGCATGCAAAGCAGATGAAAGATGTTATGGTATGTGTTATTTGAAAAATAGACGATCTGGTTTTTCTTTTATGGCTTCTTCTGAGACAGTAAACTTAGCCACAATATCAAGTGATAAAAGATTTGGTATACTTTCTAAAACTGGACCAGATGCAAAAAAACTATTTACCGACAAGGTTGTACCTATGTCAACAAATTATCCTTTCTTCTTCAAGCCTATACAAGATGGTATGGATAGACCAAAAACTGAAATTTCGTATAGAGTACCTGCATCTAAATTAACTAGAAAGAAAATAGAGTCTAAGAGTGAAGATCAAGATTTAGAAGGTCTTGATACTAGTATAGACTGGAGAAATACAGCTGATAACTCTTATGATGGTGAAAAATTATATCTATTAGTACACGATGAATCTGGTAAATGGGAAAGACCAGAAAACATATTAAACAATTGGCGTGTAACAAAAACATGTTTAAGACTTGGTAGCAGGATTGTTGGTAAGTGTATGATGGGTTCTACTTCAAACGCGTTAGACAAAGGAGGGCAAAATTTTAAAGATTTGTTTAATGACTCTAACACTAACAAAAGGAATAACAACGGTCAGACTAAAAGTGGTTTATACAATCTGTTTATACCAATGGAGTGGAACTACGAAGGTTTTATTGATATATATGGTATGCCAGTATTTGAAACACCAGATAAACCAGCAAAAGCAGCTGATGGGAGTTTAATAAAAATTGGTGTTATTGAGTATTGGGAAAATGAAGCAAATGCTTTAAAACATGATCAAGATGCTTTAAATGAATTTTATAGACAATTTCCTAGAACAGAAGAACATGCTTTTAGAGATGAGACTAAACAAAGTTTATTTAACCTTTCTAGGATATACGATCAAATAGACTTTAATGGAGAAGTTTATAAAAGTAATTTAATAACTAGAGGTAATTTTCAATGGGAAAACGGCGTTATAGATACAAGGGTTATATTTATACCAGACTCTAACGGTAGGTTTTATTTATCTTGGATCCCACATAAAGATTTACAAAACCAAGTGATTATCAAGAATGGAATTAAATATCCAGGTAATGAACATGTTGGTGCTTTTGGATGTGACCCTTATGATATATCTGGAACCGTAGATGGAAAAGGATCAAAAGGTTCACTACATGGTTTAACAAAGTTTTCAATGGAAAACGCGCCTCCAAATTCGTTTTTCTTAGAATATATAGCTAGACCACAGACGGCTGAAATATTTTTTGAAGATGTTTTAATGGCGACGGTTTTTTATGGTATGCCATTGTTAGCTGAAAATAACAGACCAAGACTACTGTATCATTTTAAAAATAGAGGATACAGAGGTTTCTCAATGAATAGGCCTGACAAACCTTGGAACAAGCTATCTGCTACAGAAAAAGAAATTGGTGGTATACCTAACTCAAGCGATGACATAAAGCAAGCTCACGCAGCTGCTATAGAAACATACATAGATAAACATGTTGGCTTAGTGTCTGAAGGCAACTATGGTTCTATGTATTTTAACAATACTTTAAATGATTGGGCTAAATTTAATATAAACAATAGAACAAAGCATGATGCTTCTATTAGTTCTGGTTTAGCTATAATGGCTTGTAATAGAAATCTTTACAAAGTGAATCAAAAAAGAGATGTAAAGGTATTAGATTTTGGTTTTAAGAAATACGACAATAGTGGAACTGTTTCAAAGTTGAAACAATAATTTAAATAAGAACAAAGATGGAGATGACACCTTCTAAAGGTATTTTTCCAAGTCACGCAGTGCTTGATGAAGAAAAATCTAGTTTTAGTTATGGAATGCAAGTTGCAAAAGCCATAGAATCAGAGTGGTTTAGAAAAGACAACGGTAGCGACAAATATCAGTCAGCTAAAGAAAACTACCATAGACTTAGGTTGTATGCAAGAGCTGAGCAAAGCGTTCAAAAATATAAAGACGAACTATCTGTTAACGATGATCTGTCTTATTTAAACTTAGACTGGAAACCAGTTCCAATAATACCAAAGTTTGTAGACATAGTTGTTAACGGTATATCTGAAAGAGAATATGAATTAAAATGCTATAGTCAGGATCCAGATTCTATAAAAGATAAAACAGACTATGTCAATAGCCTTTTAAGGGACATGAATAATAAACAGTTGTTTCAAAAAATAAATGCTACAACTGGTATAAACATGTTTAACAACGATCCATCTTCTATACCTCAAAACGTTGAAGAACTATCTGTTAAGATGCAGCTTGAATATAAGCCTTCTATAGAGATAGCACAAGAAGAAGCATTAAATAATGTTTTTGATCTTAATAAGTTTCCACTAGTAAAGAAAAGATGTGATTACGATTTAGTTGTAATAGGAATAGCGTGTACTAGAAGTAAGTTCAACCCATCTGACGGTATTAAAATTGATTATGTTGATCCAGCAGATATTGTTTACTCGTACAGCGATTCTCCTTATTTTGATGATCTATATTATGTTGGTGAGGTTAGAAGAATGACTATACCTGAATTAAAAAAGTTTTTCCCTAGATTAACCAACGAAGAGGTTAAAGAAATAGAAAACATGACCTATGATAGTTCTGTTTATAGATCTCAAAAATATACAGCTACTCAACAAGATAACTTTGTTGACGTTTTATTCTTTGAATACAAAACGTACAATAATCAAGTTTATAAGATAAAGCAGACTTCTACTGGCGCTCAGAAAGCAATACAAAAAACTGATGAGTTTAATCCACCCAAAGATGATAGATCACAGTTTGAAAAAGTAAATAGATCGATAGAGGTTCTTTATGAAGGTGCTAAAATAATTGGTTTAGAAAAACTACTTGATTGGAGGTTAAGTGAAAACATGACTAGACCTAAGTCTGATATTACTAAAGTAAACATGAGTTATGCTATAGTAGCGCCAAGACTATATCAAGGTAGACCAGAATCTCTAGTTTCTAGAATGGTTACGTTTGCCGACATGATTCAATTGACACACTTAAAAATACAACAAGTAATGTCAAGATTGGTTCCAGATGGTGTTTATCTTGATGCTGATGGACTAGTAGAGATAGATTTAGGTAATGGAACAAATTACAATCCTCAGGAAGCATTAAACATGTATTTCCAAACTGGTAGTGTTATTGGTAGATCAATGACAATGGATGGCGAGATCAACCAAGGCGCTTTACCAATAAAAGAACTACAGACTGGATCTGGTGGATCTAAAATACAAAGTTTAATAACTATGTATAATCATTATTTACAAATGATTAGAGACACAACTGGTTTAAACGAAGCTAGAGACGGTAGTATGCCTGATTCTAACTCGTTGGTTGGTTTACAAAAATTAGCAGCAGCTAATTCTAATACAGCTACTAGACATATTTTAGAAGGTAGTTTGTATTTAACTCTAAGAACAGCAGAGATCACGTCTCTTAGATTATCTGACGCTATAGAGTACTCTAGTATAAGAAACTCATTTATAAACTCTCTAGGTAAGTTTAATGTTGCCACGTTAGATGAATTACATAGTCTTCATTTACATGACTTTGGTATATATATTAATTTAGCTCCAGATGAAGAAGAAAAACAAAGGTTAGAAAATAATATACAAATAGCTTTAAATAGAGATCAAATTACTCTAGACGATGTTATTGATATTAGAGAAGTTAAAAACTTAAAATTAGCTAATCAATTACTAAAAATACGTAGAAGAAAAAAGTTTGAACAAGATAGACAAGTTCAAATTCAAAACATACAAGTTCAAACAGAGTCAAACTCTAAAGCAGCTCAAATTAGTGCTGAGTTAGAAGTGCAGAAAGAACAAGTGCTAGCTAACACTAAGTCACAATTAATACAGCTGCAAAACCAAGGTGATATTCAAAAATTAGAAAGAGAAGCTCAGTTGAAAAAAGATTTGATGCTTTTTGAGTTTCAATTAAACAGTCAACTTAAACAGATGGATTTACAAGTGATTAAAGGAAAAGAAGAGTACAAGGAAGATAGAAAAGACAAACGCACTAAAATACAAGCAACACAACAAAGCGAGCTTATAGATCAAAGAAAAAACAATAAACCACCAAAAAACTTTGAATCAATTAACAATGATATGTTAACGGGTGGTTTTAGTATATAACATTATTGAACTTTTATATTTTATTTTATTATGGAAAACAACGAATTAGAACAAGAAAATCAATTAGAACAAATTGATAATAAAGAAGTTACCAGTGAACCATCAGTAACTAAAACAAATGATGGTTATAAATTAGATTTTTCAAAACAATCAAAAACTATAGAAAATGAAGAGCAAAGCATGCAAAATGGCGGCGAAGAACAGCAAGTCCAAGCCGAAGTCAAAGGGAACAATGACTCCAAAGAAGAAAAAATATTAGAAGAAATTGTAGATGATGAATCTGCAAAAGAAAAACAAACACAGGTTGATACTATTATTGAAAAAAAGATAGAGGAAGAATCTGTTAAAAAAGAAATTGAATTACCTGAAAACATTCAAAAAGTCGTTGACTTTATGAAAGAAACAGGTGGTTCATTAGAGGATTATGTTAGATTAAATGCTGACTATTCCAACGTAAACGAGGAATCTCTTTTGCGTGAATATTATAAACAAACAAAGTCTCACTTATCTGAAGAAGAAGTAAATTTTTTCATTGAAGATAATTTTTCTTATGACGAAGAGTTAGACGATGAAAGAGATGTGCGCAGAAAGAAATTAGCTTATAAAGAAGCTGTTACTGAAGCTAAAAAGTTTCTTAACACGATGAAGGAGAAATACTACGATGAAGTCAAGTTGACATCACGTTTAACTCCAGAACAAAAAGAAGCTGTTGAGTTTTATAACACTTATAAAAAGCAATTAGAATCTGGGCAAGAACTATCATCTCGGCAAAAGGAACATTTTGAAAAAGTAACAAATGAGTTTTTCGGTAATGAGTTCAAAGGTTTTGAATTTAAAGTTGGTGATAAAACTTACCGTTACAATGTTAAAGATGTTAATACTGTTAAGCAATCACAAAGTGATCTTTTAAATGTATTCGGTGGATACATTAAAGATAATGTTTTGTCAGACGCAAAAGGTTATCATAAAGCTTTGTTTGCTGCTAGTAATCCAGATGCTTTAGCCGCTCACTTTTACGAACAAGGTAAAGCTGATGCTATTAGGGAAGCAACTATGCAGGCCAAAAATATAAATATTGATGGACGAAAAACTGACCCTGGTATTATCAACACTGGTAATGTTAAAGTAAAGGTTGTAGATGGTGAAAGTAGTTCAAAGCTTAAAATTAAACTTAAAAATTACTAAACATTTATAAAAAATGGCAACAAAAATTGTAGATTTATCTACCCCTGCTGAGATTCTTAGTCCAGCAACGTCTAAAGTTACTCTAGCTAGTAACTATGTTAATTTCACTGCATCTGGTTTTGAGCAATGGGCTCAACAATATTTACCAGAGCTTTACGAAGCAGAAGTTGAACGATATGGTAATCGATCATTATCATCTTTCTTGCGTCTTGTTGGTGCTGAAATGCCTATGAGCTCTGATCAAGTTATTTGGTCAGAACAAGGTCGTTTGCACATTAAGCTTGATGCTACTGTGAACGATGGTAGTGCTAATACTTTTACCCTAACTGCTGGTCACTCTCTACGAGTTGGTCAAACAGTTGCTATTAGTTTCACTGATGCCAGCTCTCCTGCTGCTTATACTGGAACTAAGGTTGGTAAAGGTTATGTTAGCGTCGTTGGTGCTACATCTGCTACTATCCTTCCTTACGAGTATGCTTCTTGGGATGCATTTGTAACCGTTGGTATCACACCAGCTATTACGGCTGATGGAGACAGTGTTACTATGTTCGTTTACGGTTCTGAATTTGGAAAAGGAACAAACGGTATGGCTGAATCAATTCAACCAGAGTTTGAATCTTTTTCTAATAAACCAATTATCATTAAAGATAAGTTCGAAGTATCTGGTTCTGACGCCGCGCAAATTGGTTGGATTGAGGTTTCAGGTGAAGCTGGTCAATCTGGTTACATGTGGTATATGAAGGCAGAAGGTGATACTAGGACTCGTTTCGAAGATTATCTTGAAATGTCTGTTGTTGAAGCAGTTAAGAAAGATACAGGTGCCGCTGCTACAGTTGATGGTACAGAAGGTTTGTTTGCAGCTATTGAAAGCAGAGGTATTGTATCTGAAGGCTTTGGTGCTGCAAATGCTAATAGTCCAACTGCTGCTGAGTTCCAAGCATCTTTAGATAACATCTGTATCGAGCTTGATAAGCAAGGTGCTATTGAAGAAAACATGCTTTTCTTGAACCGCGCTGCTTCTCTTGCTATTGATACTGGTCTTGCTTTGCTAAATGGTGGTTATGATAAGGGTACTTCTTACGGTGTTTTCCAAAACAGCGAAGATATGGCTCTTAACCTAGGCTTCTCTGGTTTCCGTAGAGGTTCTTACGATTTCTACAAAACAGATTGGAAATACTTGAATGATCAAACCACTCGAGGAGCGATCGGCGGTATTGAGGGTGTTTTAGTTCCAGCTGGTACAACTTCTGTGTACGATCAAATGATGGGTAAAAATATCCGTCGTCCATTCTTACACGTTCGTTACCGAGCTTCTGAAATGGATAACCGTAGAATGAAGTCTTGGGTTGTTGGATCTGTTGGAGCAAGCAATAGCGACCTAGATGCTATGGAAGTGCATTACTTGTCAGAGCGATGCCTTGTTACTCAAGCAGCTAACAACTTCATCTTGTTCAACGACACAGATGCATAGTCTTTGTTAGATTAGTTTTTAAAATAACTTGGGGTCATTAATTTGGCCCCAAGTTTATATTCTTAATTTTAAATTTTATATTATCATGTCAACATCTTTAGAAAAAAATTGGGTAGTTAAAGATAGGTTTTACTATCTAGTAGGAAATAAAAAACCAGTGGTTTATATGTTAAAAACAAAAAACATATACTGGTTTGACGAAGAAAAAGGATACGAGAGAGAGATTAAATACACAAAAAATCAAAGAACATTATTTGTAGATGAATTTACTGGTAATGGCGTTTTAGATCATGTGGCGTTTAGAGACGGTGTTCTTTTTGTGCCAAAAAACAAAGTAACATTACAAAAACTATTATCAATATATCATCCTAGTAAAAACAAGGTTTATGTTGAGCAAGACAACGTTAAAGAAGCAGAAAATGATTTGTCATACTTAGAAATGGAAATCGATGCTTTAAACGCTGCGAAAATGATGGACATCGATCAAGCAGAGGCTATTTTAAGAGTTGAGATTGGATCAGCGGTAAGTAAAATGACATCAAAAGAAATTAAACGAGATGTTTTACTTATGGCTAGAAATAACCCAGAAACCTTCTTACAGCTAGCTAACGATGAAAACGTTGCAATTAGAAATATAGGTATTAAAGCCGTAGAGCAGGGTATCATAAAGTTAGCTGAAGATCAAAGAACGTTTAAGTGGGCAACAAATGGTAGAAAGTTGATGACAGTTCCATTTGATGAGAATCCATACTCAGCACTCGCTGCTTGGTTCAAAACAGATGAAGGAGTAGAAGTATTTCAATCTATAGAAAAACGACTAAAAGAGTAGTAAATTATTAATCATATCTTGATAGCGCCTCTCCTGGGGTGCTATCTTGATATAAAACATAAAAAAATGGAACCAGAAAAAACATTTAAGTCTATTGACTCATACACAGGTGAAGAAAAAACTTGGGCTTCTTATGATGAATATATAGCTTCGTTTAAGAATAATAATTTCAGTAAGTTAGCTAGATCTGCGAACATGGAATTAATTAAGCATGAACCCACTGTTTCTGTTCCAACTACTTTTAATAGCGAATCATACGAAAAAAGTTTAAAATCAAGTTCTTATCAAGCTGGAGAAGGTAAGGAATCAACTAAAATGGCTGGAACAATAACCAGCAAATCTTTAGATGAAGTAATAAAAGAAAAACAAAGTGGTATTACTGGTAATGTATTTTTTGACGCTGGTTTTGCTTTAGGTCAATTAAGAAATCAAAAAGTACAAAATCTATCAAAAGAATATGGTAGTTTTCAAAATTACAAAGCATCTAAAAAACAAAAAAGAGATGAAGCGGTTATGAGAGGTATTGGAAAAGTTCAAACCGCTTTCAATATCGGTGAATACGGTAAATACACAAAAACTAAAAACAAGTTAGAAAAAAGGCAAAGTAAAAATCCGGCCTTAAATAAAATGCAACCTATAAGCAATGTTTTTTTACCACAAACCTCGACTAACTCACTACCAAAAAGGTATAATTAATAAACTATGGCAGTAAATGTAAACTCTGTTTATACTAAAGTTTTAGCTATATTAAACAAAGAACAAAGAGGTATAATGACGCCGTCTGAGTTCAATAGAATAGCACCAATAGTAGAATTAAGTATTGTAGATAAAACTTTTTATGAATTAAATAAAGCTTTAAACTACAAAGCAAGAGGAGCAGTAAGCCAAGGTGTGGCTGACACTACTAGTAAAATACAAGAAAAAATTGACTCTTTGTTCAATGAATCAAGTATTACGTTTACTTCTGGAGCAGCTACTTTACCTGAAAACGTTTACAAAATCATAAATGTATTAAGCAGCGATAGGTTAACAACATACGAAGAAATAAAAAGACACGAAATAAGTTATTTACTATCTTCTCCTTTAACAGCACCAACATCAAAGTTTCCCTGCTATTATCAAGGTCCTGCTGGTTCAGATGTATATACATTACCAACACCTCAAAACGGTAGTTCAGTATTAGTAAATTACGTTAAGAAACCAAGTGGAGCGAGATGGGGTTATACTAAAAACTCACAATATGGTAATGATATATATGATCAAAACACGTTTGTAGCTAATGGATTAGTTTTGAATAACGATTTAACCAGTTCAATTTTACCAACATCGACATTTGGTGATGATGCCGACGCAGGAACAGTAACCGGTGTAATAGGTACAACGCCTGGATTTACAACAAGTGGTTCTGGTACTGGTGCATCTATCAATGTTACAACTACTGGATCCGCTGGTTCAGCCGTGGTTAGCTCTATAGTTGTTTTAAGTAGTGGAGATAATTTTCAACCTGGTGACACTATAACAATAGCTGCTAGTGCTTTACCAGGTAGTGGTACTGGTAATGTTGTGGTACAAGTTTCTAACTCTAGTTTATACAGATACTCCACACAAGGTTCAACTGATTTTGAGTTACACTTATCGGAAGAACCAACGTTAATAATGGGTATACTTGCTTACGCTGGTGTTGTAATAAGAGATCCAAATATAACTACATTAGCGTCAAACATAATTCAGTCTAACGAAGTAATAAAACAATAATAAATGGGTTTGTTAAAAGAAACAGCATCTCAGTATTACACTGGTATACAAGGATTTTTCGTTACATCAACTGGTCCTCAAACTATAACACTTACGTTTGATCCAGTACCAGAGGATAAATCTGATATTAGAGTATATGTTGATGGTGTAGAATTAAACACAGCTTTCTACTCTTATTCTAAGCCAACTGTATCTATTTCTTCTAGTGTAGCATCTGGTTCTAATATAGAGGTAAAAAGTATATTTCATAAAACTGGTAAATATCAATTTATATCTATAGAAGATATAGTTAACAATTTTATGATAGCATACGTTGGCAATGGTAAGATTATTGATGATGTGAAAAGATCTGATGTGCTTTTTCATTGCAAAAGAGGTATTCAAGAGTTTTCTTATGATATATCTAGAGTTGAGAAAATTCAAGAAATAGAATTAGGTCCAACTTTAACAATGCCAATGCCTCAAGATTATGTAAACTATGTTAGATTATCTTGGGTCGATGCAAATGGGTTTGAGCATATCATATATCCATTTAGACATACCTCTAAACCTAATATACCTATACTACAAGCAAATGATTACTCTTATTTATTTGACAACGAGGGTGATCTTCTTTTGGGTGATTCTATAACTGATACTAGATTCAGAGAGTCAGATTCTAATAACTTAGATGATAATAGAACAAACGCTTATTTTTTAGGTCAAAACTACGAAACTGAAAGACAAGCTTTTCTTGGTGGTAGATATGGTTTAAACCCTGAAACAGCTTTCGATACAGGTGTTTTTTTGATCAACGAAGCTGAAGGAAAAATATCATTCAGTAGTAATTTATCTGGTAAAATCATTACACTAAAGTATATTTCAGATGGACTTGGTAGTGATGATGAAATGAAAGTTCATAAATTTGCTGAAGAAGCAATTTACAAGCATATAGCTTTAAATGTAATTTCATCAAAACTAAATGCACCTGAATACTTAGTAAACAGATTTAAAAAAGAAAAAAGAGCAGCTGTACATAATGCAAAAATAAGATTATACAATCTTAAACAGCTAGAAATGACTCAAATAATGAGAAATAAGTCTAAACACATTAAACATTAATAATGGCTGAGATAAAAAATAATTTTTTAGGAGCTAAATTAAACAAAGATTTAGATAAAAGATTAGTACCTAAAAACGAGTATATTGATGCACAAAATGTTTCAATACAAGAGGCTGTTAGCAATGATGCTGGTTCAGCTACACCTTTGTTAGGTAGTATACTTAATTATAGCGAATCGCTTGGTTTTAATGAAAACACTGAAGTAATTGGATACTACGTTGATGAGCAAAAAAAAAGAGTTTATTGGTTTGTAACAGATGGTGAGCAATACTCTAAAGGTGGTACAATTACGAAACCAGATACACCTGTAATATCACTTCCTGTATCATAAATAAAATTATATGGCAGTACACAAGATAATTGCGCAAGATTTATCAGATGAAACCTCTGAACCAATAGTTATCGTAGAAGGTGATTTTTTAAACTTTTCAAAGAATCATTTGATAACAGGTGTTAATACTATAGAGGATTTATTGTTTTGGGTTGATAACTATAACCAGCCAAGAAAAATAAACACTGATGTAGCTATTCAAGATCCCACTTATTATGATAATGAAGATAAAATATCTGTAGCTAAAGTAGCTCCATATAAAGCTCCTTTTATATATGAGCATGAAAACCTGTCTTCAGTAAGTATTGCTAGAACAATAGGTAGGAAAGATGACGGTGGTTTAGGAGCCGATGTTCAATCTGATTACTTAAAAGATAAATTTGTAAGGTTTTCATATAGATACAAGTTCGAAGATAACGAGTATTCTTTAATGGCTCCGTTTAGTCAAATAGTTTTTGAACCGTTAAACAATGGCGCTATAGCTAGCGATAATGGAAATACAAACGCTGATCCTAATAGGTATGGTATTGAAAATATCATTGATACCACTAGGGTTGAAATAATGCAAAACATTATCAATAGGGTTAAACTTAGAATACCATTACCAGATGAAAACGATAGATTAACAGCACAATCAAATACGTTATCAACTGACTTTTTAACACCATCAAGTACAATAAGTATAAATGGTGCGAGTATACAACCAGGAACTTACATCGTAAAAGGTGGTGATTCAAGTGCTAAATCAGAAGGCATAACGCAATTCCACACAGATACTTTAGTAACAACGCCAGCTACTGGTCTTCAATTAAGAAGCGGTAAAATATCTGGTTCTTCTGGTGATAAAATAAATTTTGTACCAATGTGGCAAAACAAATTTGGTATAAAGTCAATAGAGATATTAATAAAAGAATCAGATGATCAAGCTGTAAGAGTTGTAGGTGAAATACCAGTTACTGATACAAGAGATTTTACTAGCATCGTAGATGTTTATCCATTTAAAACAAACAGTGGTGCATTAACATTACCTTTATGGAGATATTGCTGTGTTTTTGATTTTAAGGCAGAAAGACCGTATAAGTCATTAACTGAGCAAGAAATGACTAGAATAAGTGACGATGTACCAAGAATAGCTCAAGCTCAAGAAGTTGTATCAAATAGAGTTGTTTATGGTAATTACTTAAAAGATTATGAGTACCCATTAGATGGAAGCGGTAATAAAGGTATAAACTATTATGTTTCTGAAAAAATAAAAGGAGATTTAGAGTATGATACAATAAACGCTGAAGAAGAAGATTGGGGTAACTTACAGCACAATGAACATGCTCATAGATATTCTTCTGTAAAACAAAGAAGAACATATCAAGTTGGTATAGTTTTATCAGATAGATGGGGTAGAAAGTCTCCTGTTATCCTTTCATCAATAAAAAACAAAGGTAGTATATATGACGCCTCTGATACTATAACAATAGAGAACGATTCTGGTTTAACATCAGAAGCATCTCCAGTAAACTACTCAGTTGGTGGTCCTAGCGGTGGTTTTAGTTGGAGTGCTAATGTTGACGATATCATAGGAAGATGTTTATCTATAACTTTTAATGAGCAGAGAATATTACCAGCGTCACAGTGTTACCATCCAACAGATAATATATTTGGTTGGTATTCTTATAAGATAGTTGTAAAACAAAGTCAACAAGAATACAACAACGTATATGTCTCGCATCCATTAACATTAATAGCTGATGATCCAGCTAGTCCAAGCTACATATCTTTATTTTCAGATAATATAAATAAAGTTCCTAGAAGTATACTAGAACAAGATGCTACTAAAAACTATGTATCTGGCTCTGATATATTGTTATTCCCAAAAGTAGTGCAAACAGCTACAGATAATAGCACGGCATCTAGAATGTCTACATTACCTATGTTAATAGATGTTGTTTCAATAGGTACACAATCTGATTTTGACTATAACAACACTGGAGCTTTAGATAATTTTATATACAAACAAGAAAAAGGTCCTCTTTTAGGTGAAATATTAAACCTAACGGTTTATCAAGGTGTTGGTCACGATACAATAGCACCTATAGTGGATGTTAAGCAAGGATTAACAGTATTTGAAACTGAACCATTTGATTCTAAGTTAGATATTTACTACGAAACATCTACAACTGGTTTAATATCAGATTTGAACTATATACTAGCGGCATTACCTCCTTTGTCTATACCTATAGACGTGCAATGGGATAATGTTAGTGGTAGAGTACATGAGGCCGCTGAGTCATATACTGGTGCTCTAGCTGACCCAGTTGAAGCAACAAAAGGTAATCCATCTAATACTTTAGAGTATGAGTTATTACATTTATATGATTATAATGGTGGACAAAGGGTTGACTACAAGAATGCCATAACATTAAATAGCTCAACAGGTGTTGTTACTATAAAATCAGATGGTCCTGGTTTTTGTTTTAGAAACAATGGTTACGATGAGTACGAAATGGTCGTTAAGGTTTCAGAATATACACCAGCCGGTGAGTTTACTGGGTCGTCAATAGAACCACTAATATTAAAAATAACAAACTCAATACCCACTATATCTCTTTATAGAGATTTATATCCAGCGTCTGGTGCTGAAACCGGCTCAAGCTCAACTGGTTTAATATCTTTTTTTGCTACTGATAATGAACCAGTTATTATACTTAATTCTAACAATGTAAAATATAACTACAACGGTTTATACTCTAACGGAGGTAGAAGAACTAGTGAAAAATATCAATATGTTGAGTTTGAGGTTACGTTCCCAGATGCACCACCAGAGGCTAGAGAATTTTTAGAAGACTCGTTTAAAATACAAGAAATAAATGGTTATTTTAATCTTGTAGCTACCGATGTTTGGGCTAAGACTACTAAAGAACAAAACGACGAGTATGGCGTAAATAAAAGGTATGTTTTAGAAGATTTAATTGACTTAGAAAGAACGGCTTTAATAAAAATCATAGATAATGGTTCTTTAGACGCTTCCGTTTATTTGACTATAAAAGAAAGAAATACACCCGTTAAAATGCCTAGTATTTATAACTGGCCTTTTAGAAGTTCATTCATAACATCAGACAATAAGACACCAACAACGGTTAATCAAGTTAATGATTATTACAACAAAACCACAAATCCATCTCCAAACGTTACTGATTGGAATTATCCTGGAAGCTTGAGTATAAACTCTTCTCCATTCGCTAATTATGAAACAGGTTGGTTAGGTAGAGGATCTAGAGTTGAACAAGCTGACCCAAGTAATCCAAAGGTTGGTAATATACTTTACTCTGATATTAATGGAAATAAACTTTGGACAGAAGATCCTTTACATTGGAATTGGATAGACGGTACAGGTGAAATAAATCAAGTGATTATATATAAGTACACTAATACTAAAAATAGCAGCGGTGAAAACGTAGCTGAGTATAGGTATATGGTTATTGATAAAGTTACATCTGAAGTTACAGCCGTTGGAGTTGAAACAGTTTTCGATGGACAATCAGCTAGCCAAGAATTAGGTTATAGATTAGCATTACAAACGTTTCCACCTTTAATTGATCCAGGTCAAATTTAAAAACAAAAAAAATGCCTTACGAATTAGAAATATCATACTTCAACACATTTATTCTATCCAACTCTAAAACAGAGGTTGATGGTGAAGGAGACCTAACTCAACCAGACGTAATAGATGGCTCTTGGTATGTTGAAGAGTCTAGAATAAAAGGTAGATACAATGGTACTAACGTTGACTATGGCGTTGCTGCTCATGCAACTGACACTGATTATGAGTCAAGATTAGAATTTAATTCATGGATATTCTCTGGTATATATAATCCAAGAACTGGAGTAAACAGAACAAACGAATTTCCAACTGGTGCAGACATCAGGGGTTTTCTTGATCCTAAGTATGGATCTATACAAAAATTATTTGCAGAGGACAATGATCTTTATATTTTTCAAGAATCTAAAATCCTCAGAGCATTAATAGATAAAGACGCATTATATACAGCAGCTGGTGGTCAACTTATTACATCATCCAATAAAGTAATAGGCCCAGTCACACCATATCAAGCAGCAAATGGTATATCTAAAAGACCAGAAACACATGCTTATAATAATGGAAGACAGTATTTTCTTGATGAAGATAGAGGATCTGTTTTAAGGTTAAGTAGAGATGGAATAACAAATATATCTGAGTATGGCGTTGAGTCTTTTATTAGAGATAACGTTAAGAAAGCTAATTTCTTTAGAGGTATGTTTGATGAAAGAAGATCAGAGTATGTACTTTGTATAGGTAATAAAGATGAGGCAAATAATAGTATACAAAATGGTTTAGTTAAAAACGATTTAGGCCAACTATCAAAAGCAAACTACATAACGCTTGGTTTCTATGAACCAGGTAATGGTTGGAGTTCTTTTTACACTTACAAACCTTACTTTGGTTTTAGTTTTCAAAATGAGTTTTACACATACAGTAAATTTGATTTACACAAACATTATAGTAAATTAGTTCCACAGTGTTCTTTCCATGGTAATGAACAAGATCCTGCTTACATAACATTAGTAATGAATGATAGTGTTTCTGTTGTTAAAAATTTCTTAACAGTAGGATATGAAGGAGAGCCTGGTTGGGAGGTTTATAATTTAAATTGCGAAAAATACAGAATAGAAGGATATGACTCTGTTTCTGAATCTGGTTATCCAATACCTAAAAACGGAACAACGTTTATTAATGATTTTGGAGAAGAGGTGCAGTATGGTTTTAACAAGAAAGAAAATGAATATTTTGCTGAAATAAGAAGAAGTAGGAATGATGAGTTCAATGACTTTAGTTACTTTGAAACAAGTGGTTTAAAAGGTCACTACTTAGAGTTAACAATAATGAATTGGCCAAATAACGAACAAATATATTCTTCAGATTATCCTGGATCTATATTTAGTATTTCTAGTGAAATTGTATTATCTTCGCAATAAACACATTGACAATGGATGAAATAGAGTTAATACCAAACAAAGCTGAATTTAGAGTTAAAATAGTAGAGTTTGAAAATTCATGTAAAGAAATAAACGGTTATATTGAAGGAGAAGAGAAAGACAAGTTCAACCCATTAAAACATACGTTTGTTAACGGTTTATACGTTAGAGAAATATTAATGCCAGCTGGACAATTAATAATAACCAAGATACATAAAGTAGAGCATCCATTTTTTATAGTTAAAGGTAAAGTATCTATATTGTCTGAAAATGGAATACAACACATAGAAGCGCCTTATAGCGGTATAACCAAACCAGGAACGAAAAGAATTATGTATACGCATGAAGACACTATACTAATAACTGTACATGCGACAGATAAAAAAACACCAGAAGAGGTCGAAGAAGATGTAATTGCTAAAAACTTCGAAGACCCTGTGATATCATTAGAAGAAATTAATTTATTAAAGCAAACACAATGAGTTTTGTAGCAGGAGCAATATTAATAGGGGCTGGATTAGCAGCAGCGGGAAGCGCGACAACGGCTATACTAGCTGGAACAAATGCTAAAAGAGCAAAAGAACAAGCTGATAAATATGGTCAACAACTAGCTGATCTAGAGGCTAATAGACAAGAATTAACACCAGAGGGCGTTGGTTTAGTTGATTTAAGTGGAACAATAACAAACCCATATGCTAATCTACAGGTAGCAACTGGTGCAGCTGAGTTTCAAGCGACTCAATCAGATATAGCGTTAGCTAATACACTGGACTTACTTAGAGCTACAGGTGCTGGTGCTGGTGGTGCTACTGCGCTTGCTAGAGAAGCTGCTGCCAGTAAACAACAGATAGCCGCAAGTATAGAAGCTCAAGAAGCTGCTAATACTAGATTAAGGGCAGAAGGAGAGCAAAGACAACAACAACTTATATTAGGTGAAAGAGGTAGATATCAACAAGGTTTATTTGCTTTAGCTGGTATGCAGGAGAGTAGAGAACAACAACAGTTACAAAGATTAGCTGGACTGGAGCAAGGTCAAGAATTTTTAGCTCAAACCTATCAACAACAAATGATGGGCGCTATCAGTGGTTTAGCTGGAGATTTAGGTTCTGGTTTAATGGGTTTTGGAGTAGGTGGTGGTTTTGGTACTACAACACCTTAATACAATTATAAAATAAAAGAAATGGCAGAAGAAACACAAGGTATGAACTTTCAACCAACTAACTTTGGTCAAGTACAAGGATATCAATCAGTCAACGCTTATACTAACCCATCTGTTTTCGCTAGTGATTTCACGGTTATACAACAGAACTTATCTCAAGCTGGTCAAGGTATTATTCAATCAGCAATGGCAATACAGGCTGAGAGAATTAAAATAGAAAAAGATCTTAGAGATAGTTACAACGAGTACACTCAAAAAAGACTTATTGAGGCGAATAAAATGATGGGTCAAAAAGTTCAAGAAACAATGAACTTGAATATTGAGTCTTTTGATGATTTTATTAATATGACTGAACAGCAAAAACAAAGAACGCTTTTAAGTGTTGATGAGTTTAACAATGCTAACAAAATAGTAGAAAAATCAATGGCTGAAATTGGTAGTTATCAAATAGACGTAAGAGATACTAGCAAGCCATCAGTTAGACTTATTTCAGAGATGCAAAAAGGTAATGCAGATGCTTTTGAAATGATACCATTTAAAGACGGTAGAATAGGTGCCGATTATAAGTTAAAATTAAGAGATGAAAACGGTAATTTTACCGGAGAAACTGTAACTATAACACAGGATCAATTGATTACACAATTAGGTACTGTTAAGAATATAGAACCAGTTATTAGTGGTTTAAATAAACAAATGTCAGATGTTGCTACAAAAATACAACCAATTATAAATGCATCGGCAACTAGAGGTGTGGCTGATTCAGATGTTCAGGTTAATAGAGAAGTTAAGAATCTTTTTGAAACAACAATAATGCCTGACACAAAAGAAGCTTACTATGCTAATGTCATATCTCCAGGTGAAGATTATCACCCTGAGATAGATCCTAGAACTGGTGAAAAATTTAAAAATCAAAAAGAAAAAGAAGAGTATCATAATTTTCAAGATTCTAAATTTATAAACTATCTTAGAAATCAATTAAAATCTCAAACTTATCAACCAGCTATTGTTGTTCCCACCCAAGAAACAAGCGGTGGTGGTTCTGGTTCTGGATCTAGAACACAGTATAAAAGACTAGATCAACAACTACAAATAGATTTAGTTGAATCAATGAATATAGTAAAAGCCGGAATAAATACACCTTTTATAAATGAAAGATTGTACAAAATACCAGAAAATTTTAACTTCGAGTTTCAAGAAGAAAACATAAACGGTAAAAACATTAGGTTGGTTAGAAATGAAGCTACGCAGTCTCTAATTGGTAAATCAATATTAGATGGAGATAAAAGATTATCTATTAAAGACGCTTACATTAACGAGCAAGGTATTTTAAAGATAAGCTCTGATGTATATGATAATCAAACTGGATCATTAGTGCTTAAGGATCAAGCTAGTAATTTTGATAAAAACAACATAAATAATATACTTGAATATACAGCTGGTGTTAACAATGTTACAACTGGAACTAACTTAACGGCAGACGAATTAATAAAAATGTATATTCCAAAAAAAATATAGTAGATGAACGAAGAATTAAAAGCAATAGTACAGCGAATGATTGATGCTGGTGAAACAGAAGAAAACATTGCAATTGTTATTAAAGAATATACTTCGCGGGGAAAGCAAGAAGGTGCCCAGAGTGTGGCTGCGACTGTGGCACCAGAAAAACCTCAGCAGCCTACTACTTTAGAAAAGCCTTCTCCTTTATTAGATCAACCATTACCAGTTGGCGTAGCAGCACCACAAGAAATTGAAGCTCAACAAGAAAAACAGTATAAGTATGTTGACCAAATAAAACCGTTTTTTGAAGCTGATTCTAAAGATGAAGATGAAGCTATAAAAAGAGCTAGAGAATACGAAGAGGCAAATAGCACTATATTAGAAAACACATTTGGTAAAAACGCCATAACCAATTGGTTTAGCGATATATATAGAGCTGCTTACTCTGGTTACAACACAGGAGATTTATCTGATGCATCTTTACCTATCGCTGTTGGTATTTACGACGAAGAAGATATAGATGAACTAGCTACTGCTTTTGAGAAAAATATGAGTTTAGGCGAGTCAGAAGAAATGGCTAGGTTTAATAAAGAAGTAGATGAAAATGGTTTATTAGATTTTATCACAAAAAACCCAATAGAAACACTAGCCATGGCACCACAAATAATGGCACAAACCGTGGCTCAAATGATTGGTAGCGAATCAGCTTTAGCAACATTTGGTTCAACGGTAGCAGGATTCACAGCCACAGGTGCTGCAACTGGCGCTGCGGCTGGTGGCGTTGGAGCAATACCAGGTGCTATAGCTGGTCTTGCCACTTCTTTACCATGGGCTTATGCTGCTGCTGGCGCTCAATTAGAAGCAACAATGTCTTTCGCTGATTATATACGCGAAGAGATTCAATCTAGGGCATCAAAAGGAGAAGAGATAGCATTAGATAAGGATGGTATATCAAAAGTTCTCTCTGATGACGATTTCATGTATAAAGCAAGAGCTAAAGCAGCTGCTAGAGGTATTATAATAGGCTCTATAGATAGAATAACAGCTGGTGTTGCTGGTGAGGTTGGTACTAAGCTTGGAAAACAA
>Ga0099848_1000318_pt1 | contig 22005 bp, 24 predicted proteins | sample CB_VirMetaG_3_FD_78179 | JGI IMG/M metagenome (GOLD analysis project Ga0099848, IMG submission 78179) | Freshwater to marine saline gradient viral communities from Chesapeake Bay - CB_1508_1S Viral MetaG | ecosystem: Environmental > Aquatic > Marine > Coastal | place: USA: Chesapeake Bay...
TGCCATCCTATTACCAATCTATCAGCATCATTTCTATATGCCCAATCCAACGCAACACCATCTGAATAAGTAGACCCTCCGACTAAGTCAGTAAATCTATTGGTATTGCCGAATGGGTTATTTCCTGAAAGAGTTAGCCATCCCGCTTCTCTACCGAATTGAATAGTACCGTTGTCATTCGTTTGATATACTGTGGTTTGACCCGTAACAAGTGGAAATTTATTACATCCACCACCTCCACTTGGAACAGCAACCGTTAAAGTATTACCTACTAAACTAACTGAATCAGGAGTGACAGGACTAACACCATCATTCACATCAACTTCCAATATCGTGCCAGATGGGACTGATCCGTATGATACATCATTCACTTCAATATCAACAGAACTGCAACAAATGTACCCGACATACGTTGACAACCAATCTTGCAAAACTGTTTCACTTGCAAAAGCGGATAATGTTTCATCAACAATATCAGCAAGCGCAAACGCTTGACCAACGTTTAACAATGTACCCGATACACCATCAAATGATTTCGGTACTGCTCCTTTTTGAATGAATTGATAAAGACCATCATCGTCAATAGTCCACTTTAGTGTTTCCCTTGTTTCGTGAATCAAAATGTCAGATGTGACCGTATCTGTTACACGAAAATAATACCCGTTAACTTCAAATTTATATGCCATTGTTGTATAATGAATTGTCGTTTTTAACTCTATCACCGAAAGTCAACGTGAACGATGCCCTCCTATCTTTTGCAAAATACTGATTCTCTGTCAACTCTCTGAACACAACAGGAAAATCAATGTATTTATACGTATGTGAATATTTCCAATGCTCGGAAACATACATTTCATCCTCATCGATCATGTGTAAATCAAGTAGTTTCTCACTTAAACATTCAGGTATTAAGTCACTTGAGAATGTGTATAAATTATCATTTTTGCGAGTCACCTTTTCAGATACATAACCCTTTGTTATCAACTGATTCACCTCAGGTTGTCTATCTCTTTGACCAAACCACCCAGGGATTCGGATAGTGTCGAAACAATTTGATCCTGTAAAATCAATGTCTTTTTGTTGGTTGTATGATTTGAATAACGTCCTAAATCTGACCAACTTCTGAACACGCTCCATTGACCATTCTTGAAGCGTATAAACTCCCCAAACTTTAGTGTATGAAACTCCGGCTTTCGTATAATTCAATGTTATCTTGTACTCACCAACACCGTATGTTGTCAAGATTTCATTCCAATTGTACATGAAACCAACAGCTAAAGAATCATTTGGAAATTCGGCATCCGTTCCGAGGTTTGTTAGCGGTGAGGTTGTTCCACATTTAGTCATCACAAATGAACAAGTGTCTGTTGATACTGCTTTCTTGTAAAAAGCTAATGTTGTATCGTTTTTCCATTCATCGGAACTTGTTGTACTTGCGAAAATATCCATTTCACAACAACACTCATTCAAACCACGAGTAACATCTTCGGGTTTCTCAGGCTTGAATACGCTCAATGTTTCTTTGTATCTGTAATCCATTAGAATGCTGAATAATAATCGTTAATATTTGTTTCAATCGTTGTCAATGCAGATGTTTTATCTTTTCGCCAATATACAACCTCTTGGAAATTACCCGATAGGTAAATAGTATCAGTAACACCAAAATAATCCAATGTAACCAACGGATCAGCACTTGATGTATCACTATCTAAGAAAGTTCCATCAGCTTGAACGTAAATTGATAAACTTGCATCGCGTCCGGCAGTAATTATTGTTTGCCCTGTCAACGCTGAACTTGATGCCGCGTTTCCGCTTACCGCCATATTCGTTATAAGTACATTAAATGAACTCCATCTGATCGGATAATAAGTGTTTGTTAACGAACCGATCAACACGGTTTCCGTTCCGGCTGTCCTTTCAATTACACCCGTAATGTAATAAGTCGGAGATGTTGATGTTGTTCCGGTTATCTCATAAGCGTCATTAACACCATCGAATAACGCACAAACTTTTCCGTTCAACTTTAATACGCTTCCGGGATTGGCAACCTTTGCCATTTTGGTCTTATCAGTCTGCACGGCATGTCTGCCGTTTCCTGTCTGATCATACCATGTTTTAACAAGAACGTTTGATCCTGATGCAAATGTTCTGATTGCAATGTCATCAACTGCATCTCCAACAAAGAAAAAATCTTGTTCAACATCATCAACTTCACGAATCAATCGAACAACCGGAAGTGAATCCGGATATATTGTTTTGCTTGATACTCTTCTGAATGAGTATGCTAATTCAGCATCCTTGTTTGTTGTTATTAAATACCCAATCGCAACCTTTGGAGTTGAGAATGATCGATACGATAGTGATACACTATTTGAACCGATCTGAGAACAATCAATCCTGAAATTAACTGTAAGTGATGTTGCTCCAAGTGTTTTTTGCAGTTTCGTTTGTCCTGGAGATGGAAGTAAACAGTTATTCGGCTGTCCATCGTGATCAAGTACAGATGAAATAAATCCAATTCTCGTGCCTTCAAACGTTTCACAAGTTACCTCCGCCCATTCATCTGCAAATGCGTTTATCCAATCAAACACAGCTTCAACATCAACTATTCCGGTATTTGGTAACGCATTGATAGTATTACTATTTGAATCCGTATATGTAACCGTGCAAGATACGTTCGGATCGTCCTCATACGCTCTATCAATAAAAGGAGTATAGTTGTAATCATCAACTCCTTGAACGCGCACAAAGTACGCAACAAACAATTCCCAATCTCCGGACTGAAGTTTTTGCCAATTCTTATTTTTTCCATTGAACGGTTCATTTGAATCGAACAAATCATCATCAACATTTGCTTGTTCAAACCAATAACGCCAATCATTCAAATATCCGTACTCCAATTTAACACCGTATTTCCCAACAATATCAAGTGATGTATCACGTGTTAATCTGATAATGTTTCGATCTGATGAAGGAGGTAATAAAAAACCTCTATTGATCGTTTCGTTTACTTCATATTTTCCCGATATAAATGGAACATTTGTAAAATCAAAATACACCTCCTCAAGCATAAATGAATCATTCGTTGAAATGTTACGGCACATAATGCCACATCGAACACCATCAACAACCTCGTCATCAATCAATCTGAATGTTCCTGTATATAGAACGTTGTCCTCTGTCGTTGTGTTCGGATATGCAGTTGAGGTGACATCATTACCGGCGTGATCAAGTAAAACGTCATCAACAACGTCAGGATATTGACCACCGATACGCGGAGCATCGTAACAGTCATCATTGTAAATCAATACATTTACTTCATCGCTGTTTTGCGTTCCATCTGTTGTGTAATTTGATACCTGAACCCACATCATAAGGTTTCGCAACCCATCGGATAAGTTATCAAAAAATGCTTCACTTGATGCGCTTGGAATGATGTCAAAATCGACAGTCAAAACACTTGCTGAATGACTGAATTGTATGTTTTGCAAGTCAAATCTTGCTCCATCTGAGTTCTCAAAACCACTCCTTAAAGTTGCGTCAGGTGATGCACTATGCTGAAAATTCACATCCGGAGCGTTTACCAAGCAATTCTGAGCGAAATCAGTACTCAAGTTTTTGTATAAAACATCATCAAACGGTGTGAACGCAAGTCCTAAACGATAGTTTGATGAACCATTTAATTGATTCGGAGCGCTTAGTATCGCTTGACCGTGAGTTGTTTGATTATATGCGACTTTATCAATCGAATTCCCTGATGTATCTGTCAACTCAATACTTGTAAACGTGTACGCACTTGGATAACCGTTGTAATTCTCATTGAACCAACCCGTATTTGCGTTGCTTGATCCATTCAAATCAAACATTTGACCGTTTGACGTATTAATTTGAGGAAATGATGCGATACGAATTACTGGATTTAAACAGTTTGCAGCATTATACCAAAAAGGTGATGTTTGATCGTTTTGGAAAATACCCCATTGCAAAAATTTGAATGTTATCGTGTAATTGTATTCAGTCGCAGTTCCATTTGTCGCTGCATTCGTAAATGTTGTATCTGAATTCCTTGTCAATACAACATCCTTCACATAACCCCCTGATTTATTACCAAGTTGAACCATGTTAATTGGAATACCTATCGCTAAAGAACCAACTTGATTGTCAATAAAGCGATTCAATTCGCTATCAATAACTGAATCAGAACTTGTCGATCCTGTCAAAGCTAAATTAAACCTCATATCAACTGATTGCGGTTGCTTATTTGCCACAATAAACATTCCGGTATATGTTCCTGACGTTGGGAATGTTTTGTATTGATATTGGCTCGGTAATGATGCCGTGAAATACATATAACTTCCGTTTATGTAATCGATCGTTCGTGAGAATGAAACAGATTGCCCATTCTTCTTGAAATATATCGTAACGGTATCACCATCAGAAAAACCATAATCAAGCCAAGAACCCGACTGAATGATTAAATTGTCAACTCCGGATGAAAAAGTATTGCTATTCCCTGATCCGGCTCTATAACAATTCCTAAATGATACGGATGCTGAAACCCATTTTCCGGCATTGGCATATAACGCCGGAAGTGAATTATACTGTTCGTTTGTAATTTGCAATGGCATTGAGTGCGGTATTTAATTTCTGTTGTTTAACTTCTATACTTTCATTATTAGAAAAATCAAGGGAGTTTTGTGCCACCTTAATTTTATCCGATAGTTCATCATCAAGATAATTCAACGGTATTGATTTCAACAACGCGTCAACTTCTGATGTTAAACCCTTTAGATGTTCTTGTAATTTCTCCATATTTATGAAATTGCTATCGTTGTTAAATTATTCGCTTCATCGCTTGAGATTGAGTAATATATCTCCGCTTCCCTCGCTTCATTTACCCATTCAAAGGTAATTATTTTTAGCGAGTTTCCGAACTGATCATTCACGTAGTTGTTATTCAGTAAAGCGTAAAATTGTTCCGGACTGAATCTAATTCTTCCCTGGTGCAACTGCTTGAAGTTTTCTTTCACTTGCTCCGATGAATGATATTTTGTGTAAATAGTAGGCATCCCGATAATATCGAAGTAATTTGATGGCTGTTTACCGCCTACTGTCCACAACACTTTTGGAACAACAAAGAATTGTTGACTCACTTGTAATACACCAACTCGGTTCACAACTTTACTCGCAAGTGATGAATTACCTCCAAGAAAGTTGATTAATGAATCCGCTAATTGTGCAAATGGTAACAAAGTCAATTCAACGGCGTTTAGTTGATTTTTTCTCGTTCCATAGGCAAAACCACAAGCAACCTCCCTAAGACCTTTTATATTGACTAAATCAGGGTTAATTACAGTAATCGGTTGTGTTTGGTATTCGGCATAAATTCCTGAACTCTTATCCATTGTATGTGTATCGGAAATGTCATATGCTGCATGAATGTAATAACGCGACCAAGTTTCATCAAAATTATAAGTCCATTCATTTTGTTTGCGATCCTGTATTTCAAGAGTTGTCGTGATATTAACTCCTGAATTGTTTTGCCAATACGATTCATTTTCAATGAAAAGAACACCGTTCACAATTCTATATTCAGCGTTCAGCCATTTACAAACCTCATTGATCATACCCATCAACGTTGCCCAAATTCCATCTGACGCAGTCGGATAACCTTTTGTATATGCTTGAGTTTGTTGTGCGATTAGGTAATCAAATATCGACTGTTTTTGTTTCAACAGCGGAACAGGCAAAAACGTTGAATCAAGTTCAATTAATGATGACGAAAATCCAAGGTTTATCTCAGGATGTTGTAAACCTTGAGTTATCAATGATCTGAATGTATTTGCTTTGAAGTTCCTAACAATCGGAATGATCAACTCAATGATTTGTGAAATGAGATTTATCAAAGCGATGATTAAAAGCGCAACATACACGGCAGATGCGGCAACCTTAATCGCTACTGATGCAATTTCACCTGGCTTTGCGTTTGGCGGAACGTCAGGGGTTAACGCTTCAACAAGGTCTGCCGTTGCATTTGCAAGTTCACGCGTTGCCGTAATCAACTCCTTTGTGAGCGTGTACGTACTTATTGAAAGCATGATCAACAATTCAACTTGATTGTCCTTTACGATGATATAAGGAACGTTGAATATTCCCGTAATAGTACTTTCAGCGTTTATCGCTTCAAATGACAATCCGGATGCCTTTTGTTCAAACCAATCAACGCCTTTTCTTCTTTTCAATGTAAATTCACCTTCACTTGTTCGGTATACCGGATTATCAACTAAATCAATATAATATTCAAAGATTTGTGATCCGATTTTTATTGTATACGGTATACCTTCGTGATGTCCGATCGTATTTATATGTTGCAAAACAATTTCATAAGCCTTATTTGCAAGAATAACATTGTCAACATTCACCTCAGCTTCTTGCCAATTACGTGTGTAATCGAATTTAAACCCGATTTCATCAGCGTTTACAGGCTTGTGAGCAATACCATTTATGAAAAATTCAGTTTCGATCATATTTTGAACCTTTTTGTGATTGTTTTGTGAGTATTCTTCTGTTTGTGCATCAAAGTAAATCCTTTGGCAGTCGCATTGATTATTTCGGCAGTATGTTCAGGCTTATTCAGTATTGCCTTTTCAACTCCGGCAATTCTATTTTCAACACTCATTAACTGACCTACAATAGCAGCACTTTCCCAAGCACCACCAATTTGTGCAGAATCAATCAATTTGCCGTATTTCCATCCGTGAATAATATCCGCAACCTCATCATTTGACAATCCGCGCATTTTCATATTCTGCTCCTTTGTCATCACTCGCTCTCCTGGATGCAATATCGACAACATTCCGCCACGACCATCCACGCCCGAACCATTTAAACCGGTATCCTCAGTACCTTTTTCAAACGCCGGTAACGCTGCAATGAATTGTTGTAATACTCCACTTGAAGTAATTGCCTTTGTGAACGCTTGTGTACTATCGTCACCGGCTTGTAAGTTCGCATTGTACGATTGAAGTATTGAACTTACCAACAGTATTCGTTGCTTTCGCTTCTCTTCTTGTTCTTTGCGTAAATTACTCTCTGCAATCAATCTATCCTGTTCGGCAAGTGATTCCTTTGCCGTTAAATTACCCTCTGCGGCAAGTTTGCGATACAAATCAGCTTGATCCTGTGCCATTTTCATCTCCTCTTCAATCTTTGATATTCGCTCATCTGCACGTTCAACAAAATAATTCGTTGCTAAATCAATGTATTGCCGTTCTTGTTCAAGTCTTTTTCTTCTCATTTCGGCAATTTTATCCTCAATGTCTTTCAGTTGCTCATCAGTTAAAAAGAATACATCCTCAGGATTAACATTAGGCAAATCGGGAATACCAAAATCAGGGACTTCTTCTGCTAATTTTCTACGTTCTTCGGCAAGTTTCCTTTGCCTTTCCTCATATTTTTTCAATACCTCATCAAGATCAACAATTGCATCTTTTTGATCCTTTTTAGCCTTGGTGTCTTTTTCGGATTCTTTTTTACTTTCATTGATCGATAGTGACAATTCAAATGTCCTATTTTTCAAATCAAGTTTCCCGGCTTTAAGTGTTTCTATTTCTGAATTTAAAAACTTGTACGAACCACGTAATTTCGCAAGGTTGTTTTTCTCTGTTTGCAACTGAACTTGCTCATCATATGTTAAATTCAATCTATCCTCAAGAGATTTAACACGTTCCCTTTGAATTTCAATTTCATCCTCATACGCTTTTCTTTGCTTGTAAAGATAATCTATACGCTCACCAATTAGTTTTGTTCCTTTAGATGTCAACTCCTGGCTTTTTTGTTCAAATTCAAGTTGAGTAATCTGACCTTTTGACAACTGCTCACGCAATAGATTAACTTGCTCCTCTATTTTTGCGTTAACCTTCCCAAGATCAGCAGTTGCACGTTCTGCACCCTTTGAAATTGCTGAATTAAATGCTTCAGCTTCTCTCCTTGCTCTCGCTGCACCGGTTGCGAAATCATACAACCCTTTAACAAGTTCCATTAATAAAGCAATTGCAACAGAAAATCCGATTCCCTTTAACGCCGCGCCAAATGCTTTTGCACTTTGTGATGCACCTTGCATTGATTCTCCTGAATCTTTTATTGCTCTTTGCATCTGTACAAACTCAGCAACACGATCTTTCATCTTCATTGCCAACATTGTCGTTTTATAGATAACAAACAACTTGATGACTTGACCTAATGTTGATAATATGGTATCAAGATTATCGGCAAGGAATTTGATCCCTGATGCAAGTTTACTTCCCGCCCCTGTCGCATCATTTAATTTTAAAATGTAACCTTCCCATGCGGATTGCAATAATGCAACTGCTCCTCCGACTGTTTTCAACTGAGTTTCTGCCATCTTTGCCGCAGCACCATCAGCATTTTCAAATTCACCTGTAAGTTTATCAATGGTTTCTGTTTGCTTAGATAATACAAGTAAGGCACTCATTGCGTTTTTACCAACTTCATCCTCTGCACCGGCTAAATCCAATCCCTTTGCTGCTAAATCCTTCAATGCTTCTCCAACTGGTTTCCCTGATGCACCGATTTCTGATAATATTCTACGTAATGCAGTTCCGGCGTTACTTCCTGAAATACCGGCATTTGCCAACGCTCCAAGCATTGCTGTTGTTTCCTCTAAAGATACACCAGCGGAATTCGCAATAGGAGCAACAACTTTCATCGATTCAGCAAACTTATTCATATCAAGTGCCGAAGTACTAAATGATTTAGCCATTACATCTGTAACGTGCATCGTGTCCTCGGCAGTCAATCCCATACCTCTGACAGTTGAACCGGCAACTGCTGCCGCAGTCGCTAAGTCTGATCCTGTCGCGGCTGCAAGGTTTAATGTTGCTTCAGTTGCGTTTAATATTTCACTTTCAGTAAATCCTAACTTTGCAAATTCTGTTTGGAGTTCTGCAACTTGTGTAGCTGTAAATGATGTCGTTGCTCCTAATCGTTTTGCATCGGATTCAAGCGCAACAACTTGTTCACGTGTTTTGCCTAATACAGATGCTAAATTTGCAACTCCTTGATCAAAATCAGCAATTACATTAAACGCGTTTCGTGCTATTGCAGTAACACCGAAAGCCATACCAAATGCACCGGCTAAACTTGTCAATTTTCCACGCAACCCCTCAACTGCACTCGTGTAGTTACCCACATTCATACGCTGTTGTTTAAGTTGATCTCCGGATGCCTTTATTTTTGCATTATTCTTGTCAAGTTGAGCATTTATTTCGCGCATTCTCATTGTACCCTCTTTGGTTTCAAGGTTCAACTTTTCGCGCTCCCTTCTCAACTGAGCATTTTCAACTTTTAATTTTTCAAGTGTTCCAAGTTCTTTTTGCTCCAGGGTTATTTCCTCCTTTAAAAGAGTATTGTATTCACGATTGATTTTCTGCAACTTCAAACGCTCCTTTTGCAAATCCTTATCAATCATCATCTTTGCTTTCGCAAGTTCGTTCGCCTTTTGCTGCGCAGCGTTTAGGTCTTTTATATCCTTTGTATTGTTAACCTCTTTCGGTGCGGACGTTTTGACCATTTTACTCGCTTCCTTAACCGCGTTCAATGCCTTTTCAAGCAACACAACCGATGCCTTCGCTTCTTCAGCACTCTTTTTAATCTCACTAAACGGGTTCGATTCTACGAGATCACTCTTCTTTATTTGCTTTGCCATGCTTCTGCCTTATTTGTTCGTTTTCCTTTATACAATTATCCAATGCCTTAAAAAAATCCTTCGCGATCCATTCGCGTTCATTTATGTATGTTCCCAACCATTTGCTGACAATGATAATGGCATCGTCCATATCACCACCACGCGAATCGGTTGTAAGTTGCTCCATTTCCCTTTCAAGTCTGTTTATCAAGTTCCTCGCAAATTCGTTGTCATTCTCAATGTAATCAGTATAAGCATCGATCAACTCCATTTGCAACTCTGCATACCTTTCATATTTATCTCCTAATCCAAACCTCTTCAAATAATCATCATAAACGGCTTCAAACGCACGTTCATCTTCCTCCTCAGTTCCTTTGTCTTCATTCCTCCTAAGTTTAGTCAGATCGCCTGATAACGCTTTTCTGTACTCCCACAAAGTAACCTCATCCAATGCCATTTTGTAATTCTCTTTCAACATACTCTATGTATTTACGTTTAATCATTTCAGCTAATCTATCCATGTTTTCATCTGTCAAACCAACGTGTTCCTCCGAAAATCGAAGTAATTGTGTTAACTCCTGAAAACGATCTTGATCAACTGTTATTATCAATTCACTTGATGTCGCTCTGACTTTCCAAGATGACCAATATTGTCCAGTAACCTTGAAATCAATATGCCCAACTTGCAAACCTTTTGACCTCCTAAACTGAACTGTCATCGGTGCGTAATCACCTAAACTTGCACCCGTTGAATCAATACCATCCTCACCCAACTGTTCGTTTGTGTTCATCGATATAATGAACTGCAAAGTTGTTCTGTCGGTAGCGAATCTCCAAGCACGGATTTCACTCAGCTTTCTCGCTGAATCAAGTAAATTATGTATCGCTTCAAATCTTATCATCTTAAAACAAAAAAGGGAATGCAATTAAACACTCCCTTTTCCAATAAATTAACCGATTACTATTCTTCACCGGTTTTGTTTTCTTCTTTTGGCTCTTCTGCCTTTTTACGCTTCTTTGTGTAATTCGGAACAGATAACCCGTTTGCTTGTTTCCAAGCGTTAACAACTTGGTTTCTGTCGTTTTTGGCAAAGATACGGATTGCTTGTGCTTCGGTTACGCTCCGCAAAAACTTTCCTGAATAACGCTCTTCACCAAGAATTACAACCTCCGGAAGTTTCGACATTATAATGTCGCTACAAACGTACCATTAGCAACATCGTAACTTGTCGCAGATACCGATACGATTACATCATCACCTGGAGTAATATCAAGGTCAGCGTGAGTAAGTGTATAAACACCTTCTCCAACCTCTGCCGCAGTAACCGTCACAGGAGTACCGTTTGCGGTAACTGTGAAGTTTGCTGTAAGTAGTCCAAGAACACCCTCTTTGTTTGTCGCAGTACCGAAATCAGTAACAACTGTCGCTTCAATAGTTACTGAAGATGCTTCTTGAGCAGTACAAGCCGCACGGATTAATGGACGCAATGAAGTTGCTTTATATCCAAGTTCGCTTGAAGTTATTGCATAAGAATTCACGAAATCCTCATCAGATTCCAAATCCCATGAAACCATAACACCATTGATTGAACCATCAACTGCACGTTGAATGAATGAATCAAATGTTTCACGCTCCATTGCATAACCGCGAAGTGCTGCAACAGAAGTGTCATCCATAACACCCCAAATGTTTCCATCAACAGTCACCTCAAAAACATCAACTTCAGAACATGATCCGTTTGACAATTCTCTCGCGATGGCTTCAACACCATCATCACCAGGCAACATGAAAGATACCGTTCTGATACCACCTTCACCATCAAGTTTGAACTTGCGACCTGATGCCATTGTTTGATAAGCCGTGTCAGTTCTATCAAAAGTTACTTCCTCAACTCTTGGGAATGGGTAAAGTCGCTCAAGAACCGCTGTTGATGCTTGAACAAGTGCTTGAATATCTGCTCCTAATGTCGGAGAACTCAAGTCGATAACGTTACGCGTTCCATCCGCTTTGTATCGTGGGATAAGAACAGGAAACGCAAGTTTTTTCTTTCTGATCACACAGTTTGGTCTTCCCAATACCGGGAAACGTGGATCAGTACAAGTACATGAATTAACGCTCATTTTTTATACGTATTAACAATTTGCACAACAATCGGTGTAATATGTGGCGTTCATATTAATTCGCGCCACGAAAAATTCATTCATATCATTGAATGTTAATCGTTCACTTGTAAACTCCCGATACACCGCTAATACGGAAGTTTCTACACCAAGTAAATCGATACCCTCACCAGGGTAATATTGTATCTCACGACAAATCAAATTCAACAGTTCTTCATCTGCTCTGTGAGGTATAGAAGGCAATAACGTTTCAACGTTCGCTTGAATAATCAAAGCGATTTCGGTAGTGTACACACCACCATCGAAATTCCTCTCATCATCTACAACAAAATATGAAGTTAAATTGTAGTCATCATCATAAAATGCTTCGTAATACTCTCCATCAATGAACACCTCAGGAATGAAAACTTGATCATTAAAATGATTCGGGTTTTTATATGCTCTCGGATAGGATTGCCACAAAGATAAATTCAACTCATTGAATAAATACTCTTGTAATCCATCGATCACCTTGTCAACTCCAATCGGATCAGTTTTCTGAATCAATGCCATTATTTCGCAGTTATTACTTCAACACCATACGGAAAATACCCACGCTTCAACTGTTCAACAGATTTGCGAAGTTTCACAATCTCATCACCTAAATATTCACGTAACCCGACAATTTTCAAAGGATTGTTGATTGTACTCCCTTCAATCGCTTGTAACGTCTGAGCAATTACATCTTTTGATATTCGCTCGTTTCTGTTACTTCTCATTGAATTTATGTAGGTTCTCATCATATCAATTCCCCACTGATACTGAATTGCTCTCGCAAAGAGTTTTTTATTATTCAATATCAAGTCGGTATAATCTGAATAAACGGTAATGTCCGGATTTAATCCGCAATTTTGGCTCAATCCATAAACTTGATCAAGGTCAAATATCGCAACACCATCCGCATCTTTAACGTACACTCTTTCGATGTTTAATTCCGCGATGTTGTTTTGATAGTTTGAATCCTGATAATCACGTTTAAATGGAATTAACGAACCATCGTAAATGAACCCAAGATAATACTCGCCTTTATAATCTCCATCAGTTGAGTCAACAACCCAATTCAATTCCTCAATTTGATCGCTCAATGTAATTGTAATGTCCGCTGTCTTTATAGGATCGTTAACGTTGGAATTGAACAGAATTATTTTGATGTCACCAGCACCTTGGAATTCAAGCCTGATTCGTGTTATCTCAAAACCGATGTTTTTCTTTGCACTCGGTTTAATTTTGAAACCAACGAACCCATTTAATATCCCTGATTCGGGAGTTTGTCGCGTTGTCGCTTTTGAATAGACGAAATTCCGATCAATGTAACTTTCTTCACCGAAAACTTCATACATAACGCTTGAGATTGCTGATTTTTGAATGTTAGTAATCAACGTATTTTTGTCAGCGTCAGAAGCATCCTTGTAATCGATGTTATCAATAAAGAATTCTGTCTTGTAATGCGATACCTCATCAAGATATAAACCTGATGAACTCGCAGTATTTGGAGCAGTTAAAATTGCATACTCAGGGTTAAGAGGCTGCCGAACACCGACAACCCCCGTTAACCCATTTTGCACCTTTGTTACATTGAACATGGTAGTTTCTTTTTATCTATTATACAAGAGCGAAAGCGAACATTGGAGTTGCACCGGCAGCACTCAATGGAGCGTGAACGTATGCAATATCAACTGAAATTTCAGTTTCAATCTTAACATCCTGAGTGTAACCACCCAAAGATGTACCATCTGCTCTTTCCTCATAAGTATGAACAGCATATTGAATTCCATCAATAGGATTCAAGATTGATCCATAAGATGCTTCCTTCAACTCAAGACCTTGCTTGTTTTGTTTTGGAATCCAAGGCAAAGCACCGATTGAACCCTCAGGAACTGCAATCCAATATCCTTTTGAGTATGCAGATGCAAGACCGGCAGCCGCCGCAGTTAACGCCGGATCGTGAATGAAATCAATTCCCTGGAATTGGAATGAATAATTTGTTGCATTTGAAACACCTTGAGCAGCATTGAACATGAACTTGTTGTAAGCAATCGAATCACAAACGATTGAGAAACGAACACCTTGGTATTTGTTGATGTCCATAACCATTTTCGTGATTTGGATTGCACGGTTTCCGTTAGTTGTTTCATCAATCTCAAAAGTATCATCAGTTGCATCAAACGTACCTTCAACAGTCGCACCGTTTACTCCTGTTCTGTTTGAGAACAAATAAGTAGATGCCGCAGAATCAAGACCTTCAGCGAAGTTAGCGATAACGTTCTGCATTTTACTCATGTGCATTTCCTCATAAGAATAGATTTTGTTGTCTGCTTCTTTGATTGTGGAAACGAAATCATCTGAGTAAGTTGTCCATGATGGAGTCATTACCGCAGAATCTCCTTGCGCACCCGTGTGGTTGTGTGAACGTGCTGAACCCAAAGATCTCGCAGTTCTTGTTGCATAATTTGTTTCAACAGTACGATCATCACGAGTTTTTAATTCGTTGTAATCAGGGAACATGATTGAACTGTTCTGAAGAAATAGTTTATGAACTGCCGGATCACGGAAACGCAATTCATTTGATTGGAATGCGGCTTGAAGTTTTGCTTGTGCTTTAACCAATGCCGCAGTTGCGAAATTTGCCATTTTTAAACGGTTTTAAATTAAACAATAATTGAAAAAAGTGAGCGATTTGCTCCTAAAGACATCGGTACACAGTACCAATTTTTGCGGACATTGTACACAGTACAGTTACAAATATAGTAAATCTTTTGATTATGCAAATAAAAAAACGGCTATCCGATAGGACAACCGTTCTTCAAACTTAAAACTAAACGCTGTGAAAAAAGAATCAAGAGGTAAGCAAATATAAACATTGTTTTTTAAATGTCAAGTAACCCGGCTTTTATTCTTGAATTCATTTCATTAACGAACCCTGGACTGTTTAAAGCGTGACCGGCTTTCTTCATCTCCTCTTGGAATTCTTCAATAGTTTGTTTACCTCCTTTTCCTGAGGTACTATCACCACCACCAGCACCACCTTGAACCGGCTTCAGATATGTTGGATTATTATCAAAGAATCCTTTAATTACTGAATCGATTGGTAACGGTTCAAGCGTTGTTGGATTTTTGATCGGTGATCCATCATTATTCAAAGCGAAGATGTTTCCTGATTCATCGAGATTAACTTTTATCTTGTTTGATAAGATCGTAAGCATATCGCTTTTGTCAATAATCACGTTGTCCGGAATTAATGATGAAAGTGTTGATGTGATTTTCTGATTCTTCTTGTAACCAAAAAACTCATCCTTTAGCGAATTGTAAGCGTTTTCCTTTTCCTTTACAGTGTTTCTTAACGTTTCAAGGTCTTTTGATAACTCCTGAACCTTTTTATTTGGTTCAATCTTTGCCTCTTCCATCGCTTTTGATACCGATGACTGAACAAAACCATTTAACACCTCAAGCGTTTTATCATCGCTCTTGTGCGCTCCATTCAACTCCTCAATTCCAAGTGATTTAAGAACGTTTTTGCGTCCTAATTCAATACCTAATGATTGAGCATCCTTTTTCAAGTTTTCCTGGAATGTTGAATCCTCTTCCGTTGTACGTAACACTACATTTTCAAGATTCAATTCAACTGTTCCCGATTCAAGACCGCTTTTTAAAGCATCATCATCAATATCAAATTCTCTTCCTGATATAACTACTTTTGCCATGATCAATCGTTTTTAGTTGCTAATTCAATCAATTTCGCTTTTCCGTGACGAGGACTGTATGAAATATCATTTTCATCAAGGTACTGTTGTAACTCTTCCTTGCTCCAAGTATTATCAGGAGTTTCAGACTTAACAACCTCCTCCTTCACTTGTACAGCTTTCGTGTTACCTTTGGCAATCGCTTCAATCAGATCGGCAGTTGTCAACTTCTCACGTTCAGCACGTTTTGCATTTTCAACAATATTGCGTTCACGCTCCTGAATCATCTCAAGCGTTGCTTCTTCATCGATAATCCAAAGAACATTGTTTTGTTGAGCGTTTTGCTCCTCAACGTATGCACGTGGTACGATTTTTTTTGCGAATATCAACTCACGAGAACCATCTTGTTTGTACGTTCCCTGTTGAATACTCACGAACTCCGTTAAGCGGTATTTAGCCGCCACAACCATTTGTGAATTGTTCATGTATATTTGTTTTATGGGTTACTTTGTTGATTTGGATTACTGCCATCCTTGCCTATTAATGACCTTATTTCCTCACTTGACAATTCTTCAAGAACTTTTGTCGCTACGAGAGGAGATAATAAATTAAGAGCGTTATTTGTTTTATCGGATTCACTCAACTTATTAGCATCTTCCGATTGTAATATGTATTTATCAAATTCAGCTTTTAACTGATTAACAGTTTTATTTTTGTCTGCTTCTTGCCAAAATTGACCGAACAACATTTTTTGATTTGCAGCCTTTGATCCATAAATCTCTTTTGTTTCTTTGAAAGATAGGTGCAAATATGGTTCTATGCGTATTTTCTTCTGTTCAATCTCCAATACTTGAGGATTGTTTCTGTACTTACTTGACAAGTATTCGTTCAATAGTTTGTCCAGGACTGTCCAATTTGATCCTGAAGATCGATTGTCCTCATACCTTTTCAATAATACATCCGGACTCTCAATGATGAATCCGCGACCATACGCGACATGAGCAGAATATTCAGCTTCAGCACTTCCGTTTGCCCATTGAATAACCCACTTCAGTAATTGTTCGTGAACCCACTCAACATTATCTGCGTATGAATTCAATTTGTTCATTACAGGTTGCACATCGATGAACCTTCCTGTTGCCGTTTCTGATTTGCTTTCGTTAACGCGGTGAGTTCCCCATATAGTGTCTTCAATCTGCTTTTCAAGTTTCTCAAGGTCAATTCTGTACTGTTCCCATGTTTTAATATCAGGAGATACAAACCCGGCTAAATCCGGAGCGATTTTTATATCATCCGAGTCACGTGGCATCGGAACTTCAAGAATATCTGTAACGTCATTTTTTCCTAAATGCCCTTTTCCATCACATACACCACAGGAGTTTTCACCATCGCGCCCAGTACCGTGGCAACGTCTACAAATTTGAGTGTACCTCCAATGAATAGGGAATCCGTGAATGAATTTGTAAAGCATTAAAACGGATTTATCACGAGCATACTCCTCAGATAATTGTTCGATCTCAAACATCGGTGAAAACCTCAATTCCGTTCCAAGTTTTTGATAATCTGAAAGCACAATTCCTGGAACTTCATCAAACGGATGATTAAACGTGCTTGAAGAATCAATAACAAATGTTTGACCGTTCTGAATTACAGTATAATCATTCTCGCTATCAACAACGCGCCATTTATAAATCGATGGATTTGATTTTGATGGTTTCGGTTCAAATACAATGAACTCAATATTCTGCCCATTGGATTCATAGTAACGAATGTCACAAATTGATTTGTATGTTGGGTAAATCTTTTCATCAGCAACGTACTCCATGAAAATCACGCCATTCGGATCAACATCAAGCAATTCAAAGAAGTATTCAGATAAGTACTTGTGAATTGATTTATTTCCCTTGAACCTATCAATGTGATATATCACTTTTTCCTTTATCGGATTCGATGCTATATCCAATGAAAACGAACCTCCTGATGCGTTAAATACGTTTTGCCTTGGTTCAAATACGCGCCCGAACATATCGCGAATGTCTTTTGAATACTTTTTACGCGCATCTGCCCTGTCTGCACTTTCGATTTTCTCAATCTTTTCAATGAGCAACTTTAGGTAATCATCACCGTACTTCAGCGCACGATATTTGTTATGCACCTTTCGCGCTTCATTTACCCAATTAGGTACGCTTTGCAACGCCTTTACAACCTCAATTACTTCGTTTTCGTCCTGAAATACCATATTATCAATTAATCACGTATCAAATCCATAAAAGCATATCTCCCGGCATCCGGTAAATGTGAATGTTCATGCTTGGGAATTCCACTTTTTGAATCGTGCCACGCATAATTATTCAATGCTTTTGACAAATGTATCGATTTTTTTGTTATGACAATCAAATATCCTTGCATTGTTTTTATGCCGTGCAACACAGAACCTTGTCCTTTTTTGCATTTTTTGATATTAAAACCTTGCTCGTAAAGGTCACGGATCAAACGCCTATCCGCTGCATCTGCAACAATTAAATCACGATACCCAACACGATCCTCAAGAACCTTTGAAAGTGCATCTGATGATGTATTGTTCTGAAAATACACCTCATCCATATAGATTATTTTGTTCTTCCTATCAACTGCAACCTTTAAAAGTGCATCCGGATCATTCGATCCAAAGTCAAGACCATAAGCGTATGGTAATGATTCATCGAACTCTCCATATTTCCAATTCCTGAAAATAACACCTTCAGCACGTAATCTGAAACCACCCAAAATTTCGTATTTGTAATCCTCCCAATCCGATACGATTTTACCTATTACGGTTTTTCGCTCTTCATCGTTTAAAGATTCATAATACTCATAGTTCATTCGCTTTTCTTCATACTCTCGCAAGTTGTGTTCAGCAATATGATCGATGTTATCAAGATAATTTGAATAGATGTAAAGCACATTATTTACAATTCCGCTGAATCCAGGCTCAATCCCTACGTTTTCAAAGAATTCTGTATACAGCCAATGATCGATTGTCGGAGGATTGAACGATAATACAGCCACACATTGCACATCCTTTGCCCTAAGTGATCGTTTTATCTTTTTCCAATCTCTGTAATTCGTGAACTCCTCAGCTTCATCAACTATCCAAATACTAAAATCCTCAAGCGATTTCAATTTTGCCGTTTGATTCAAAGAACTTGTCTTGATTCCGGATATAAATATGCGACCTTTTGAATGTTGATCGGTTGTTGTGTATGTGTTGTTTGCGAATGAAACGCGGTTGTTATACCCTAATAATTCAATTCGCTCATCAAGTGCCTGTGTAATCGACTGATCGGTTGTGTTCATCACGTATCGTGAATATAATATTCTGTGATTGTAATCAACACAGGCAACAGTTGCCCATAATGAACCTCTGAATGATTTACCTGACTCCCTCCCACCGTAATCAATAACTGTATCAATTCGGCTTATTTGTTCCCAATATTCACGCTCATTTGCACTTAGGTTCTTATCCTTTAGTTTTTCACGAGCATTCAATATGGAAAATTGTGCTTTTGCTTTATTTGGGAATTCAACATTCATTATTGTAATCCTAACTGTTTTTAAGTATCAATTTTTTCGGGTATAGTATCCCATAAACATTGAAAACAATTCTTTGATTCCTAATTATCTCGCTTTTGTATCTCCAATCGCTTTAACAAATCTGCTTCACGCGTCAACTCAAACCCGTAAAAATCACGAACGCCATTAAATGACGAGCATTCATATAAAGCAACGTTCCCGGGCATTAAGCGGATTGAAGAGATGAACATCTGATTTTGTTCAGGATCAAGTTTGTAGTAAACAATCTCACCAATTCCAAACTCAAGATAAATCTCATTCATCTGACTTAAATGTGATCGTTACCGGTGCTGAATTAAATGATTTACCGTTGTTCTGATGGTTTACGTCTTGTTTATCACTCCATCCAAATCTGTTCTTCATTTGCATATACCATCCGGTATAATTAAACTTCGGATTGTGCAAGTTTGTTCTGCCATTTTTTTGCCACCACGATTCAGAAAGTATCTTTCCGACTTTTATGGTTTCCGAAAATTGAGGTTCTTCTTTTACCCATCTTTCCCATAAATCATTAGAAAATGAACCTCTCCATTCGTAAATCAATGCTTTAACCTCAACGTCAGAACCACCGTTTTTGTATATCTCAAGGATGTCATTATACCATCCTTCAGGTAAACTTGAAATTCCTTCTTTTGGTCTGCCTCCTCCCATAATTTACACTCCTAAAGCAATTAACGTTAATGCTACACCGGCAAAACACGTTGCCAATGCGATCCAAAAAAAGAATTGAACGTTTTTGCGAATCATCTCCAGTTCGCTTATCATTCTTTTGTCCATTTCGTCTCTGTCCATTGTATTTATTTTTTATCTGTTTAACACTTTCATTGATTCCTTTACGGCGTAATTGCCTTTTCCTGATTCACTTTCAATCGCTTTATCAAGTTCTGATTTAGTTAGAATTTCACCATCAGAATAAATTGTGATGTAATTATCGCTTTTAAAGTTGTCGTTTTCATGAACGAACCAAATCAAATGAATATAATCTTTATTCATTGTCCTCAATTTTCATGTTTGCCTTTTGCATCTCGTGTACAATCATCCGATACATTAACGGATTTCGTTGTAACAATCTCCTGAACTTCCGACTGTTCATATTGTCAACGATTATGAATCCGATACGACTCAAGGCGTCTCTGTAAACATCAATCTGTTCTTGTTTTTCCTTTCCTGTGATGCGCTTCCACATCTTTACAATCCACTTTTTCATTTTCTCAGTCCTTTGTATACGTTAATGGCGCCGTTTATTGCAGTTATCACGATTGATATAACTATCAATACCACGAACACAATTAAAGACCACCAAATCGATGCAAAATACGTTATTGAGAAGAAAATCCAAAACGCAAGTGGAAACACCCACTCTTTGGGTTTATCTGTTCTTGTTTTCCAAAACCGATAACTTTCGATCCTGGTTGTTAGTCTGAATGTAGATGCTATTCTGTACAATAAATACAGAACAAAAAGCAATGCTTCTGATAAAATGTTTAAAAATTTCATGGGTTAACTTTTTACGAATTTACAAATTATTTATAAATACCGATTTCATTGTTTAACTCTTCACGTGCCTGAACTGCATTCGTGAAATCGTATTTGTCGAACTTCCGGATGATTTGCCTAACTGTGTTCAATGCTTCAAATACTTCTTGTGGTGTTAATTTAAGCGTTGGATATAGTTTCGGCAATGTCTTATCAATTAACTCCGCGTAATCATCTCCATATCGCTTTATCAATCCCTTGTAATATCCGAATTGTTTTCCTCCTCCTAAACCATTTCTATTACAATGCGATGCCTGAGAATGAATATTGTGCAAATTATATCTCAATGATGGGTGCGATCCTACTGAATGAAAATGTCCGGCATCTGTTTGATTTCCGTAAATGTTACCACAATCAATACAATACTTGTAATTGAATTGTTGATCGATCATCCTGGAAAGTTTGTTTATTTCGCGTTGAAGTGTTTTTTTGTACTCCTTTGAATACACTTCGATTTTTGTTTCACACGCTTTTATCCTCTCAACTTTTTTGCGATCTGTCTTTGCCTTTAGCGAATGTCGTTTTATTCTCTCCATTCCCTCATCAGTTGAGTACAGCCATTCTTTGTAACAATCTGTACACAATCCAAGAACTCTCTTAAATGATAACTCTCCACACCCGTGATCCTTTGCCTTTCCTGTGCCTTTACACGGCTTTTGTTTTGCTTCCATCGTCTTCAATGTATTTAGGAAATTCCACGTTATAATTTTCTTTTACTTGCAAATCCAAATATAATCGATATAGTTTTCTTTTACATTCCTTTGCATGATCATCAGGTTTACCATTTTTTGATATTATACCATCAATGTAATCAATCCACTTTTCAGCTGTAAATCTCACATCGTAGTAATATCTATCATCTGCATCTAATCTATCCGGGAAAGAATCTTTATTATCAATGAACCATTCTCGAATTTCATTGTATGTGCTTTTTTCAGTTATCATCATACACCTTTTCAACCTTTGCGTGTTTGCCGAATAATTCCTCCGCTATCTCTTGAGCAGTTACTTCGTCAAGTTCCTTTAGGGTTAACCCTGTATGTTCAGCGTACATCTCTAAAATCTTTTCTTCTGTTCCTTCAAAAGAATCTCCTGTGATCTTGTTGTATAGTTTCCAGTTCATAATTTCAGCTTTTCGTTAATCTCTTTTAGCCTTGCTTCAAGTTCTTCCTTTTCCTTTAGTAGACTTTCGTTTGGATAGCGTTTATCTAAAAAGTTATATATAAAAGAAGGCTTAATGTAGCACTCATCTTGTAAATAAACTTTCAAATTAAATAACAACTTCTCGTCATACTCTCGGTTGCCTTGGAA
>Ga0099848_1000319_pt1 | contig 21971 bp, 8 predicted proteins | sample CB_VirMetaG_3_FD_78179 | JGI IMG/M metagenome (GOLD analysis project Ga0099848, IMG submission 78179) | Freshwater to marine saline gradient viral communities from Chesapeake Bay - CB_1508_1S Viral MetaG | ecosystem: Environmental > Aquatic > Marine > Coastal | place: USA: Chesapeake Bay...
GCAAATGGGCGGTGGCATGGCGCCTCCTATGGGTCTCCCAATGGATGCTATGATGGGTGGCGTGCCACCTGCAGACATGATGGGCGGCGCTCCACCAGCTCCGGCTGCAGGGCCTGACATGTCGGCTCTCCTAGGAGGCGCACCGGCAGGTCCTGGCATGCCAATGTAATAGATCCCCACCCTGAACAGCGGGTACTCTCCCACCCGCTCAGAAGCCCGAGAGTCTACGACCCCCTCTCGGGCTTCGTCTTTAGAAGTTGCTACTCGAAGATGTGTATTTTGTGGCATGCCAACAGCAGCAGAAATGCGTACACAACTACGACAGGCTCTCGACGACTTCGAGACGCCACGGCGTCGCGGCTTGATGTGGTCTGACGCAGAGCTAGACAGAGCTCTGACAGCAGCTCAGTATGCTACAGTGCGTGCTTTGTACAAGAAGCGGCACTGGCATCTGATCAGTCGGCTTGGTGTCACCGTCAACGGCGCCTCGCCACTGGCGCTGCCAGCTAACTATATGTTCTACGGGTCGGCGCAGTGCGAGTCTATCTCCTCTGGCGACCTGTATCCTGCCTCACTGCACATTGGGTTCGCCGCTCGGAACTATTCCCCTGACGCGGCTAGGTTCACGGCCACGATTACGAGCGCAGCCGTGGAGTTCTACCACGGAGAATTGGAGACCGATGGGGAGTTCCGCTACTGGCGCAGGCCTACGATCATTGCAGGTGGTTCGAATCACACAGAGTTCATTGACCAAGTCTACGAGATGATCGTGCATTGGGCTACCGCCCTGCTTCAGGTCAAGGATTGGGGGCAGTGCCAGCGTGCGATCAAGAACCTCGCTGAGGTATACAAGCGCATCACCAGCACTCCGTATGGCATGAACCCAGTAGGATTGATGGAGGTGGCAGGGCCATGACAGTAGGTGAAGCAATAGCCTTCGTGCGATCCATGCTGGATGAGCCATCGTTCGAATACCATGGCAGCTCTACAGATAGAGATGGCATCTTCATTGACACGCTTACTGAGGCGGCGTCTATCCTAGCGCAAGAGTGCTGGTGGCGTGGCGAGAAAGATGCCACGCGACCTATCTGGCAAGAGGAGACAGTGGCAGCTACCGCGAACGGTGTAGTCGCGACAGCCCAACCTATCTTGCTGGTCGACAGTGTGCGGAGCAACCTGCGCTCGACGGCGCCTCTGGCCAACAACCTGCTGCTGTACGACCACGTATACACGGAGCCCGACATCTTCTACCGCCGTCGGTACAAGGGGGTAGCCGATACGACGCCTGCCGGCCCGATCTCTCAAGGCCAGAAGTTTGTATCTCGCCTCGAGTATACGGTGGACGCAGGAGCCGTCGTGGTGAATATGGATCCAAGCATGACGTACGGCAACACGGATGTCATCGTCTGCTATCTCTCGGTTCCGACAGTTTCGGTAAACCAAGCTAACCAGATGCCGTTGGCGGAATACTGTCACGGAGCGATTTGCGATATGGCTGCTTCTATCCTGTACCGCAAGGAGCACCCTGGCGACGATAGGCCACAGCTAGGCTCTATGCTGGATATCGACTCTATCATCTCTATGGCTAACCAAGCCATGCAAGGGGGTGCAGCATGATAGCAGTGTCCCGCATGAACCTCGCCGATGCCGTTGCGATGCTTGACGCACGTGCCGGAGTGATGATGCCAGCACACGACAAGGACTGGCACACGCTGGTGCAGTACATCCGCGAAGCTAGGCGCGAGCTATTCACCAAGACGCACCCATACAAAGAGTGGGCGTATCAGCGCACTATCGAAGTTCAGCACCTCGACGTGCTACCTACCGACTACGTGCGACCTACTCGCCTTGTAGCTCGAGAGTCCAGTGCGGCACCGGCTACCTATCCGTGGACGGAGGCTAGGCGCGTGGATCCTAGGGAGTGGCGCAACATCACCAGCTCGGTACGTCGACCAGCCTTTGTGGGCTTTTCGATTGACAACCCAGTGTACATGGTGTGGGCTAATGACGATGCTACGGACACGTGGTCTACACAGAATGTGGCTGTGTGGCTGTGGCCATTGAGCATGGTTGGTAAGATGGACTACGTCGCTAACTTCAGCGATGCGAACTTAGCTGAAGCCAGCGACCCGCTGCTCGTCCCGATAGAGATGGAGACACTAGTTATTGACATGGCGTTGATGCGACTTCTCTTAGACTCACCAGATCAGCAGCGCGCTGTGGATCTATCTCAGAGAATTGTCGAAACGCTTAACAGCTTCCGTGTGGCACAAGCTGTCACTCTGTCGACAGAGCCAATCAATGCTCAGTCGTTGCCGTCGCCGCAGCCAGTGCAAGTCGGAACAGACGCAGGAGGGCGGCAGTAATGGCTTATACGATGCGCACATACGTCGCCGAGGTGAAGCAGCGCCTTGACCGGTTTGAGGTTGCAGACAAGTTCGACGATGGCTTCTTGGAGTCGCTGGTGAACTCCTGCCGTCACGACGTGCAGCGTGCCACCTTGCAGATCTACCAAGAGCGCTTTGCTAGGATATGGGTCAACCCCAACGCTCCCACTCTGTCAGATGACGAGAGTGCAATGTTCGAGGACTCCAGCGCAGGGGTCTTGCGCCAGACGCCTAGCCTGATCTACACATTCGACCTACCAGAGGATTTCATCCAAGTGGTCGACGTCGCTGTGGTGACAAATGAAGATGCCTATGTAGCTAGGAGCGTCAGCAAGCGAGAGCTCTTCTCTGCATTGACACGCACGTTCACCGTACCTACATACTTGGATCCGCTATACTGCATTGAGCGGTTCATCAACAGCCCAACTTACCGCCTGCTAGTTTCTGCTGGCGACACCGTATTAGGTGCAAACGACGTGCAGGTGTGGTACTTGGCGAAGCTTCCATACATGGAGCTGACTAACGGGGCGGCGAACGGCACGGATACCGAGGTTCGCCTAGGCTACGACTTGCAAGAGCTGGTTGTCATGATGACAGTGATGCGGGCGCTGGAGTCTGCTATGGTGCCGCAGTCGCGCCAGATTATTGCCAATGACATTGCCTTGGCTCTTGCTATGATCGAGTCGCAATACGAAACACAGATAGATAGAACACTCTTGCTGACGCAGGCGCGTGAGAGCGCAATCATCAACAAACCGATAGCATAAGATGAGTACGTGGAAAGAGCTTCATGACGACTTCCAGCAGGAAGCGTTGCTGTATGTGGAGGATCTGAAGATCACACCGCAACAGGTGATGCGATACCTCAGCAAGGGGATGTCTGAGTTTCAGCGGCTCACCGCCGTGGCTAAGACAGAGAAGACTGTCACTGGCACTCCGGTGGGTACGCCGCCAACAATCAACGATCCGGCAGCCCCATACGCCACTGGTTCCGACATTGTCGAGATCCACACAGTGCGAGACGTGGACGGCAACACGCTGCTACAGACTTCTTGGAAGCAGTTCCAAGATATCATCGAGCGGTCTAACGCCGGCATATATGGCTTCCATGAGACGCCTGCCCAGTTTTCTCGTATCCGCGAGCGATCGATCCCGCCAGCTGACAACTGGGAGATCAACATGAGCAAGGGCATGGTGCGGATCTACTGCATGTACGATGAGAATTTGTACAGGTATCCAGCGCTAGCCACGGACACAAGCTTCACGATACGCTACACGATCAACTACGATGCGTTCTCATCGCGGAGCGCGCAATGGACAAACTACTTCGCGAGCCCCGGCCAGTTTAACACGCTGTGGGTTACTGAGGGGCCGCCCACAGAGATCGAGCGCTGGGAGCACGCATTCGTTTCTTATGCGATGGCTCAATGGCTACGGCCACAAAATACGTTAACTGGCCAACAGCCCATGTGGATGCAGTACGACCAAGAGTTTCGGAACTATGTCGAAGAAGCTCTGAACGCAAAGCGTGAGACCACCAAAGAACTCGTAGCACCATACAACGTATCACCGTTCTCCTCGTAAGATGGAATACCAAAAGACTAACATCGTAGCTTTCGCTGGCCTTGAAGTCAACAAGCGGCCTGAGCTTATCGAAGACCAGCAGGCATCTGACATTGAGAACCTGCGCTTCGACAAGCTGGGCTATCTTGTGAACCGCAACGGTGTGAAGGTTCGTCGCATCTATGAGACGCGCACAGTCTTCTCCGATCTGAACGGCGACCTATGGCCTATCGGCACTGTAGGGTTCGGCGAGTACGTAGTAGAGCAGCCGTTCGGCATTAGCTCCCCAGTAGCCGGCGTTGCGCCTTACGACGATGCTTCCTTGGCGCTTGTCACTGATGCTAGCCAGACCGATAGGTTCTTGGTAGCGGCTATCCGTCTACCTACGAACAACCACCCGTACTATACGGACTCTTACAACTACGCTGACAGCTCGGTAAGCGGCATCTCTGACGCGCTCAACTGGCGCTATAAGATGGCTTACGTGCTGATCCCACAGACAGGTACTGGATCTTGGACAGAGACGTTTGCATTCGCGCCTAACGGCGGTGGCGTCAGCCCGGATCCAGACAACTCTATCTCTTCTCTGTACGCTACTGTTGGCTCTCGTGTCATCTCTAGGCCAGACGACACGCCGGCGACCATGCAGATCTACGCTCCTGCTCGCAGGCTGGGCGATCACAACAGCATGTCGGAGATCACCGAGGGCGTGCCTGGGTCGAAGTGGATTGACAACTACGTGCAGATGCGGCAGTACCGCAAGTCAGTGACGATCGCCGATCGTACGAATGGCGACCTCCAGCTCATTGATGAGATCCACGAGGCGGACTACGATCAAGAGAAGCAGCACAGATTCTCACTGCGACAGAACGCGGTAGTAGAGTTTGATGTCGATGATGTCGTAATCGATTTCGGTGTTGGTGAGGGCGGCTTCAACGAAGGCGTAGAAGCGCCGATGGTGCTCTACAGGTTCTACCTACCTCGTCGACGTGGGGCTTCGACCATAGACAACTACAAGCCATACTACACCCTAGGTGCGGATCGCAGCCCTACGTTGGAACGCGATGCGCTGCAGAGCAATAACTCACCTTCGATTCTGGAGCGCTGGAGGATGCCGGCAGCGAGCAACTGCTTCCTGCTGACTGAGTATTGGTTCGATCCGGCCGGAAGCTACTCTGCTTCCGCGATGTCGATGGACAATACAAAGCGGTATTGCTTCACGAACAATGAGTATGGCGAAGAAATCGACGACCTTTTTGGAGAGCTGACTTTCGAGAACCCCGATTCCAATGAGGACGCTGGGGTATCCCCATCGCCGTACATATGGGAGGACCTCGAGATTAAGTACTACCCGGTGAACGGTACGGCTCAAGATCAGCATTTCCTTACTGCTGCGGACAGGGACTGGGACAGGCTGCAGGACGGCACGAAGATAGTCGAACTCAAGACACTGTCTGGCTTAGAACAGCAGGTACCTCTTGGTGTCTGGCGCTACCGGTTCGTTTGGGATATGGGCAATGGAGAGTATTCCGTTGCCTCTTCCGAGCTAGTCCTGCCAGACCTGTTGTTCTCGCCTACCAAGAACTCAGACATCCTAGAAGCATCAGGAAGCTATGCTCGACCCATAGGACTCTCCGACGAGCAGGATGCATACAGGACGTCTGTAGAATTGGCCACTTCTTACGACGGCACGGAGGCCACTGGAGGCCTGCTATTCTTCAATCAGAGTGCTGAAGTACAAGGACCGAAGATCAGGTATGCCGCCAACAAGCCATTGGCGAACCCATTGCCCGACCCAGCGCCTTACCCTTGGCTGGCGGACACACTGTCTACTTACGCAGACGTTTTCGTAAAGATCAAGGAGGCTCTGTACGAGCCGGACCACCAGTTCGCAGCTCTGGAATCATCAACCCTAGGGGGTTCTTGGCCGACGGACTGGACCTCAGAATCAACCTTTGCCATAGGTGAGCTTTCTGTTATAGCCACCGTGTTTTTCCCCGACAATATCGCGACATTGTCGGGGGTAATCTGTGAAACGGCTGAGTCTAGTGTAGGTGGTTCAGTAGATTATGTGGACTATGACGACATCGTGATGCGCTACAGCGCCCAGTCAATACCGTTACTAGTCCCCCTATTCAGCGACGATACGGAAAGCTATGTTTACAATTCGGTGTTCAGTGACACCGGCGTTCCTAGGGTTGTTTACCAAAACAAGGCATCGCAAGACGGCACCCCAGTACCACCACCGGACAGGACCGTGCCTGCTCTGCCGTATTACGCAGACCTCGATTTCGATTCTGACTTCCCATCTTACTCGATTGTTTTCTCAGGCAAGAACCGCTATGGGCTAGCCAACTCCGAGGCTGAATCCTTAGAGTTACACAACGACATAGCAAGGGGCAAGTCATCGATTTACTACAATCTGATACCAGCTCAGGGCGCTAACGTCAACATTATGGACGATCGCAACAATGATGCTGGTGATACCCTAGTCGGAGCACCGACGCCGACAGAGCTCCGGAACGCCCGCAACATGACTATCGTAAGAGGTGTCCGGGACGAACGGAAGAGGCTGCTGAATTTCAAGCCACAGATCCCACCGAGCGTATTGGCTAGGATTATTTTGCAGGGCACAGCAGAGTTCACTATCGCTGACTACGGGATGTACGGTACGTGGACTGGGCAGACGACATCGAAAGATGTCGACAACTTGGCTAGGGACCGCAGTCGAGAATTCACGGACATTGAGTTCTACGAGAACGGCAGGAACGTTTGGTGGACATCAAACGACGACATCTATTACCCACGTAAGAGAGTCGTCGGTGGCAACAACAGCGTCATAGACCCATTGGATACGAACGGCTACACGATCATCCCCAACAGCATATTCAAATTCGACAATCTCCGCATCGTTGTGTCCGGCCGTGGCGAGCGCTTGACGATCCCCGAGCAGCTGACTTCGTTCTTCCCTGCGTCTGTCGTATTCGAAGCCCCGCACCTAAAACTGAGCGTGCCTGCTGACAGAGTGCCGCGTCGCGCACGGCGCCTGATGATCTTCCGTACACGGGCCAGCCACGACAACGCATGGCAGCCACATGAGTACGGCTTGGCTAAGGCTATCGACATCATCAGGGATGCCAACGGCGATTTGACTGGCGACCACCAGAACAACATCAAGTTCTTGGATGACGTCAAGTCTGCAGACCTAGACTTCAGCTTCGACCTGAATACATACGAGGCGTTCACCCGGCCGCTGAAGTCTCGGTTCTGTCTACCCCTAAACGAGCGCGTGTACTACGGCAACTTCGTAGAAACGTACCGACCTCGACGACCACGCACACCAGTGCTATTTACCAAGGATCCAGCTGATGACGCGGCGACGTCGCACATGAACACTTCTGTGCCGCCCGGTGGCTACGCAGAGAAGCTGTGGTCTTGGGTGACAGCAGAGGTCAACGACCAATCAGTTAACACCTTGCCTGCGGCGGAGTGGCTGTACTACTTCCTGGCTTACGAGGATGCGGCGGGCGCTGTGTCGCTGCAGTCATTCTCTGGCCCTATCGATAGGACGCAGCTGTCCTCGGGAGGTACCGCGCTAAACCCGTCAAAGGTGCGCGTGGTGATGTACTGCCTACCATCGCAATACGACCCTATCGTAGATAAAGCTAGGATCTACCGGCTAGCGACAGAGACGCCGATCCCAGAGATCCGGCCGTACCCATCGCCGTCGGTAGCCCTGACAGCTGGGCGCGTTTACTACGTAGCCCAAGGTGTGGTTGAGTACAATGGCGACCTGTACTACCCGACCGATGTCATCCGTGCAACAGACGCAACGGATACTGGGGTTGACCCATCGATTACCGGCGTAGCACTTGACGTTTTCAAGGGCACAGGAACGTACACTGGTATATACGGCACGCACGGTGACTTCATCTTGTACGACCTGACAGACCATCTCGGCAACTCGGCCACTGGTCCATACATCGAGAAGATCGAGACCATTGAGCCTGAGGCGGAGGGCGTCTTCTACGACGACGACAAGCCGTCGCTGGGCCGACTGCAGCTGCGCGACCTCTTCCCGAACCTTGAGGACTTGGAGTCCGGCATCCGCTGGAGTGAGCCATACACACCGAACAAGATCAAGCTAGGTAGCCTGATCGAGGTGCGTGCTGGAGACGGCGACCAGATCACTGGCATGGAGGCGCTCTACGGCAACATCGTTGTGCTTAAGGAGCGCTCTATTCACCGCTTGGCAGTGCAGGCTGCAGGCGTACCTGTAAGCCGCGTCGACGAGATATCCAATACTGTCGGGTGTATCGCGCCGAATACGGTGCTCTGCATCAACAACGAGATGTTCTTCCTGTCTTGGTCTGGGTTCTACCGCTACAACAACAACGTCCTAGAAAAGATGGACATCCCGTTCAGCGAAGAGCTACAGCTGCGCTTGCGCAACGGTATGAATGGCGAGCCCGACCCTGCGGTCCGCGATGCTTCTTGCGCATGGAACCCTACGTACCGTGAGATCTATCTGAACATCCCCATCATGTCATCTGTCCGTGACGGCGCTGCGCAGGTAGATGAGTACGACAGCTATGTGACACTGACGGACAACATGGGGGCGCGCCAGGTGCGCGGCACAGTCTACGCTCTGAACATTGATACCGGGCTTGCTACGAAGTTCCGCTACATGGATGACAGCCGATCTTTCGGCGACACGGCCAGTGCGCTTACGCCTTTGGCTGACGCTGCCACACAGCGCTCCGTTCGTACGCAAGCCAAACTCTACCATACGACGAGCTTGGGCAAGCTGATGTCGGCGGATGTCCTGCCAGCCCGAACCGTCAACTACATTACGACCGCTAACCCGCAGGAGAAGGACAAGTCCCGGTACTGGCTTGATTCGACATTCTACTACGAGAGCCCAACGAAGCAGGACTTCGGCCAGTTCGACAAGGAAGATGATGAGTTCCTGTACTACCGCAGCTCGCTGGCTGGGTTCGGCGGTACGGTGAAACAGATCGGTCGCAGATACGTACGTACTTTCTGGAAATCCAAGACGTGGACGGCGGAGGACAAGAGCGTCCTGAAGCGTTTCCGGAAAGCGTTCGCTTACATGGCAGCGGCATCACAGCCAGTGATCATGCGCGGGGTGACCCATACATCGCCTGAAGGTTCTACGGAACAGACCTTTACGACATGGGTGTACCAGTTCGACAGCGGAGGGCAGCCAGTTACTGGCGAGCTCATGGCTGTCCCTGCCGAGGCTCACTCCTCGAACCTGCTGGGTCCGGCCATCAACCGTGGTGAAAGGTACACATTCGAGATCGAGACAGGCGGCCGTACTCAGATCGAGTACTTTGGGTTCTACTGGAAGCCGATCAACATGTACGAAAGGTAGGAAGTTCAGTGTAGGATGCCGTATTTTATGCCTATCAACGAGGACTAGGATATGGCATTCATGTATGGGCTTACGCCTGAAACACTAGCACAGCTATCGCCATACTTGCGCAAGCGCAACAACGGTCAGGCTGATCTACTACCTATTGACTACGGTCAGGCTACGCAACCACCTCCATCTGGTGGCATTGCGTTCGAGCCACAGGTTGTGGCTGGCATGCCACTGGCTCCTGAAGAGTCCGTGATGTTTGGGCCAAGCATTGGTATGCCGGTGCCCATGCCGCCGATCTCAGCACAGCCCATCGCTTTAGAGCCGAGCGCTATTGCTACTAGGCAGATGCCTAGCATGGTAGCTGAAACACCAGCTATCAACTTGGCATCAGTGCTGCCTCCACCTCAGGAGTACGTAGCCCCTGAGCCGGTAGCTCCGGCACCAGCCAAGTTTACATCCCCTGCCAAGCCAAAGGCTGAGCAGATGCCAGAACCAGCTGGCGTAGCGCCATTGCTGGCAGGCAATCTCGCTATCGCTCCGTACTTGTCTTCGCTTGCCCAAGCGGCCAGCGAGGAGGAGAAGAAGGCCGTGGAGAAGTACCAAGGCGAGATGACAGAAGGCGGCGGGGCTAGGATCATGATGAAGCAGGTAAGCCCACGAAGCGGCGAAGAGCTAGAGTTTGAGGCTATCTACCAGCCAGCTTTGGGCGAACAACCTGCTAAGGTAACGTTCAAAAATCCATTCCTCAGGAATCCAATCCCTACCACGATTACTGCGGACACCCAAGATGAAGCGCAGCGCGACTTGTTCCGTCGGGTTGAAGAGCAGTATAAACTTATTCAAGCCGAGAAGGCTCCTACGACCACGCTTGCAGATAGCGAGCAAAGACAAGTCAAGTTGCTTGATAGTGAGAACTACCGTGACTATCGCAAGTATTTAATAGGCGACAGTCCAGGGACAATTAAGATTGAAACCGGTTTAGGGTACTCAGAGATACCAGTCACACAAGTCCCTGACTACGAAAAAGACCCCGAGCTCCTGAGCATCTACCAACAAGGCCAAGCGGCTAGCCCGTTCGGCCGTCTTCGTGGGATCACTGGTGAGCCTGGTGGTACGTTCACCATACCGGCTCCGGAAGGCGGCCAGCCACAAGAGCTGGCGACGCTCAGGGATATTGTCGCTAAGCGCTACCTAGGCGAGCGACCTGTAGGCACGTACCGTAGCCAGATCAAGCCCGTAGTAACGTATGTAGATCCTGCCAGTGGCGCAACTTTCTCGTCGCCTGCGGACCCTAACGCTACTTCTTCCAATCTGATGCCGTCGTTCTCTTTTGACTATGGCCCCGATGTGCCGGAGCATGTGCGCGAGAAGATGGATCGGCGTGCGGCTGAAACGAACGAGCTTGTACTGAGCGAGTTCGAGGCTGTCGTGCAAGGTCAGACAGCTGTAGAGAAACCAGCCGACATGGCTAGGATGGAGACTATTGAACGGCAGCTGAAAGCGTTGGGGGATGAGAGGAAAAGGCTAGAGGGGATCATTGCGAACAACCAGTCCACTCCTGACCAGAAGAAAGCTGCGACAGAAGAGCTTAAAACAGTAGACGATGGCATCGCAGCCAAACGCCGCGAGCGCATTTCCGTACTAACTGCATCGACTGGCCTTACAACTACCGGCATCGGTGGCGGGCGGACAGCTGTGACTCAGGGCGTAGGCCCAGGCCTGACCAAGATCAGTAACGTTTCTCCTACATGGAACACAGTTTCTGCGAACTTGACTGCTCCGCCAGAGGGGACGATGGAGCCCCAGCAGGGCATGGCAACCGTTGGCGAAGTGGTAGCTCCCGAAAAATTCGCCGAAGCGATTCGCGATAACGTGCTCGGTGAAGTGGACCAAGAACAAACCGGCAAGGGCTCGCGCCAAGTCCAGATCACTCAGAAGTGGTCGGAGTTCTTTGATTACCTAGACGATACGGCTGAGAAGATCCGAGCAGACGCCGAAGAAGTGTACGGTCTAAATGCCGCAGCTGTTTTGGATATGCCTATTAACAAGGACAAGCGTTTGACGCTGAACTCCCTGTACCAAGATATTGCTGACATCTCTTCCATGTACAACGCCGCGCTACAAGATGGGGTAGTCACTGCTGGCGAGGCCTCGAGGATGACTGAGGCGGCTAATAAAATCCTCGCTAGCGTTCAAGGAGGTATGCGCATTGCAGGTACTGCTGAGAAGGTTGACGGGAAAACTGAAAAGTTCAATGAGTATTACGATGGGCCCGGGATCAAAGATCTAGCCGAGACTCCATTCGCTGTTGTCGAACCATTCACTGCAAGCAACCTTCCTCTGATGCAGCTGCGTGTCAAGCGGTTCACAGACTTCATAAAGCAGGATCAAGCAGCCAGTACAGTAACGCCGCCGCCGCCACCGGGCAAAACACCTATTCCTAAATATAAATACAGGCCGGCATGGGGCAGGCTGAAGCAGATCCAAACGCCGATCTATAGGTCTAGCATTTTGAATGCGGTGGCGAGTCAGAGCCCAGACCCGGCAGTGAGGGGGCAGATAATGAACGAAGTGTTGTACTCCCCCGATGGATACGAACAAGCAGTTGAGTCGTCATTTGCTACACACCAGCGACCATCCGACCACACCCAAGCTTTGGCTCTGGCTAAGGACAACGTGAATGCTTACAATAAGTGGATTTGGGAGAAGAACGATCCTGACGCGAAAGCAGCTCGCCGTGAGTACTTGATGGCTTACTTCTATCTTCTTGATGAAGAAGGCATGGGGTATTTCCGAGCAGGTTCACCTGGAAACATAGCTGGTAACTTAAGTGCGAAAACTTTTGCCGACGATGCAGAAAGCCTGCTCCAAGGTAAGATGACAAAGGCGCAATTCAGGGCGAAGTATAAAATCCCAGATGCCCCATTCGTCTCCTCGAACGAGTCATACCTAGACAACTGGTTCAAATCACAATACGCGCAAAAGATTAAATCGACAGGTATCTCTGTCTTGAAGTGGGATGAGAATCCTTCGAAGAACAAAAGCTCTTGGCGCAAGAATAACTCAAAATGGACCATTGCGGATCACAACACAGAGTCTATCGGTCTGCAAATTATTGCTGGATTGGTAGACTTAACTGACGCCTTGGACCTGGCGAAGGACCCTAACAACGTGCAACCTGACGGGACGGTAAAACTTACACGTGCGAATGCGGAACCAGTTTCTTGGCTCACCTCGCCCGGCGACAACCGTCGCATGTTCCTAAGTATACCGGCCGCTTGGCAAGCTGGAAGGGTCGGCAAAATCGAGTTGCTTAAACCTGCGCAAGGGGAGACCAACGAAACCGGGGATGATTCGACAGTCGTTTCTACTACAGACATCACTGCTGCTAATAGCTTAATGAAGAAGATAGTAGCCGTGAACATACTGAGAGGCTTCACAGACATCCTCGTCAACAAGGGGCCCGCTTCAGTGAAGCAGAACCATGCGAAAATAATGCGTGGTGTCAACAACAATATCGGCGGCCAGAGGACGATGACGGTTGAGGCATCTCAGGATCAGAATGTAGAGTATGTCCCTGGGCAAACGGAAATTGAAGGGGCAGACGCCTTCCTGACTCAGACGATACCACAGATGATGCTCCGCTTCTTTGATGGTGCCAGCATATGGAATCGTCGGATCCGGTAACAGTTAAAGAATAAGGTCAAAAGCATGGCTGACGATTTCTTCTCCGGTCTCCTCTCTAACCCACAAGACAATAGGCGGCGCCGGGGGCGCAGTGGTCCGGACCCTAACTCGTACTTGTGGGCCGGTCCGTTTGCAGGCTCCTTCTATGGCACGGGCATCGTGCAAACGCCGGGCGTTGCCATCAACTACTACGATCAGCAGCGCAAGAAGGAAGAGGAAGAGCGCGCTCGGCAGGACCCGGGCTGGCGGGAAGAAGTCTACCAGTTCCTGACTGGACCAGCCGCTGGGGCTGGCGGATTCGGCAATCCACTGCAAGCTGTCGGCCAAGGCCTTTCGGTACTGGGCAGGGCAGCTGAATGGGTGGGCGAGAAGCTGCCATCAATGAAGGGCTTCACGAACGAGGCTCAGGACTTCTTCAACTACGCTGCTTACTCAGCACCGCGTGGTGCGGCTGACGCTATTGGCGGTGCGCTGGAATTTGCCAGCCGGCAATTCGGCGACACTAACTACTATGGCCAGCCATTGAAGGCTATGGTCTATGCTGATGGTGGAATGCGCCAGACACAGCAAGTTGGTAGTGGAGTAGGTATGTTCCTCGGCGAGATCGCCGACGACATCGCACTTACTGTTGCCACGGCTGGAGCCGGCTCGGCATTAGCTGCAGCTCGAGGCTTCGGAACAGCGGCTAACGTAGCTAGGGGTACTGGCTGGCTAGGCCGGTTCGCACCCACAGCTACGCAAGCTCAAAGGATGGGAGCCCTCGGTGCCAGCTTGACTCAGAATGCTTACGTAGGTTCTTCCCAGCTTGGTGCTGGGGAGATCAGCCCATGGCAGTTAGTATCGCAAATGGCTATTGATGCGCCGTTTGACATGCTGACGGCTGGTGCTTTTGGCGCAACGAGAATGTCGAACATGCTCGGTGACGCGCTGGCTGGTGCTTCAGGTGCCGCCGTATCTAACCTTGTGCCGTTGGCTATGCAGGAGGGATATGGTTGGCAAGACTACTTGGCACAGACAGCGATCGGTGCTGGCGTAGGTACGGCGATAGGCGTAGGTACTAACCTCGGCGGCCGCTACCCGCAAGCTGCTGCAGCCGCACCGCAATCTTCTACACGCCTCACAGGCGAGACGCCAGAAGAGGCGTTTGTCCGCCAGCAGATGGAGGCTCAGCAAGGAACAGCCACAGCCCCATACTTAGGCATGGCAGAGCGCTATGCTCAAGGCGTACCCCAAGCCGAACAGCCAGCTGCATTGATCGGTCAAGGGGCATCGCAATTCACATCTGATGCTATCTATCGTGGCCAGATCCCCAAGAACGCTGACACTGAAACGCAAGCAGCGATGGAGGCTGGCATCTATGTCAATGACCTAATCAACAAAGTTCCGGCTGAGACTCTAGTCCGCCTCTTAGATCTGGAAATCGGCAACACAGCAGGTATGTCTCCAGAGCAGCTTAAAGCTGCGGTCATGAACGAGTGGGTATACCAAGCTGCCAATGGTAAGGGCATTGATGCGATCGAAGCTCGACTCCAGCAGGCTGGCATTGGTTCCGCCGCGGGTGGACTGCAGACTTACTCTGGGTACCGTGGTGTGCAACCGTATCAGACAGAGACCGGAGACCAAGCACAGCTTGGGTTGTTCATGCCTCCAGGTGCGGCAGCTCCTACTGAAGTTATGGGAGCGGCTCGTCAAGCTGAAGCGCCTGAGCAGCAGGACCTCCGCTTCGATGTAGCTGGCCCAAGGCAGGAGGCTGTGGCTGGTATGCCTGAGCCTACGGCTGCCGAGCAACCGCAGCTGGAATTCATTGACGTTGAACGGTTGCAGCGAGCCTATGGTGACTATCTACAGTACCGCAAAGGCTCTACCAGCCGACAGGCAGAGGTCATCGGTCGTGATGAGGAAGGCGTTAAGACGATCTCCGTTGACGCAGACGACATCAAGACTGGCGTGCCACCGTCCGTGGCTAAAGCGATGTCTGGGTTCGACGAGAAGGGCAAGCCAGTCAATGTCGAGGAAGCGTTCCTTGGTCCACGTGGCCGGGTGCGCGGCGCAGATAAATCTGAGCGAATCACACCAGAGGTAGTGCTCTTCCGCGACCCAGAAGACGGCAACCTGTACGCTGTTGACGGGCGCAGCAACCTGATCAATGCGACCAACCGTGTGCATCGGAAGAACATCGTTCGAGATCCAGAGACAGGCGCGATCAAGCGCGACATCAATGACAAGATGCAGGACGTACCGCGCGTCTACGACAAGAACACGAACAAGGTCGAAGCCAAAGTCATTGAGGGTGATGCACAGGATGCTATCGAAGCTCGCTTCGGTAGGAACCCAGAGCTCAACAAAGCCACGACGCAGAAGCGCGCGGAGCCAGATGCTGAACAGAATGCTGCTGACCAGATCGCAGCCGTAACCACGGCAGGCAAGAGCGACGAGATCCAAGAACGCGCTGTAGCTGGCGACGCGCCAAGGCAACCGAACGTTGCTAAGCGTGCAGCGAATTGGTATAAGAAGCAGGTGGAGACACTCGAGAGTGAGCTGGGCTCTAAGATGCCAGCTTACAAGAGGTCTGTCACCAAGCGGACGTACCAGTCCATGAAGGACGAGCTGCTGCAACAGGCCTATGCGATCAACAACTCTTCCGGTGTAGCCATCAGCGTAGAGCCCGGCTTCAAGTACGGATCGGCACAGGAGGTCCTAGACGACATCGAGACGAACCGTCTGGTGCGCGTAGGTGAAAGCTCCGTACCTGCGGAGCATCCTCTTTCTGAAGCCTCGCCGATCCTAAGCACAGCAAGCGAGAACCTCACATACGACCAGCTGCTGCAAGCTTCATACAACATCAACGGTGCAGCCCGATCTGAGTTTGACTTCGGCACAGTGGACAATGTCAATGATGCTTGGGACAAGTTCTCGCGACTGTTCCCTGCGCAAGCTTGGCCAGCTGTGGCTACGGAGACAAGAGCTTACAAGCTCGCGGAGCTGCAGGACCCGGCCGTACCTAGGGTAGCCACTGCTGCTAGCCGCGACATCTCCGTCCCCAAAGATGTGACCATGACCGTGGCTGAGCAGGCTTCTTTGTCGACGATTGCCGAAGTCACTTACGACGCAGCCCCAGTAAGCAGTGTCTCTTTGGAGGGGAGGGCGGCAGCTCAGGTTCTGAAGTCCATCACAGAGACGATGCAGAAGGCGGACTCGCCTAATGCCGGCCTCAAGCCAGAAGCACGTTACGAACTGCTGCGCAAGCTTGACGCATTGGCCGGTGGCCAGGCGACGGAAGCCATCAACATAGACGCCAAGAAGCGTGGGTCGTTCTTTGAATCCATAGCAGGCATGGCTGGCATGTTGCCGGGCGAATTGCAACTAGCGGTCAAGGCCGGGCAGACAGACTTCGGCCCGCTCAAAGCGGTTGAGGTAAGTACCAAGAAGATCAGCGGCAAGGATTACACGACCGCTAAATTCCAGCTCGATGTGGAGGCTATCCGCAAGACCACGAGCATTGAGTCGGTAAGGGACCAGCTGAAGATCGGCAACAGTGCTGACGACAACGCAGAGCGTATGGCGCTGCGGTCCTTTGAATCAGAAGTAGACGAAGTAACTCAGTCTGTCAAGCTGGACGTCAACGAAGCGTCTCTCCTACAGGAGATCTCCAACCTTTCGGGATCTGGCAGACCAGTGTCCTTGCGCGGCCAAGTCGAGGCTCGGGACAAGATGAACTCGCAGATCAACCGAGAGATGCGCGACAACTACAGCACTGTCGTAGACGCGGCTGTGATGGCGACCGGATTGCGACCAGCGGCTGTCAGGATGTATATGCTCAAGTATGCTGGTGTTTCCTTGGACGAGGACACAGCTAAAAGGTTGTCCGAAGCAGCAGACAATCTGATGACTGCGCAAGAACAGAAGCAGCTAGGTGATTGGATTACCCAGTTGTATAGGACTGGCTCGCCAGACATTAAGCAGGCATTCACTAGCTTCACTTACGCTGTAGGCGAAGCCGGTTCCGTCGGCCTTAAGTCGGTGCGAAATGCAGCAGAGATCATCACCGGCATAGACCTATCTCTCGATGATATCGCTCGGCGTACGAACATCAGCAAGGATGTGCTGCTAAACCTGCTTGACGAGGAGATGGTGCCTACACGTGAGGCTAGCTCCGTCGACATGGACATGGCTCGTGAAAGGCTAAACCAAGACAGGGCTATCCACGATGCATTCGAACTAGCCGTAGAAGATTTCAAGCGCATCAAGTCGTACAGCTTAGTGCGCGACATCAAGGCGGCGAAAGCTGAGTCGAACGAAGGCAAGAGCGTCAAGGCTAGGAACAACCAGAACATCATTGCCAGTGTCGTCGGCGGCGGTGCTTGGTATTTCATGGATAATGAGATCCAAGACTTCGAGGACGACGAACTCTACATGGGAATCCCAGGATCTACGTGGAAGAAGTTTGGCGGTGGTGGTGGATACGCTGCTGCCATGCTCGGCTTTACGTTCTCTGGCCGCAATGTGGTGGCACCTAAGGCGTCGAGCACGTGGGGACGCCGGCTAAGCGGTGCTCGAGATCTCTACAAAGCTGCTGTCGTGGGAGACTACCCAGCCCTGCAGAAGATGAGCAAGGCCGACAGAGAGAGCTACTTCCGCACGAAGGCAGTAGAGCGCATGATGCGTAAGGGCGTCGACCCAACAAAGAACCCCGAGCAGCTGGATGCAGAAACGCAGGCAGGTGTTAATGCCTACTACTACTACGGTGGTGATGCTAGCATTGGCAAACCCGTGAGTTTCGTGTCTGGCCTCGTGACCCTGAGCAAGATATCCCCAGCCTTCAAAGACGTCATCAGCAATGTAAGGTCTGACATCGCACTCAAGGTCAAGAAGACTTACGAGATGACCGAAGAGATTAGCAATAAAGTCTTGGCCATGAACAAGACTGACCGGCAAGCCAAGTACATCGATGCGATGAACGAGTTTAACTGGCGCATGAATGCCGTTGGCAACATGGAGGCTAACCAATTTGAAGGCGCGCTCAGTGTGAAGTCTGTGGAGTGGGATAACCTTAGGGAGCAGGTTCGCCAAGACATCCAAGAGAAGTACTTCAAAGACGACCCAGACGGGTATGCAGAATACCTCAGTCTTCAGGAGTCGCTGAACAAGCTCCGCGAAGAAGACGTCATCTACCACGTCGGCAAATCTGTGAAGGTGCCAGACAACACGGACATCAATAGCTTCAAGGCGCAGCTCGATGCCGAGAAAGAGCTTGCTATTGCGAAGCTTGGCAGCCTTACTGACGAGCTCGAGGTGGCTCAAGCAAACTACGGCGTGGCAAAGGATGCCTTTGTTAGGGCAAAGCTTGCGGAGATGAACCGCCTTGGCTTCGACATGGAGCAGCTCGACAAATACGTTGTAGACGGCGGCCAGCTGTCGAAGGAGTACCTTGAAGCTTTCGCTTCTCAGTCCGGCGCGAAGTCGGATGTGGATGGCAAGCTGAAGGAGATTGCTCAGACGAACCAGTTGCGCGATGACATCAGGAAGCGCATCAAGCAGATTGAGGACATCCCTCGCTTGGTGGCTAACTCTATTAGGGATGGTTACTTGCCGCGCCCACGTAACGGCAAGGCGAAATACATCTTGCGTGTACAGGCAGAAGACGTAGGCATCAACGTGCGCTTGGAGATTGATGACGCCAGCGAGGTGGCTCGGCAGAAGATCGACATCTTGCGTGAGGTGGCAGTGCGCCGTGCTGCTGGAAAGTACAGCGAGCTGTACACTGGCGAGCGTGGATACATGGCCGAGGACGTGACGCCAGAGAGCGTCATGACCATGAGCGAAGAGGACCTGATCAAGGCGCTCTTTGACAGCGGCAAGATCTACTACTCAAGCTACGACCAGAGGACTAGTGGCAAGCGCGTCGCGGCTTCTAAAGAAGCGAGGAAGATCATTGCCGAAGCAATCGAGCTCATCGATAGTGGAGCAGGAGCTTACTCTACGCTACGAGACAACACCGCTTCTATCATCGAGGCCAATGGGCGCAAGGCTGACGCCTTCCTCGACGACTTGGTCAACGCCATGGATGAACTTACTGATGAGTCTGTCGACCAAGCATCTGTAAAGAAGGCATTGCTTGAGTCTGGCGTCTTCAAAGAGCTGCTCTACAACAACAAGCCAGCGTACCAAGTGAACCTCGGCGAGGTAGGCCGTCTTGTCAAGCGATTCTTGACGCCGCCTAACCCTAACCTGACGAGACGAAAGAACGTCGAAGGATATTACAACTCCGACTGGACTCCACAAGAGAAGCAGTTCTACTTCGGCCAGCAGATCGAGACGATGCGTTACAACATCACGGAGGGCACGGCTCGCAATCTGATGAAGGGATCTATAGACAGGTACCTCTCCGGCGCAGACCAGTATGATGTCTACAACCCAGCTGTACAGTACGTCCGTACGATGCGGGATCGTCTGGCTGGCGTGGACTACGCAGACAACACGATCACAGAACTTGTGAACGCTGAGCGTGTAGCACGGCAGTTCATCAGTACCAGCACGCTCACCGGCAACATACCAGCAGCTCTGTTCAATAGGATCATTGGTATGGCGAACCTCTACGCTGCTGCAGGCCAAGCCTCACGCACGGTCTACGGGGCTAGGAAGTTCAACCAAGCTGGTGAGATGGTAGAGGAGCGACTCTTCGGCAACAAGTTGGAAGCTGACGAGTTCTTGCGTAAGCAGGGCTACGGCGAATACGATGTGCGAGACGTCAAGCAAGAGTTTAAGCCTGGCGAGTGGGTACCGCACACTACGTACACACTTCTACCTAAGTACGGAGCTTCACTTACGAACCGCCTCATGATGATGATGGCACCTGCCACGTACATGAAGTGGAAGGCGTCAACCAATCCTCTCTGGTCTTCGATCTACGATGAGATCCAGAAGCGTGACCTGCAGGATGCTACGTTCACAGGCAGTATGGCTCAGTCCAAGCTGGGTCAGTCAGATCTGGAGCGTGGTTCCAAGAAGGTTGCTTACGCACTGCCTCAATGGGCAGAGCGCACCAATAACATGGCATCCTTGGCTGTGTTTGCAGACATCGGCATGCGACAGTACGGCATAGCTCCTGCTGACTTCATGGCCATGAGCGCGGCGCAGCAGCAAGAGATGATCCTGAGGCTTGCAGGCCTAACCTTCGGCGGTCGTAAGATGGCGGCCGACAAGGCGATGCTCGACGGCGACGTAGCCGTTACTGACGAAGTGCGCAAGTATGCCATAGAGAAGCTGCTCAACGTGGCGGAGACAGGGCGTGGTGATACACAGGGCCGCTATTCGAAGATGGACATCACGCAGATGGAGTCGCTCATTAGCAGTCTGCCTGTAGCTGGCGAGCTATCTAAGGTATTCCTAGCTCCTATGATGCGGGCCACGGACCTGTCTATAGGTATGTCGTACGGCGTGGTCAAGCAACAAGGTGGCCTGTTCAACAAGAACACTGTCAAGGCTTTCGTGCCGTTGATAGCTGGGTACGCAGCGATGATGACGTTACTTGGGGCAGAGCGGACGCCGTTCGCTGGTGACATGGCCCTTGCTGCGTCGATTGCTTACGACATGCTGACTGGTTTCAGTAGCGAGGAAGAGAGGAAAAAGCGTTCTTACAAGCAATACTGGGAAGACAAGATCGGCAGCCTGTTCGAGAGCGTAGGCGCTAGCTATGACGCAGGCAAGAAGTTCACGAGGATCTTCTTTACTGAAGGGGCTATCCGCTACTTCACGAATATATCTGTAGGCTACGAAGGCAGTGTCATTAGCGGCCTTACGCCAGCCGGCCCATCGTTCGTCGCAAGTTTCGGAAGAGAAGCGATCCGTACATTCAACGATATCAGTGAGAAGGACTTTGGTGAGGCTCTCTACCGTCACAAGCGTATGGTGTTTGGTACGGCAGGCACGAGGTTGATAGACGCGGCCACCCAAGGCATCCAGAATACGAAGCTCGACAACTTCGGCAACCCGGTCATCGACCCGCGCACTGGACAGCCTATGAAGTTCAACTGGGTAGATGCAATGCTGAGCGGTGCATTCGGCAAGACGTACAGTGATGTGCGCACGGCATCGGCTAAGTACGAAGACTCTGTGCCGCTGTATACCAACTACGACAAGATGAACTACATGCGAAACAATGTTGTCGGAGCGAAGTTCATCAGGTTCGGTGGTGGTAATAAGAAGTTCGAGGATAGATTGGTGATGGCCATGTATCCGGAAGCAGAGAGTATTGACAGGGACATAGCAAAGACCATGAGCTCTGAGAAGGTACGCCAGGGTATCAAGCTCGGCAAGCAAGCCGTTGACGATCTCTTGGCTTACGACAAGCCGCTGACATCTGGTGGCCTGACAATCAAGGACATCGAGGTACAGATCCAAACCCGTGGCAGGTACGATCCATCAGGCCGCAACGCTGCCAAGCTCAAGGAATCTCTGTACGGTTATGTCGAGGACATGTACGTCACAGCAGCTACACAGCAGGCGATGGCTAAAGCATACGCCCGGGTGTCTGCCGAATCACCACAGATCGCATCGGCACTGGGTAGCGAACTGCCCTACCAGATTACCGATGAAGATCTCAATCAAGCCATGGCGTCCGGCAATACCGAGTACGGTCCCGCCGGAGTGTTCGCGATGCTCAAGTTCCGCAAGATGTTCTTGGACACAAGGTATCTATACGGACAGTAGGAGCTTGTCGTATGCAGATGGATGCAGGCCTGTGCCTTTCTCTGTGAGGAGGCGACGCAGGTCTGCATACTGCCATCCGGAAACGATCTCTTCTAGGCACCGCCCAGCATCGGATTGGCATATCTGTATGCCGCCATTCTGCAGTATCACGGCAGCATCACCTGACGAATACCTGTCCATCACTGACTCGAAGTTTAGATACACGCCTATGGCGCCGCTGACATGAGCAGTGATCA
>Ga0099848_1000320_pt1 | contig 21935 bp, 16 predicted proteins | sample CB_VirMetaG_3_FD_78179 | JGI IMG/M metagenome (GOLD analysis project Ga0099848, IMG submission 78179) | Freshwater to marine saline gradient viral communities from Chesapeake Bay - CB_1508_1S Viral MetaG | ecosystem: Environmental > Aquatic > Marine > Coastal | place: USA: Chesapeake Bay...
CACTATTGTCTATAAGGATGCCCCATGAACCAGCGACTTCAGTGCCACTGCCTCTTTCTATCAGAATAGGGAAAGTTTCTATAGGAGAAGAGGCTTGACGAACCCAAAGCTCAACAGTAAAGTCAGAGTCAAAACTAAAAACAGAATTGGAACTCAACGACAAATAATCACCAGACCCATCAAACAGCGCACTAGACCCACCAAACTTACTCTGTGCTGTACTGGTTTGCGCGTTACCGAAACTTGTGACAGTTAATGTATTGCTGCTGCTGTCTGTAAAAGTAGTACCTCCGTTTGCGCCGTTCATGCGCAGAAGCAATGACACATCGGCCCAATCTGGGTCGGCGTCGCCCCAAAAGTTAAAGTTTGTCGATGCAGTACCTACCAGAGGCACCAGCGCCCCATTAAGGTTATCCCAGCCAGCCATAATACAACTGGTCTTGATTGCACTCCAGGTACCATCAGCCTTGCAGCCCGTAATAAAGGCATCATAGGCATCTACCAGATCTTTAACTTGGGTCATGATAAAGAACCTCCTGCTGCGTAACCAGCGTTAATGTACTTAAGGGTGTCGATGTCGTAGTCGGCTGGATTAAGCCCAGTATTTAGGTAGAAGGCTACCTCATTAACCAGGGCTGTCACACGGCTGCCCAGTAGCGCCAAATCTAGGGATTCGCCGATAGAGTAGAAGGAAAGGCGCGCGTTGCTGTATGAGGGGGTACTTGGTGCGCCTCTGCGATATAGTAAGATATTACTACTTTCTGGTGTTTGCGAAGGTCTTGCAACGGTCTGACTAGACGTAGCTTGCACAGTATACTGTGTAGAACTAGCGCGGCTTAAGCCATAATAAGTCTGGGCCATAGAACCAACTGAATAACTGTCTGATGTACTGTTTTTATACCGTCTACCGCCGCCGTATAAAGCGCTGGTCCCGGTTGAGGAAAGCCCTTCTGCCCCTATAAGCAGAACACCGACAGTAGGTACAGTTGAGACATAAACACCCATATGCGAATTATTTTGCGGATCGGCATTATTGGCCCTATTACTATTTAGGTACTTAGTACTACCATCACCAACAAGGCCTGTCGTTCTACTGTAGTCAGAAGAAGAGGATCCTGGGAAAGCAGTTGCAGGGATAGTAAAGTCAGAAGTATATCTAGCAACACCTTTTGTTACTCTGATTTCATCTACAGAATACCCAACTCCTCTCATATTAAGATTAAGGTTATTAAACAGAACAGGCCTACTTGTGCCATTGCTGTAATTAAAGCTATCCGAAACGGAGCCTTGGAGTACACCATTCAAGAACACTCTGCTAACTCCACTAGAACGGCAAACAGCAAAGTGATACCACTGACCTACGGAAAGAGAAGACGTGTAAATAGAAGTGCCTGCAACAATAGCTCTAGCTCTGTTGTCTCCACCCCCATGAAAGTCAGCATAGAATCTGTTAGTAAGACTTTCACCAGAGGCCCTGCTATCCCATAGGACATTAAAAAATCCAACCGAAGGGGCAACGTCTGGTCTTATCCAAGCTTCCCAGGTAAAGTCTCCCGTTCCGAATTGAAGCTGTACAGGGTTGTTGTAAAGTATACTCGCACTGGTTACGCCAGTATCTACATATCTTATACCACTGCCGAACTTACCACTAGAAGCTCCAGTGCTTAATACACTGCTTGCGAAAACACTGGCAGCAAACCTGTTGCTGCTACTATCTGTAAAAGTAGTGCCGCCATCTGCGCCTTCTCCTCTAAGTAAAAGAGAAACATTACTCCAATTAGGGTCCGCTTCTCCCGAGAAGTTAGCATTAGTCGGTGCAGTACCTACCAACGGAGTCAGAGCACCATTAAGAGTCCTGGCGCCAGCCAGGATGCAAGACGCCTTGATTGCACTCCAGACGCCGTCAGCCTTGCATCCAACAACAAAACTATTGATGGCTAATTTTACGTTTTCTTCTAGTGCCTGCCCATCCGCAGTTTCTACTGCAGTAATGTATGCTGCCGCATCAGCGTCATAGGAAAAACTAGACCACACCTGTTGAGCACCCAAGTAAACCTTGGAGGCCGCATTACTACCAACGTAAACTGCCGGACTTAATAGAGGTGCCACAATTACACAATAACGTAAAGAGTATTTGCATCAGGAGTACCAATTGCATCATAATTAGCTTGACTAATTTGAACACAATTAGTAATCGCACTGGCTCCCGTAATGCCCGTAGGTTCAGATTGCACTACTGTACCTGGTTCCCACTGCCCTGCAGTATTGTCCCAAATTAAAGATTGACCATCCGTAGGGGCTACCGTGCTAGTATCAACATCCGTTAAGTCATCAATATTGTTTACTGTGGCACCGATAGCAATATAGGTCGAACCACTCCAACGATAAGTGGTACCAGCATCAATAGCTACATAGATCTTGCCAGTCTCGCCGGTGGCTGGGAAGCTCGCAAAATTAGCGTACTCTAGAACATCATCAACATAGCTAGGCAAATAACTACTAGGAATTTGCCCATTCTCTAAAGGAATAGTGTTATCAAAATTCCCAGTAAAAGGATTAAACTGGTAAGGCATTTTTACTAGCTCCGGGTAACGCTAGCCACGTCACCGCCGCTATACACTAGCGTCAAAGTAGCTACAGTTGTGCCACCAGGTCCGCCCTGCTTATAGGTGACGGTCTGGGAACCATCAGTAGGTGCTGCAGTCGGCGAAAATGCTATATAATCATGAGCCGGGATGTTTAATCCCCTAGTAGCAAGTGTGGTGCCACCCATGTCGCCCTCCTGCGGCAACTTTAACTATTCTAGGTTACCCAAATATTCGCACTAATCTGGACTGTTAAAAGCTATTGCGTCACACCGTTCAAAGTAATCACCCAACCACGTGCTTTCAAATTAGTAACGGCAGTAGAGATGTTTGGCGTACCACTGCTAGCGTTGTAGCTAATAGTAATATTTTTTGAGGTTGACGGCGAATTACGCCCAGAAAAATCAATACTATTAAGGATGTTCTCAACCGATGTTGCCGTGAGGGAAGTACAGTTTGCCCAAGTATTTAAGAAGCAACCTGAAGATACTACTGTTGGCGCCCATGAGTCGAAGAAACCGGCTGGAAAACTGGTTAGGCTAGTGCAACCAGACCAAGCACTACTAAAACTTGTGCCCTTAGAAATATTTAACACAGGAAAACTGGTTAGGCCGCTGCAACCAGACCAAGTACTATCAAAACCTGAGCCACTAGAAGTATCCAGCGCAGGAAAACTGGTTAGGCTGGTGCAATTCTGCCAAGTAGCACTAAAATTTGAGCCACTAGAAGTATCCAGCGCAGGGAAACTGGTTAGGCCGCTGCAACCAGACCAAGCAGAACTAAGATTTGTGCCACTAGAAGTATCCAACACAGGAAAACTGGTTAGGCTGGTGCAATTCTGCCAAGCATTACTAAGATTTGTGCCACTAGAAGTATCCAACACAGGAAAACTGGTTAGGCTGGTGCAATTATACCAAGCAAGATTAAAACTTATGCCACTAGAAGTATCCAGCACAGGAAAACTGGTTAGGCCGGTGCAACCAGACCAAGCATAACTAAAAACTGTGCCACTAGAAGTATCCAGCACAGGAAAACTGGTTAGGCTGGTGCAATTCTGCCAAGCATAACTAAAATCTGTGACACCGGATAGATTCATTCCAGAGTCAATCGCGGTCAAGTTGACGCTACCCAACCAAGCTCTAGCCAGATTGGTCGCAAATGAAAAATTTCCAGGCGTCGCTCCTAGTGCTATAATCTTGTCTCCTTCTGCATTATTATTATAATAAAACCGAAGTCCACGTGCATTATAAATTTGTATAGTATAGGTGCCTGGGGTACTATATGTATGATTAGTCAAAAGCGGAGATGAAGTACCTCTAGCTTCTAGTGTAGTAACTTCATAATTGCCATCCCCCCAATAAATTACAGCATCAACCGGACTTGGATTTGCTGTGATTAAACTAAATGTATTTACACCAGGCGTTACTGCTTCGGTGTTGACAACTATAGAGAATTTACCATCATAATTGTAAACACTAGACAGGTCTCCTCCAGTGTATGCCAAATCTATAAGTGCTACAGATTCACCATTTTCTCCACCTCGCTTGTAGTGTATAGTTTGAACACCCTGAGCAGGTGGCGTAACAGGTGAAACTACTACGCTGTCGTGAGCAGGGATATTCAGGCCTCTAGTAGCTAAAGTGGTGCCACCCATATTGCCCCCCTGCGGCAACTTTTACTATTCTAGGGTGCCAATAAAAAGCCTCCCGAAGGAGGCTTGATTGAACTATATAGTTAAGTTCAGACAGAAGCGGTCGCGTCGACGTTAGTCAGGCGAGCGCAGGAACGCCCGTTGATCATCGCTAACCCGCAGAACCACTCAACGCGAGTCACCAGCACGGGGGCATCAGTGGCTTCACCCAGGTCACGAACCTGAGGACCGCCGTTCTGGATGCCAGTCAGGTGATCATTGCCGAAGGACACGACATAGATCGACTGATCGGTAGGATCGGAATCCAGGATCGCCACGTTCTTATGGTCGCGATCAATCTCCAGCACAGGCAGACCACCGTAGGTCAGTTGCTGGTAGCCGAACTCGGTGCGCTCGATGTCGATCTGACCCGAGGCACGAGCAGAGGCGCTCAGGTGGCGACGAGCCGACTTGGACATCACCAGATACTTGCGGCCACCCTGGGCGTCCACAGCATCAATGGCTTCATCGAGCTTGCCCAGATCCAGAGCAGCGGCGGAACCAGAGTTGGCGATGATCTGGGAGTGGTTACCAGCCTCGGCGGCAGGCAGACGAACACTCAGACCGTCGAACTCAGCAGCGGTACTGTTGCTGTCGCCGTTGATGAACAGGCTCTCGAAGGCCAGACGCATGGCGCGGACCTTGGACTGCACCTGATAGGCACGGGCCTGGGGGCCTTCCAGTTCAACGATGGCGCGATCCACCTTGATGTCGCCACCAAAGAGCTTCAGCGCTTCGCTGTACTGACGAACTTCAGCGTAGCTCTCGGTGTAGCCAGCGTTGAAGGAGCAGAAACCCACGTCACCGAGGCTCTCTTCACGCTTGAAGAACAGGCCAGAACCCTGCACTTCACGGAAGGGCATGGTGCTTAACAGAGGACCGGCGGAAAGCTCGGTAATGATAGCAATCTCTTGGGGATTGCGGCTATGCTTTTTAGCCTCAACAAGACTGAGACCCATAATAAACCTCTAAAGGGTAGACAAGAAAAGAACGGGTGATTTGCTTTTGATGGCATCTCGCCTAGGCCAAAAGCTCGACACCCTTCTAATCCTTGTCGTCTCGACTTCGGATATCAGGGTATCTCCTCAGCCTAGTATGCCAATTTATTTTAAATGTTACAAAAAAAAGAGCCTTAATTAGGCTCTTTACTGTTATTACATGCCAAATGCACGTTCAAACATTGCTTCTGCGCTTAATTCACTAAAATCATCAGCAGTCATACCGTTTGCATCGGTACCACCAAAGCCGATGCCGGCGCCACTGCCAAGTTGACCACGGAAGAACGTCCCGTAGATCGGATGAGACTTAAAGGAGCTCAAGTATTCCTCGGGAGCAATACGCTTGCCGGTATCGGCATCAAGAATCGGATCACCATTGCTATCAATAACAGTGATCATACCATTTGCTTCAAGACGGAAATTTGCCCCAAGGCGATCCGCCAGAAGATCAAAGAAACTAATACCACCTTCGGCATCAGTCCGACCGCCAGCAGCAAAGAATACTTTTTCAAGTGCATAACGCTTACGGACTTCTTTCAGTTCACTTTGATACTGTTCCGCTTTTTTGTTGGCCTCGGCCGCCTGGGCGCCATACTTCTCTTCAAGAAGTGACGTGCGCTCCTCTGCTGCCAGACGCTCGCGCTCAGCAATTGCAGCTTCTTCAAGAATACGCCGATGCTCTTCGGGGTTAATATCTTTGAAGCGCTCCAGTTGAGCAGTTTTTTCCTTGATCTCCTTTTCGTAAATTTTACGAGCTTCCCTCTCAGACTTTAAAGCCTTCAGTAGGTTCTGGACTTCATCCTCACTGTAGGCTTTGTTTTCGGTTGCCTCGGGAGCAGCAGTTGCTTGGCCGGCGCTCGTCTCAAGCGCCTGCATGTTTTCTTCGGTAGGCATTGCTAACAGGGTGTCTCACCCTAAAGTGCGCATTATTATTCCTTTTTTATTTACTTTTTTCGATTTGCTTTATAGCACGTTCTGTTGACGCCTTTAATAGGTAGCTAAATCTATTGGCCTGAATTTGATCTTTTGCCTTTTCTAAAAGGTTTCTGAGATCATACGAAAAATTCTTATCCATGGCTAAGAAATTGGATTCAAAGGAAAAGGAGATCTTGCCAGTGATTTTGGCGTATAATTGAATTTATCATATGCTGGAAATTCGAGCACTCTGGCTTGAGACAGCTTAATCGTGCCTTCTAGTGAACTTCCATCGGTAAATTGCTCAAAAGCAGATATATGGGTTGCGTAATTTGAAACAAGAGTATCGCTCGTTACCATATGAGTAACATACTTACCATTAATATGCAAAATTACAGCACCAGACTGGCTGCCGTCTTCACCTTCTAATCGCGGATACTTCCTTGCCGTTAAAGATATTCGATTCCATTGTCTTGGCGGCAGAAGGAAGGATGGATGCGCCGGATTCTCTTGGTCGTCGGAGTCTGACTCGATGTAAAATGATTCATAATATCGCTCATCTTCGAATCCAAAGATATCCCTTCCTGCATTAAGATTTGCAACAAAACCATACTGGTCCTGATATATGTCAACATTGATTTCAAAGTTTTGACGAGTATTGCTGCTAAACTGCTTGGTAAGTGATATAAAATTACCATTTAAAAATATGTTTTCCGGCGATGAGATGATTGATACAGTATCAAAGTAAACATCGCACTCTATGGTTACGCCCTCTAGTCGAGGCGCTGTTATTTCATAAGTAGTGTCTTTCGTTATTTCACCATTAATCCAGCGGTTTAATGGTATATCCTTATAGTCTGTTGGAGCAGGGGTGAAATTGGGTACACCCATAGTCCTTAAAACGTCTACCCCAAAGAGCCCAGCACAATTGTATGCCCCAACAGTTTCGTTTCCGTAGGTAGGGCCGCCAGACTCTTCATAAACAACTGGAGCTTCACTGCCGGTATCATCTCCCCAGATATGACCTCGATACGTTACGCCTGGAACGTATACCCTGTTTTTGTCTCTTAAACTTATGCCACCAGTATAAACATCAAAACTAGTTCCGATATAACCAGAGTCAGGAAAAATAGGCGAATCAAGAGACTCGACTATTCCGTCTTCTGGTGGAACAATGTTAAAAGTATTCTCTTCTGCCCTTATGTATTCGTAGGCTGCTGGCTCTGGCGATTTTTTAATGTAACTCCTTCCAGTCGCACCTTGCCTAGCTCTGTCTTGGTCTAAAACGTCTTTTTCCGCTTTCTTTACTTTTCTTTCTACTGCTTCTTCCAGGCTCCTTCTTTCTAGTCTTTTAATTTCTCTTGATTGTCGTCTCGCTTCATCGCGAGCCTGTTGTTGGCTAAGGAGGTCTTCTGATTGTACATTGATATTAATATTGGTTGACATTAGTCGTCAGTGATTAGATTTAATCTGTAGGTAGAAATCTGCCCAGGGCTGATAATATTATTAGGGGATTCCGTGATAACACTATGAGGATAGGTCTCGCCATCTATGTACAAGACGATCCGGTCGTAAGTATAGCTACTGCCTGTTGCAGTGAAATCCGCATCAATGGACGGCATGGCGTAGCGGCCATTGACCGTGTCGTAAGATCCGGTAGAAATTACCTCAGAATAGCGTACATATCCATTGCCCGACTTTTCAACTGTTTGCCAGTCAGCGACAGTGCTTTCCGCTGTATAACCTGTTGCCCCTGCTGAGCAAAGCATTACCTTTAGAGTCTTTGTCTCATAAGCTTCAACCGCTACTCTTTGAAGCTCTTTCGAGCTAACTTCAGTGGTTAATGCCATTACACTACCGTCCAGCTAAAAATACCATTGGAATTCCAAACAATAAGGAAGTCAGTTGTATCAGCGGCAGATTGAGAGCCTCCAAAATTGATAAAAGCTAACGGTGGATCATTCGCGTCGGTATCGTTATACAAAATAGCATAGCTTGCTGTAATTGCACCACCGCTAGCTGTCCACGAAACATCGTCGGCGTCAAATTTTGCATCATCCGTAGCTACGGTCGTCAAGGTGACGCCCGTTAAAGCCTTTCCTCCAGCGGTATATCCGGTGCCTCCAGTAGTCTCTGTTTTCGTGACAGAAGACAACTGAGTATCTGCTGCATTAAAAGTAGCTGAAGTACATAGCATGACTTTATAAGTGTCACCTGGAACATTGCTGCCTTCAGCGAACAGCTTTGCCGTATGGTTATAAAGAGAAACGGTAATAGCCATAATACCTTTTAATGCATTGCTAGTTTACCCAATATATCTATTGGAAGTCAGGCTCCATGTGGTCCCGGTATTATTTCCGGTAAAAACATAATTACTGTTGGCGGCAGCAGTGGCGGAGTTGCCTAATTGGCCTGTCGTCCGGCAAATAGCTAATGTTGCAGTAAAGTAAAGATCCTTTAACCCATATCTGGCTTCAATATATTGCGATCCGTTGTTAAATAGCTGATAGAATGTGATTTCAGTTACAATAGTGGGACTGCCAATGATTCCAAAAGTATCCCAAGTTCCTTCCCATCTAATTGCAAAGTATTTATAGCCTCCTGCCGTTACTGATTGTTTCTTGAAGACCCGCTGAGAAGAAACATCATTTGAGGCAAATAATATTTTTGCGTAAGGAGGGTATGTGGTTGTCACGCCAGAGTCAGAAAATCCAGCGCCAAAGGTAATGTATCCATTGCTGCCGATGTAGCATCGATCATATGATACATTGTTTATTTTGATATTAAAACCAAATCCCCCTGATTCCACAAATCCATCATCAACGTTCTCGTTTTGTATTAATTGCCAATCATCGTATGATGTAGCACCACCGGAGCCGAGCACAGGCGAAGCCGCTCCTGTTCTTAGTATTTCCCTAGAAACTGGATTTGGCTTGCTTATAGATGTAACAGATACAGGTACCGACAGATATACGTCCGTCAATACATTAGGCACCTCTGCTGCAACCAAAAAGACGCCTGAGGGCACCTGTAGAACGGTTGCAAAGGCGCCGACATAATCAGGCGCAGGTCCTTCCGTTAGGATTTGTGACCTTTGGATAGACAGGCTGGGCCCAATGTCATTAAAGGAAAGATTAATTTGCGCTGCCGGTACTGCAATTATAGTCGAAGGCACAAATGCTTGTATAGCTATTACCGCTGATGGTATGCTTATTGGATAAGCGACTAGCGGTATGACTCGTGTAAATAAAGAGATTGGATCCGCTTCTTGAATTACTGACAAAGAATAATCGTATGCAACAGGATTTATCTTCGTTTTTACTGTACAGTTATATACTCGTATTTCGTTGGCGGGAGCCAGCAAGCTCTGTCCATACAAGTAAAGACCAGGAGCATCTCCGGTATTTTCCCATAAAATTCCATCGTACTTCCAGAATTCATTGTTTGATAAGTTGATAACTGCATCACCAGTTGCAGCAGACGGAAAAGAATAGCCTAAAGCGCTTTGTTCGTCTCCGTCAGGCAAGTTATCAACGCATCCGATAACCTGATCAGGCGTCGTATCTACTATTTCTGTTGATAGATCAATGTAAGGCAATGAATTGTAAATTATTCCTGGCGGAACCAATGTAAAAATTTCTTGACCAGTTGGGTATTGTATCGCCGGTACCGATGGAATATTGCATTCAATCGGTATGTATGGTTGCAATGCATCAAGCCTTAAAGCTTTGACGCTAGGATACAGAGTAATCGTCATAATGTCCTACCCATCACTCCCCAATACAAGGCATCGCAAGACACTATGACGCCGCTTGAATCCATTGCCCAAGACAGCCCATTAGCTCGATACATTACTATTGTTCCTGATGCTTCTAGCAGTATTGGCGAATATGGCTTTGATGAAATTTTTTCTGGTGCAACCTGCAGGCTAAGGCCATACCTGTTGCCAAGCAACATTTTGTTTTGCACGGTGCCGAATCTCATTGCCTTTGCGGGCGCATCACTTCGACTAGATCTGAAACCGCTTCCTGTTTTATAGAATATATCATCTGGAGCATAAGGCATGCTGAACTCTGTTACCAGATTGGCATCTCTTTCCCCTGTTACCAGGACTATTTCGGCACGACTGTCTACTCTGTATCCATTGTTTGGATCAGCGTCGGGATCTGCATTGTTTGCATTTGTTATTTCCGCAGGCAATGGTGCCTCTTCGCCTCTGTAACCAGTCCTTTCTGTGGATATCGATAGATTTACCCTGGAAAAGCCGCTTTTAGAAATAGTATTTATTACTTCATTAATAAAGCTTGTAGCGGTTTCAACGTCTTCTATTGACTCCCTTGTTACAGCAATAGATTGTTGACCTTCTAAAGTTTTTGGCCAAGTAGTGTATTGCTCTGTCGTCGTTGATCTATAGGAACCTGCTACACTAGAAGAAGTGACTGTTTTTTCCATGTCTATAAGGTCGTATTCGTCAAATATACTTAAATCAATGACATCAACAAAATCGTATACAAAATCAATTCCAAAAGTTCCTACTTCATACAAGGGATGCCCTCGCGTTATTGAGGTTGAAGATATTTGATTACCTTTGCTATCATAAGTGAAAGTTTCAGTGGTAATAGTTACAAGATCTTGTAGCCCAGGCTCCAAGCCTATGTCTAGATATTGCTGGAATATACCGGTTATTACGCCGGCGTTCGTTTTTGATGAAGTGGTAATACGAGAACGTACTACATTTCGTCTTTCTGTTTCTCCATCTTCTGATTGTATCTCGATTAATTCATAATTCGTAGTTGTTTGACTTTTTTCCAGGATGTTATATTTTTTGGATAATGGTTCTTCAAAAAAATCAGTATACTGAATAATAATTTCAGAAGACGATTCTGTTGTCTGGGTGTCTGCTCCCCATGGAGTTATCTTTAGGTCTCCTTCTTCCTCTCCCTCCGTCAACTCTTCGTCGTCAGGCGCTTTTAGTTTGTATGTGCTATAGGTGACAACTACAGTATCAGCAGCAATCTCGCCAGTGCCTATCCTGCCGACATCAATCAAATCACTGTTTCTAATAATTGGCCCAGAATCAGGCGCCTCAAATAAAGGGAAAACATTTAATATTTCATCAATGTCAAGGTATCCGCAATAGCTCTCTGATAAAAGCAGGTCATTCAATACATTAACATATCCACTGTCGTAACTGAATTCCGAAATAGAAAATTGATTTGTCAATGGATTAAGATTAGCTGTAATCCCTAGCTTCTGGAGGCAATAATTCATTGCCGAACTTGCACGGATCGGAACCGTAACAATTAATTCATCACCTTCTCTGCCATCGTTTTCTGTATCGTCATATGCATCCCAATTAATTGGTTCTGAATATTCTTGCAAATACGTCAACTTGCACCCGAGCTCTACTGTCGTAACATTTCGATATGGATCAGCAAAGCTACTGAGGACTCGAACAGCCCTGGGGATACGCCTGGTAATTCCATCTTTTACATAATAAAAAAATACTTTTGAGCCTGGCGTTGGGACAACAATTCCAGCGATTTGGCAAGAACCAGAAACCTTAATCAATCCACTGTTCTGGACAAGACTATCACTTAAGTCTGCAGTAAGCAAAGGACCCAGACTGCAAATTACTGTACCTCGAATGTCGACTGTCACTTATATCACCTCTCCTAACTGAATGCTAACAATATAAGCCGTGGACTTTACGCCAGAAATAACTATTGACTCGGCTGATGCTGTTGGAGCAGAAATCGGGAAATAATCGCCTGTCGATGGAGTTGCAGCAATGGATGACTCGTACCAAGTCCTTACGTCATTCCATCCTGTTAAATCAGTTCTTCCTTCAACATCCTTGATTCTGTAGGGAATTTTAGAGCCAGAAATAAAATGAGTACCAGATGCAGTTAGTTCCATTGACGGAGCCGAAGCATAGGTATCTACTGGTTTTAATAGTTTAAGCACCGTAGTGCCAATCGTAATCGTACCAAGATCAAGGTCTTCTTCTTCAGATTCCGCTTCTTGTTCCTTTAGTAATACCTCTAATGCTTCATTGGCATCTATTAGCCCAACGGTAACATTTAAAAATGCGCCATTAGCCGTAGCATTTGGTGCAGAAATAAACCAGCAGTCAATATTTGTCCACGTCTGACCACCGGGGCCTGATCCAGAAAAAGAAATGGTTGTCCCAATTACACCAGATACTAAAGTATCTGTGTCTTCAATTCTTAAGTCACGCCATGCATCATAAGCGCTTAATAAATCAAGCCATTCAGAAGGGGTAAGAAGCCCTGCTACTTCCCACTTTCTCGCTGTCCTACCGTTTCTTGTATCACTTTCTTCATAGCCAAACGGTTGCGCAGAAAGCGTCGGAAAGCTAGCGGCACCAATTGTGATCCCCATCAGAATGACCTCGTTAACCTTTCCATGTAGACATTTCTGCCGCTAGCCTGTACTCCCACATTGACGTTCCAATTCTTTTTAGTTAGATCGCTAACCGCACGGCTTAGCTTTCCTATTTGAATTGCTTGCTGTGATTGGACAGAGGCCAATTGAGAGATTTCTCCGCCACTATTTGCCTTGGATGCCAATGCCGCTGCGATAGTCCGAGACAGCCCGCCAAGATTCTTGCCGTTACTTGCCTTAACCGCTTTTGCGGACGTGGAGACGCCTGCTTTAGGAGCATTTATTTCCGACCAGATATGGGCCGGAATAACCGTACCACTGCTTGGAGCAGTCCACCGCCCCCAGCTTGGGGCTTTGATCTCGCTGAGACGACCAGAGGATGACAGGAAGCCTTCTCGGCCCAATTCGTTGACCACATAGGTCTGACCGCCAGAGACTGGGCCCCCGCTCGCTGCATACTGCGTAGGACCATAGGTTGTCACGTCTACATTAAAATTGCCAAGATTAGCTATCTGTTGTAAATTACTGAGCAAGCTGCTAGCATTAGAGGCTGCAGTGCCAAGACTGGTGGCTATGTCCCCAGAGTTGGTAGCCACTGTAGCGCTAGGCGAAACAGTATCGCTGACAGATGTCTGCATCGAGCTTGAATTTTCTGCGGCAAAGAAAGTGTTGTCAGCCATCGTTGCAGTATTGTTTGCGGTATTGGAAGTGAACCCGTCAAGTTCTTGCCCTGAATTCCTTGCCGCCAGTAAATTACTTGCAGTGGCTGCCCTTGAATTAGCCTCTCTTTGGCTGGATTTTTCAATCTCTTCCTGGTTACTTAAAAGCTCTTTCGAATAGTCTTTTATGTCTTCCTCTATATCTTTCTGTTTGTTTAATGAAGTTTCAGCATTGGATTGCTGAGCCGCTTCAAGACCAGCAATTCTTTTTTGCCAGTTCTCTCTTCTCTTTTCATAAGCTTGCTCTAAGTTGCTTCGATTGTTTGATGCTGCAATAGCAGCGCTTGCAGCATCGGATTGCACTTTCGCAATCTGCTCCTCAATTCCTTGAATTTCATTTGCAGCACTTTTGCGTGATTCGTCCGCTTGTTGCTGCAGAGTGGCTACTTTATTTTCCACATCGGTTCTGATCTGAGAAATTTTATTGTTTCTTTCGATCGAGTCAAGCTCCGCCTGCGCTTGGGCTCTTCTCTGAGCTTCTGCTGCAGCATCTCGCTGTTGTGCTATTTTTTCTGTTTTTTCTTTTAATTCGAGCTCGGCTAATGCCGCTTGGGCCTCAAGCCTGGCTCTACGCGCCATTATCTTTTCGATCCTTTCTGACCTTTCGATGCCATCTAGTTGAGCTTGTGCTTCTATCGCAGCAATTTGCTGCGTCAACTTTTCAATCTGCTCTTGTCTTGCTATTCGCTCAAGAGCAGCGGCGGCCTCCAGTTGCTTGCGCTGTTCTGCGCTAACATTAGCAGCATTATCAGCAGCTTCCTGCGCGGCGTTTGCAACCTCCTGAAGCCTGGCTCTCTCTTGAACCAAAGTATTTACTTGTGATTCCCTTTCGATTTGGTCTAATTGAGCTTGCGCTTGTGTTGCTGCAAGCCTTTTGTTTAACTGTTCAATTTCTTCCTGTCTTTGCAATCTTTCAAGAGATGCGGCGGCTTCTAGTTGCCTGCGCTGTTCTGCGCTAGCATTAGCGGCATCATCAGCAGCTTTCTGCGCGGCGTTTGCAACCTCCTGAAGCCTGGCTCTCTCTTGAGTCAACGCATTTATTTGCGATTCTCTTTCGATTCTATCCAACTGAGCTTTTGCCTCTATCGCCGCAGCTTGCTTAGAAAGTTCGGCAATCTTTTGATCTCTTTCAAGTCTTTCAAGTTGAGCCTGCGCGCTAAGTTGTGACGCTGCAGCTTTTTCTCTTTCAAGTTGAGCTTGCGCTTCTGCATTTTGTTTCTGAAGGAGTGCTATCTGGTTTTCTCTTTGAATTTGAGCAAGCTGAGCTTGCGCATCCTCTTGTGCAATTTGCTTTTCAATGTCACCAATTTCTTTTTCGCGTCTTAACCGCTCAAGTTGAGCGGCGGCCTCAAGTCTTAGCCTTTGCTTAGGAGCGCTTGCTGCTTGTTTCTCAAGTTTTGCTATTTCAAAATCCTGCAAGGCTTTCTCTGCAGCTCCTAGCTCCCTTAAGATACTCAAACGTCCTAGCAAGGTGTTTTGACTTGCTTTTTCGAGGCCCGCTTGAATACGAAGGGCCTGTATCCTCCTATCGTCGGCAGCCTGTTCTGCCGACGATAATCTTTGAAGCTGGGTTATCTGTGCCTCGTTCAAAAAGATTTTAGCCTGTAAATCTTGCGTAGTATCGGCTTGCAGTCCGGCTTGGACTCTTAATTGTTGGACTTGGATTTCCGCAAGTTTTTTCTCTGCTTCTGTTAGATCTTGTAGAGCACTAATCCGAGCAGAAATTGAACTCCCGGCAGATTTGTCTAGTCCAGCCTGAGCCCGCAGGGCGGCGATACGCTCGTTGTTGACAGCGCGTTCAGCACTGCTAAGCCTGCCTAGGCGTTCTATCTTTTGATCAATCAATCTGATATCTGCTTCCAGAGCAAAGGCACTTCCCTTTCTTGGGTTAGCCTCTATCTCAAGTTGTTTTCGTTGTATTTCTTGCAGTCTTTTCTCCGAATTAGTTAATTCTTCCAGAGCACTAATCCGGGCGGAAATTGAGCCCTCGGCAGACTCTTCCAGTCCAGCCTGAACTCGCAGGGCTGCAATGCGCTCATTGTTGACGGCGCGTTCGGCATTGCTAAGCTTACCTAGGCGTTCTATCTTTTGATCAATCAATTTAATATCTGCATCCAAATTCAAGGCGCTTCCCTTGTTTGGGTTAGCCTGTATTTCAAGACGCTTTCGTTCTAATGCCACTAAGCGTTTTTCTGAATCGGTAAGCTCTTGCAGTGCAGCAATTCGATCCTGCAAGGAAGCATTGCCTCGATCCCGAAGCCCTGCTTCAACCTCAAGTTTTTCTATTGCAGCTCTTGCAACACTTTCTTCCGCAGTTGTTAATTGATTCAATAAGTCAAGACGCTTAGCGATACTGTTTTCATTTTCTTTTGCTAATCCAATTTCGTACCTAAGGTCTTTTATCTTTTGACTGCTTAAAGTACGTTGTGCTGCGCTTATTCTATTTTGGAGTGACAGTTGTTCTTCGTCATTTTGATTAACAACGTCCTGTCCGCTTGCAATCTTTCTCAGTTCTTGAATCCTGTAGCTTTCTACTTGCTGCTCAGCAGTGGTTGGCTGCTCAAGAGTCGCTATTTTTGCATCGGCTTCGCGTTGTAATGCCGCAATTCTTGCATCAATCGCGGCAAGCTCTCGGTCTGATGCTGCCTGAGCGGCAGCAGCGGCGGCGTTAAGACCTTCAATTTTTCTTGCATAGAACTCTTGCTCTCTTCTGGTTCTTTCGTCTATCTGAGACAACTCTCGTTGATATTGTTTTTCACCCTCTGATGCAAGCCTCTGGGTGTCCGCTATTTGGTCATCATAATATTTGCTAGCTTCTTCGGCAGCGCGTTTCTCTGCCTCTAAAGCTTCCTCGGCTGCTTTGACTTTTCTATTTAATACTTTGTCAATTCCTTTTAATTGATTTTCTGTTACAATATCCTGCAATTGCTGATTGGTTTTACTACCAAGTTCCTGGAATCTATTGATTTCTTCTAATTTTTGTAAAACTCTGTCAGCACCAGGGGAATCGACCGGTATTGCAACCTTTAATTGGTTATAAGCCTCAGCTAGGCGGCCGATCTGACCAAAGGTCAAGCCAGAAGGCCCTTCTTTTTCGATTGCCTCAATAGTAATCTTTGCGTTTCTAGCTCTTATCTCGTCAAGCTTTGCGCGGGCTTCTTCTAATTCAGCAACAAGAGAAGGTAATTCCGGTGCGTTTATGTCTATATTTACAACGGCTTGCTCAAGGTTTTTGACTACAGCTTCGGCATTGGTTAAGGAATCTAAAAATTGGCCACTTTCTATTCCTATCTTGAGTTCTCTCGCTTGGAATAATCCCTGCAAGCCCGCTGCTCTATTTTTCAGTTGATCAAGCTCAACGCTCGCCTTGGCAAGCACTCCATTGAATCTAACCCACGCATCAGCCTGCTTATTGGGATCAATTTTATCCAGAACTGCTTGTAGTTCTTTGATTTCTGTACTAATAACTTCATTGGTTCTTGCATTTTTTGACTCCTCAACTGTAAGTAGACCAAACTCTTTAGCAAGGGCATTGACCCTATCTTTTGCACCTTGAATGGCTGGAGTAATGGTCTTTAAGGCTTTTTGTACTGCATAAAGCTTATTGTTTACATCTTCATATGCTTTAACTTGCTCTGGAGTTACTGCGCCACCTGCTTGCTGTAATTCAACAGTAAGCTTCGCTTGTTTTTGCAATAATTCATAATATTCTTTTGCGTTTTCAAGTTTAGGTTGGCCGGATTCTCCAGTTGGAATACTCTTTAGTGTATCTTGTACCCCTTGAAGCTCTTTGGCGAGGGCTATTCTTCTTTGGAAGTTTTCTATGTCACCATTCGCCGCTTCGGCTTTTTCTCTTAGATAAGCTCGTTCTTGTTCGCGTAATACTTCTTGTTCTTTTTCTAGATTCCTGACAGCATCTATCAGCGTGTTATATGTAGCTGCTAGTTTAACTTGATCAGTAGCAGAAGGTCCTGCGCCCTTGCCTTTTGCTTGTGCTTCTTCTAGCTCTTTTGCCCTTAACGCTGCATCCCTAAAGGAAACAGCAAGTGATTCTACAGCGGCTACTTGTGTCTTAACTGAATCAACTGTCGCGCCGAGTGTTTTATACAGTTTCTGCAGTTGCACCTCTGCGTCGCCACCAGCAGCAACAAGAGCAAAAATTGCCGCCGTCGTTGCACCAATCAAAGCTACAGCGCCGGTGCCGACACCTGGAAGTATTGACCCTATGAGCGCACCAGTAGCGGCACCGGCGCCTGCTGCAGCGGCAACTCTTGCAATTAGATCAAGGGTTGGATTTAAATTAGCATTTGCCGAGATACTCGCCTTTCTCGCTCCCTCAGCTAATTGCTCAAAGAAGTTAATAACAGGAGCAATAGCGCCATCAACCGCAAGTGAAAACTTTTCGAAAATAAGGGCAAAACCTGTAATTTCTTCCTTCCCTTCCGTGGTCGTTCCCGTCAGAGCTTCTTGTGCGGCCTTTAAAACTTCGACTTTAGCTTTTGATTCATCTAGGATTGCGTTGGATTCCTTGTTTGCATTTTGATAACCAGCAGTAATTGCCGAAATTGCAAGCAATGCGGTGCCAATAGGGCCGAGAACATTGAATAAACCCTTGGCCGCATTGCCAACGCCTTGGAATGCGGAACCCAAACGCCCCAGTCCACTGCCGGATGATGCGGTTACGGTTGTTAAAGTTGCAATACTGCTATTGATTTGACCCTGCTTTGTTGCAATACGACCTGCCGCGTTTTGATAAGCTTCTAACCGTGATTGCAATTTTGCGATTTTTTGATTGTATTGATCCGCCAACGCAGCGGCATTGCTGCCACCAATAACCGGTCCTGAAGTGGCGGCGGCCTGAGCAAGCTTTTGATATTTACCTATTTCACTGGTAGTATTGGCAATCGAATTAGCAACCGCCTTGCTTCCTTCTGACAGCAAAAATTGGCGCTCTCGTAATTGGCCAATACTTACACTTGCTTTCTTGCTTGCGCTGGTGAAGGCAGTTAACTCTTTGCTGAATGCTTCACCGGAAAATGCAGCAGCCAACACACGGCCGAACCCGGTTGCGGATGCCGCAGTTGCTAAGAATCCTTTCTTTAATTCATTTAAAGGCGCCAGTAATTTGACTAAAATTGCTGCGCTAATCGCTTCGGTAACGCCTGGAATTTTCCCTAGAAAATCAACTAATGCAGTTAAAGGTGTTAAAACAATTAAAGCCGATTCCCCTACCTTTAAAAGCGCTTCAAGAAAAATACTAAATTGAGTTCCTGCATTGCCAAGTAAGCTACCAATTGTCTTGACGCTTTGTAACTTACTGATGTTTGTTAATGCATCGGTAACGACGGCGCCAATTTTGATTAAAGAATTCAGAAATGGTTCAAAACCTTTCGCAAGACGCTCCAGGCTTAATTGACTCAAGGTTCCCAATTTGGCGGTCGCTTGGTCAATAGTAACGTTGCCTTTGCTTAATGCGTCGGCGGCATCTTTTGCGCTTGTGCCTAAATTACCATAAACGATAGCACTTTTGCTTAATTTTGGTAAATTCTCAAGTAATACATCAGTAGTAACACGGCCTGCCTTGACCCATTCTTCTAATTGCTGAACGCTAATACCAACAGCGCGTGCAAAGTCAGTCTTGAAAGCAGGATCTGCTTCAGAGATTTGCTGCGTTAATTCTTCGGCCTGTAACTTGCCTTTTGCAAATGCCTGGATGATACCATTCGTAACCCTGCGGGCGCGATCTCCGCTAATGCCATAAGCCGCAAAACGGCTACTTAATGTCTCTACAATCTCAGAGACATCACCGATGGTTCCACCGCTATTCTGAATGACGGGAGTTAATTGCTGAAAAGCATCTCTGACGGAATTCAGGCTGACGCCAAGATTTGACGCAATTCGAGTGCTTTCACTTAAGGCTTGTAGTCCGCCTGCTTCACCAGCGCCGGCGGCAATAAACGTCAACTTGATTTGCTGTAGTCGGCTTAACGCCTGGAATAGTTCATTAAAAGAACCACGGATTTGACCGATTACAATCGAAGCGGCTTGAAGATTTTGTGTGACTTTTGTAAAGCCATCAGCAAATCTGGCAATACCTCCAAGATTGAGATCAGCCTTTACTCGATCCCAGAAGCCAGAGGCGGCCGCTCGATCTAATGATCGACTTAAGTCTGCTACTCTTTTATTCGCCGCAATCCATCGCTCATCTACAACACGGATCTCTCCACCTAAACGGCCAATTGCAGTGCTGTACCTAGCGATTTCGTCCCTGGCTTGTTTCGCTTGATTGACTTGCTGTCTTAAACTCGTTAAACTGCCGGATTCTACACGATTTAAATCTTGCTTCTTCTTGATGATTGCATCGGCAACACTTAATATCTCTTTTTCGGCTGCAACTAACCTTTTGACGCCGCTGTCGTCAGTCCTGGTCTCTAGCCTGATAATTTTTTTTACTTCACCACCCAGCGCGCTATTTAATGATTTAGCGACACTTTCACCGCCTGTGTCTAATTGCCTCAGTAGTCTATTGATTTCAGACGGATCAACGTCGAAATTAATATTATACTGGAGGTCTCCCTTCGCCACGGCGTTGCTTAATTAGACTATTTAGTCTTCCATCTCGTTAGCTCGAACCAATAAAAAAAGCCCCTTTCGGGGCTTGCTGTTTGAATTTAAATCACACGTTAAAATCAGGATCGATCTTGTAGGGACCGTAGCCCTGCAGAGTGGCCTCCCAGGACACAATCGAACCGGCTTCAATCGATTCAGTATAGCCGTTGATCGTGCCATAGCCATACACCGCCTCGTCGGTGCCGGTCGGGCCCACTCGCAGAATCTTCACGCGCAGTGCGTCTGCCACGGTGTTCTGCTCGGTCAGACGCAGGACGTGATAACCGGCATCCTTGAAGTCGGTGATGCCAGACAGCGAAATGCTCCAGGTCTTGGAGGTCGGCAGCGCAATGTTGAAACCTTTGGTTTCGTCGTCGTAGGTAACGATTTCTTCGGTATTGGTATCGGTTTCCAGCGCAGCATTCGTCAGGCCATACAGACGGAACGGATCATCCGTGCCATCCATCGCCATCGCAACAGCGCCAACCGAAAACACGCCACTGGTATAGCTAATAACACCGCTCGGCGCTACCGGAGTTGCGGTGTCCATAAAATCACCGGCGTCAGTAATGCCAGTGAAGGCAATGTCCACATCGGCAGCAGCCAGAGGGACAATATAAAAGTCGAAGCCGAAGCTAGTCGAAAAGTTTGCCATAACTTGGTTCAGGTAGGAATGCCAAAAATTGGCACGAAGGGACGAAGCAGGTACCTACCTGCCTGCCTTAGTGTTCCAACTTGTTTATCAGTATTCCAAACAAATATTGTTTATCAACATTACCGCTAAACCGTTACTACAGAATCGGAAGGTATTAAAACCATTAATTGCATCAAAGACCCAATACCATCCGGAGATGGCATTGTTTCAATGGTTACTGATTTCGAGAATATCTCCATGATTCGACGCGCAGCAGCGCTCAATGTTGCGCCAGTTGCTCCGTTCCACGCAATAAGAAATACTTTCCACTTGGTTGTTACGTCTATTTCGTTTGTGATGTATTCTCGCCTTGATAAATCACTAATGTCGTGGATGATAACTTCCATCCCACTGATTGAAGTTAATCCTGGTAAATCCTGTCCTGGAGTGATGATTGAGATGGCATCCAATTCGGTAGCGCCAAAAGATTGCACGCCAACATATGACATGAATTCCGTATCGCCAGTCAGCGTATCATAGATAACTTCAGGCGTTTCCGCATGCTGTTGTGCCATCTTTCTTCCTGCGCTAATCCTTAGTTTTCCGGCTTATACTGCGGCAAACTACTTCAGCGCTAGCTAAGGTTATGCTACTGTTTTCCTGGAGGCAATTACCGCCAACTCAGGAACGACAGGTCTGATATGCCTCAATCTAATCCTTCGCCTTTGCTGACACAAAAGCAGGGGCTCGTTGAGTCGTACCATCAGTACCTGGCCGACATGGAATGCCTAAGCAGTGGTGAAGCAAAACGTCGTTGGCGTAAAGCAATTAAAGAAGCCTGGAATAATTGTTGTTGTTTTTGTGGTCAACCACCAATCTCGGATAAATCATTAACTATTGATCATATGCGGCCACGCAGTAAAGGTGGAGAAAATGTCTCCCGTAACTGCTTGCCCGCCTGCCTTGAACATAATCAATCCAAAGGCTCTGATGATTGGCAACCATGGTTTCGTGCTCAATCATTCTATGATCCAACTCGTGAGGCTCGTATCTTATTCTGGCTTGAACATTCGCGTTTACCCAGTCAAGATGAGCTTCAAATCGCTTTAAATCGCTTAAATGGTTAACATAGTATCCTGAGGTTTGCCTCCTCGTCCGCTTGTACTTTGTCGGGTAATTCTGGCATCCGCACCAGTATCATATGGCCCTCGGGTGATATCATTTCCTTGATTTGATTGCTTGCCTTGTTTGTCGCAATTAACATCCCTCGGATCATTCCATTATCGATGCTTGGTGCTAAAATAATCGCATCCTCACATTGATAACACAGTAACTCTGGTGGTAACGCATCGGCAGCCCTTGTCTTTAAATCATTAA